>Ga0123353_10009708_pt1 | contig 13328 bp, 11 predicted proteins | sample TergutLab28metaG_3_FD_92763 | JGI IMG/M metagenome (GOLD analysis project Ga0123353, IMG submission 92763) | Labiotermes labralis P3 segment gut microbial communities from Petit-Saut dam, French Guiana - Lab288 P3 | ecosystem: Host-associated > Arthropoda: Insects > Digestive system > Gut ...
CGAGTATCTCGGCCGGCAGTTGGGCGGGGGCCCGCAGCGTGGTCTCCTCGAAGTAGGGCCCCGCGAGCTCTCCCTTCCAGCTGATCGCGCAGACCTTCACCTGCCCGTGGTGCACGAGGGATTCGGCGGACAGCTCCGGCCCGTCCAGATATTCCTCGACCAGCACGCCGCTTTCGGGGTCCGGGCCGTCGCTCGTTCCGAGCTGGTGGCTTTCGATGAGCTGCCAGGTGCGGGCCACGGCCTGTCGGAGGCCCACCTCGTCGTCCACCCGGATCACGGCGAAACTCGAGTGGCCGTTCGACGGCTTGACCACGAGGGGGAAGCGCAGGGTCAAGGCCTCGGGCCAGCCGTCCGGCTCCTTGATCACGACGAAGCCGGGCGCGTTCAGGCCCGATTCCAGCAGGAGTTGGCGCATCCTGCGCTTGTCGCGCACCACGGCCGCGGCGTCCTCGGTCAGGCCGGTGAGGCCCAGCTTTCGAGCGGCGCGCGCCACGAACGGCACCACCCTCTCGTTGCCCGCCATGATGCCGTCGAAGGGCTCTTGCCGGTGGCGGTCGACGAGCGCGGCCAGCGCGTCGTCCGGGTGGTCGTCGACGTCGAGCGGCAGTACCTCGACGACCGGGCCGGGCCGTGCGGCGGACTCCTGCGTGTCGTCGCCGCGCGGGACGAGAACCACATCGATTCCGGCCCGCTCGGCTGCCTCGAACACCCAGGGGTACGTGGACAGCTGACCGACGAGGACGAGTTTGGGGCGCTGGGACATGAACGGTTCTCCAAGGTTTCGGTTGCGTGTGCGGGGCCGGGGTGCCGCAGGGGCGTGTCCTTCAGGCGGAGCACATGGCCGGTGTGCTGCTCGGTCGCGCCGCCAACTGGCGTACTCCTGGCTCCCATGCGTAGGAGAACCGGCCGTTCACGCACGGGTGCCGCGCGCGCAGCAGGTACCTCTCCGTCAGTTCCTCCAGCAGGTCCTCGGCCTGCTGGTCGCTGATCCCCAGGACCGCGGCGCCGAGCTCCGGCGTGAGGAGGTCGGGGACACTAGGGGACAGCAGCGTGTACGCCAGGGGCCGCAGCCCGGCGGGCAGGGTCGCCAGCGTCCGGTCGAAGACGGCCCGCACGCCCAGCGGATCGCCGTCGCTCTCCCCCGACGCGAGGACCCAGGCGGTGGCCTGGCGGGCCGTCCAGTGCGGGCGGCGGCGCAACTGCGCGGCGAGCGCGAACAGCGCGCCCGGCATGCCCCCGCACAACCGGGTCAGCCGCCGCAGCCCCTGCGGGTCCATGGTGATCCGGTGCCTGGGCACCGAGGACTCCAGCAGGTGCAGCGAGTCGTCGAAGGAGAGCCCGGTCAGTTCGACGTGGACCGCCGACGAGGACACGAACAGCCGCTGTCTGCCGCCGATCAGTACGCCGCAGCCCGCTCCCGAGGGCAGCAGTGGTGCCAGGTCTTGTACGTCGCACACGTCGTCGAGCACCACCAGGACACGGAGGTCGGCGGTCCAGGTGCGGAACAGCAGGCTCAGGTCGGTCGTGCCCAGCCGCAACTGCTCCTCCCTCGCGCCGAGTCCGAGCAGGAACGAGCGGAGGATCTCGGCGGGCCGCACCCGGCGGCCCGCGCCGTCGCAGAGGCGCGCGTAGAGCCGTCCGTCCGGGTAGTGGCCGCTCGCCCGGTGCGCGGCGTGCAGGCACAGCTCGCTCTTCCCTGTGCCGGGGGCTCCGCCCACGATCACGAGCGGCCTGTCCTTGCGCCGCCGGCCTGCCAGCACGGCGGTGATGCGCGCCAGTTCGCCGGCGCGGCCGGTCAGGCGCTCGCGCGGGGCGGGCAGATGGCGGGGAACCCGCGTGGTGGTGGTCACGGCGGTGAGCCGGCCGGCGGGGCGCAGCAGCGCCTCGTCCGACGTGAGTATGGCCGTGTGCAGGGCGTTGAGCCGGGGCGAGGGGTCGAGACCGAGCTCGGTGGCTATCCGCTCGCGCGCCCGCCGGTAGACCTGGAGTGCCTCGGCCCGCCGGTCCATGCGGTAGAGGGCTGTCATCAGGTTGCCCTGGGCCCGCTCGTCCGTCGGTTCCCGCCCTGCCATCGCCGTGAGTTCGCCGAGTACCTCGTGGTGCCGGCCCAGGTGCAGGTCGGCTTCGGTCCGCAGGTGGTGGGCGCTGGTGCGCAGCTCCTTCAGGCGGACTGCCTCGGCCTGCAGCATCGGTCCCTTGCGTACGTCCACCAGGGCGTCGTCGCGCCACATCCGCAGCGCCGCGGCCGCTGTGTCGCGGGCCTGTGCGAAGTTCTCGTCTCCGAACTCGGCGCGGGCACGGGCGAGGAGCGGCTCGCATCGGAAGACGTCTATGTGGTCGGCGGGCAGCGACAGTTGGTAGCCGCCGTCGGCCGTGCCGAGCCGTGGCCCTGCTGTCCGTGCCGGGCCGCCGCGTCTCGGGTTGCCGAGGGAGAACCGTTTCCTGAGCTGGTACACGTATGTGTGCAGCGCGGTGTGCGCGCTGGCGGGCGGGTCGCCTTCCCACAGCTCGTCCATGAGGTGTCCGAAGGGCACCACCCGGTTCGCGTTCAGCGCGAGCACCGCCAGTGTCTGACGTACTTTCTGGGCGGCCGGCACCAGGTCGGCGTGGTCATCGTCCCCATAGGCCTGGAGCGGCCCGAGAAGGTTGATTCTCATGAGATTCGCCCTGCTTCACGTTCGTTCGATCCCCGTCGGGCCGGTCGGCGGTGCCACCGCGCGGCCCGACGCGGGCCGGGCGGCGCGGACGTGCTCGGCCGCCCGGTGTCAGGAGCTCCTCGTCCCGGCTGCCGCGGCCAGGGTGGGGTGGTGGCGGGCCACGATGTCGGGGAAGGAGCGGATCAGCCCCTTCATGACGTTGTCGCCGTAGAGGGCGAACAGCGGGTTGTCGGCGACTTCGATGACGCCGTCGGCGCTCTCGACGTAGGGGCTGGGCAGGGGCTGCATCGTGGCGTCGAGCCGCGGGTTGAAGAAGAAGGGGATGGAGTAGCGGTTGACGCCGGGCGCGGGCCTGACCACTCGGTGGAGGGTGGCGCGTACGTAGCCCCTCGTCGCCACCTCGAGGAGCTCGCCCAGGTTGACCACGAATGCCCCGGGAATCACGGGCACGTCGATGAACCGGTCCTCCTCGACGGCGACCTGGAGGCCGCCGTTGTCGTCCTGGACGAGCAGGGTGAGGAGCCCGAGGTCGTTGTGGATCCCGGTTCCCTGGCCGGGCTCGGTGTCTTCGCTGGTCTGTGCGGGGCCGGGGTAGTGCAGGAGCTTGAGGTGGATCTGTGGGTCCGGGGCGACCACGTCGTCCAGGAACCCGGCGGGGGCCTCGAGCGATTCCAGCATCAGCCGGAGCAGTTCGTGCGACAGTCCGGTCAGCCGGGTGATCCACGATTCGATGCCCGGGCGCAGCTCGGGCATCGCCTCGGGCCACTCGTTCGGGCCGATCAGGCACAGGTAGGAGGGGGCGCCCGGCTCGTTTGTGCGCGCGGGCTGCTCGGGGCCGATGTCCAGTTGCCGGCGCTGGTCCGGGATGCCTTTGGTGTGTTCGCGGCCGAGTTCGGAGTAGCCGCGGAACAGCGGGGAGTCGAGGATGTTCAGCGCGAGCCTGTCGGGTTCGGGCAGGGCGAAGAACCGGCGGGACAGTTCGAGCATGTCCTCGGTGTCCTCGATGCCGTGGCCGACGAGCTGGAAGAAGCCCACTTCGTGGATGGCCCGGCGCAGTTGGTGGAGGAACTCTGCGCGGGTCTCCGGCGGGCCTGCGGCGTCACGGAGGTCGAGCACGGGCAAGTGGTCGGTCATGGTGTCTCCTGCTCGTCGCCGGTCTGGTAGGTCGTCGGGTCGGTCACGCCGGCGTCTCTGAATGCCTCCTGCCGCTCCCGGCAGGCGGCGCATCGTCCGCACTGCCGCGCGTCGCCCCGGAAGCAGCTCCAGGTCTGGGTCCAGGGGACGCCGAGTTTCTCGCCGAGTGTCACGACGTCGCTCTTGCGCAGCCTGACCAGGGGCGCGGTGAGGGTCAGGTCGGGGTGTGCGTATCCGCGGGTCGCGATCCGTTCCATGGCGAGGAAGGAATCGATGAACGCGGCGTTGCTGTCGGGTGCGGCCTGGAGGTCGTCGACCACGCCGACGGCCACGGCTTGCGCCTGCTGCGCGACGGCGATGGCGAAGGCGACGGACAGCAGGAGGGCGTTGCGGTTGGGTACGACGTTCGGGCTGCCGCCCGGCGGCCCGGTGTGGTGGTCCGGCACGTCGACGGTCGGGTCGGTGAGCGAGGACCCGCTCAGGAGCCTGCCGACGGGGCTGAGGTCGACGACGTCGTGCGGCACCCCGAGCGCCCGCGCGGCTTTCGCGGCGAACTCGTGCTCGACGAGATGGCGCTGGCCGTAGTTCACGGACAGCAGCTGGAGTGTGTGTCCTTGCTCGTGGAGGTGGTAAGCCATGGTGACCGAGTCCAGGCCTCCGGATACGATCGCGACAGTTTTCGGCATGCGTCGCCTTCCGGTAAACGGTGGGGGGTGAGTGGTCCGGGCTGTGGTGTGCCCGGCGCCGAGGCAGCGGTGGTTGTGGCGGTGTTCGTCACGCCGTCGGCGTGGCCGGGACGCGCAGCTGCTGCGACGTGTGGCCCTTGCGGTAGGTCAGTTCGACCTCGGGCCGCGGGCCGTCGAGCCGTGTGGTGATGGTCCGCTCGTCGCTCCATCCGACCAGGCGGTACTCGTTTGCGCCGATGGCCTCGAGCGGGAAGAGGTGGTCCTCGGGAGAGCGGACGGCGAGGCCCCGCTCGGTGTCCTCGATGCTGAACGCGGCCGGCGGCTGCCGGCCGGTGAGCGACCCGAACACCTCGATCTCCAGCAGGTGTTCCGGTGCCTCGAACGAGCACCGCGCGGCCTTGCGCTCCTCGTCGGTCGCGGTCACGGCCGGACGGTTGTGGAGCACCTCGGGCCCGTTGAAGTAGTCGGCCCATTCCTTGGGGAACAGCTGCGCGAGTTCCGGCGTGACGAGCACGTCCACGACGAGGTGCACCCGGTGCTCGGGGCCGAGGTTCTTGATCTGGTGCTTGCGGCTGAAGTCGCCGAACCAGAACTCGCCGGGCTGCCAGCGGTGGATCTCCCCGTCGAGGTCGAGCGACGCCTCCTCGTGGGTGGTGACCGGCATGTGCAGCCGGGCCATCCCCCAGTCGGGGGAAAACTTGGGGTCGGAGTGGGGGTATCCGACGACGCCGGGTCCGAGATCCATGAACCGGGCCGCGTAGAGGGGCCCGGGTATCGAGCGCAGCGTCTCGCGTACGTACGGCATGTGGTCGAGCCACTCGGTGTCGGCGAACTCCACGCTGCCGGGCCCGCCCGGGTCGGTACGTGTCTTGTCACCACCGGGGCTGCGCACCGCGAGACAGCGCCAGTCCTGTTCTGCCCACCTGGACACCCGCCCGTTCACGTACGAGCTCTGCTCGTCCCACAGGTGGTCACGCGCCGTCATGAGGTCGGCGAGCAGCCGGTCCGCGTCCAGGGCGGGGAGCAGTCGCACCGCTTCCGCGGGCGTCGAGGAGTCGTGTGCGTTCATCGTCGTCCTTGTCGTGGCGAGTGGACGGACTTCCTGGGTGAGTCGAACACCGTGGAGGTCACGCCCTGAGCAGGTCGAACAGTTCGGCCCTGAGTCCGGGGTCCGTGCCGAACTCCCCGCGGTACGCGGTCGATGTCATCTGTGCGGCGGCCTTGATCCCGCGCATCGACATGCAGAGGTGCTCGCCCTTCGCGATGACCGCGACGTCCGGGGTGCCGCTCAGAGTGCTGATCTCGAGTGCGATCTGGTCCACGAGGCGCTCTTGGACCTGGAGCCTGTGGGCGTACTGGTGGGCGACCCTGGCGAACTTCGACAGTCCGAGCAGTTGGCCGGCCGGCCGGTAGGCGATGGTCACGGAGCAGTTGAACGGCAGGAGGTGGTGCTCGCACAGCGACCAGACCTGGATGTCGGAGACGACGACGAGCTGGCTCGTGCCGGTCGACTCGAAGAGGGTGCCGAGTGAACCCGGCTCGTAGTCGATGAACTCGCGCCACCAGCGGGCGAATCGCGCGGGTGTGTCGCGCAGCCCGTCGCGTTCGGGGTCCTCACCGATCTCTTCGAGCAGTCGGCGTGCGAGGCCGGCCAGGGGGTCCTCGGTCGTCGTCGGCGCCGGCGAATCGCCGGCGCGCTCCAGTTTTGTCACCGTCATGCGGTCGCTCTCTTCCGGCTTCGGGATGGTGGTTGTCACGGCCGGTACTCGGCCCACGTCTTGGGGGTTTCCGAGACGCGTACGCAGGTCAGTTCGGGGAACTTTGTCGACCAGGTCCGGTAGATCCAGGCGGCTAGGTGTTCGGCCGTCGGGTTGTTGTCCATCACATCGTTCAGGTGCCGATGGTCCAGGTGGTTGTCGAGCCACACCTTGAATACGGACAGGTCTCCGTAGTCCCGGACGAAGCCCACGGCCAGCAGATCCTCGTCGCCGGCTGCGAGCTCCAGCTCGATCACGTAGTTGTGCCCGTGCAGCCGGGCACACTGGTGCTCGGCTGCGAGCCCGGAGAGCTGGTGACTGGCCGAGAATTCAAATTTCTTCGTGATGCGGAAGGTCATCGATCCGAGTCCCATTCTTCTGTGCGCGCTTGTGCTCACACGCCGCGTGTGTCGTCCCACAACAAGGTGTGCAGTCGGGTCGTCAGGTTCCAGCCGCGCTCCACCACCGCGTCGGCCAACTCGCCCATGTGCTGGGTGACGTCGTCGGCGGTGCGCCCCATCGGCATGATCCACACCGAGGCCAGGCCGAAGGTTTCGACCAGTTCGGCCACCTCGTCGAGATCACGGTGGTTCTGGCAGACGAACTTGAACGTGCTGCCCGGCAGTGCCGAGAGGCTGGTGAGCGCGTCGGGAACGATCCTGCGTTTCAGGGGGTCGCCCGAGTGCGACAGCTTCGGCGATACGTTGAACCGGACACCGGCGGCGACGAGTTCGGGGTGTGCGGCATGCGTGCCGTTCGTCTCGATCTCGATCTCTTTTCCGTGTGCGGTCAGTGCCGTCACCAGGGGGACGAGCCGCTCCTGCTGCCCGAGGGGCTCGCCACCGGAGATCACGATGAGGTCGGTGCCGAATCCCAGCAGTTCCGCGAGGACATCGCCGACCGGGCGGCGGTGCAGCTCCTCGCGCGGGTCGTGGGCGACCCCGCTGTCGCTGATGCCTGTCCAGTCCCACGTGTAGGGCGTGTCGCACCACGTGCACGACAGATTGCACCCGCCGAGTCGCAAGAACGCGCACCTGCGCCCCATGGACCGGCCCTCGCCCTGGACGGTCGGACCGAAGATTTCGTTGACTACGAGTTCCTGCTCCATGGCTCACCGTTTCCTAGGAGTCCGACGGATGCGCGGCCGCCGGCTTCTGCGCCTGCACGATGAACCAGTGCCGAGGCAGCCGGATGCGTCCGTCGGCGGTCGCCGAGGCGGCGTACCGCTCGAAGGCCTCCTTGTCGGCGGCCGGGTCGTAGTCCTCGATGATCGGGACCTGCTGCAGGAACGTGTCCAGGTCGCCCGCCGAGTGATAGAACTCCTCGAACCTGAACTCTTGGCTTCTCGTCACCGTGAAGCCGGCTTCCGACAGTTCCCCGGCCACTTCGTCCGCCAAGGGCCGGCCGTGCCAGCTGCCGAAGTCCTGGCCGCGCCCGAACGTCTCCTTCAGCTCGCGCGCGTCCTGCTCCCCGATGCCCATGTACACCAGGGCGCCGCCGGGGCGGAGCACTCGCTCGAACTCGCCGGCGACGAGCGGGCCGCGGCGTGAGGTGACCACGTCGACCGATCCGTCGGGCAGGCCGGTGCGGGCCGCGTCGCACAGTTCGAAGGCGACGTGCGTCAGACCTGCCTCCTCGCGGTACCGCTCGGCGCACTCCAGCATCGAGGGCGACAGGTCGATGCCGGTCACGGCGCCGTACGCACGAGAGGTGTGCAGCAGTCTGCGCCCGTCGGCGCAGCCGACATCCAGCAGTCGTGCCCGGGGTGCCCCGAGTGCGGCGACCAGTTCGTCGAAGGCGGCGTCCGGCCGGCCGTCGGGAAACACGTCGGTGCTCTGCGCGTCGCTGAAGTAGCCGCCGAATCGGTCGGCCACCCGGGAGTAGAACTCCGCGTCCATCGTCATAGGCCGTGCACCTTCCCGTGAGCCACGGTCAAAAAGAAGTCCAGCCGTGTACGCACCGGCCGCTTCCTCTCCTTAAGGGCCGTACCTCGAAGGCGCCGAGGTCTGGCGGCTCCCAATCTCCGATGCCGCCCTATCGGAGAGGCATCACGGCACATTCCCGGCGGGGATAGGGCGGTGATAGCGCGGGCATGCGGCCGTGATGGGCGCCCGGCGGACACTTGTCTCAACAGCCGGACGAACCGCGGAACGTATCGCAGAGGGAAATGAGATGGTCTTCAAAAGGTCTCTGGTCGCCTCGGGCGCCATCGCCATGCTGGCCCTTGGCGCGTGGGGAGTGCAGCAGGGTGTCCAGGGCGCCGGTGGGGCGCCGCACGACGGTGTGAGTGCGGCGGGGGCCCACTACGGCAAGGGGTATGGGCAGGACGGCCGGGAGATGGCCTGCCACCGGCCTCCGAACACGCCGTGGACGTGACGGTCGGGCGCGTTTTACGCCCTCGGCCGGTGGGGCCGGCGGTCACCTCAGGATGGCAACGATGTCAGCGCGGACGGCGGCCGCGCCGCTGTGGTCAAGGAGCCGCTCTCGGACCTTGGCCGACTGCGAGTAGTGCTGGAGGGCCTGTTCCACACGGCGCAGACGGGCGTAGACCCAGCCGAGGTCGTGCAGCACATAGCCCTCGCCGACCAGGTCGCCGCTGACCCTGACCATGTCGAGGACTTCCCGCAGGGTACGTTCGGCCTCCTCGTACTGGCCCTGGTACGTCAGCATCTGGCCCAGCCGGCGCAGTACGAGGGCCTGGCCCCGGTCGAAGCCCACCGAGCGGCAGATCCCGAGCGCCTCGTCGAGGTACGCGCGGGTCCGTGCGAAGTCGGTTCGCCTCATCGTGATGTGTGCCATCTCGCCCAGCACGTAGGCGCGGCCGACGACGTCGTCCGCCCGTGCGAAGCTGCGCTCGGCGCTCTCGTAGAGGGCAAGCGCCCGGTCGTCGTCGCCGTGGTGCTGCTCGACGCGCGCCAGGTCGCGCAGGCACAGCGCCTGACCGGTCGACTCCCCCACCCGCTCGAACAGCTCCAGGGCGGTACTGAGATAGGGGCCCGCCGCCTCGGGCTCGCCCCGGTGCAGGTGCAGGGTTCCCAGGGAGGCGAGCACCGCCGCCTGGCCCCGTTCGTTGCCCGCCTCCTGTACCGCGGTCAGCGCCACCTGGTGGGTGCGGTACCAGAGTTCGGGATAGCCGCGGGCCTCGAAGAGTGTCACCAGGGTCGTGGCCAGCTCCCAGCACAGCTCGTCGAGTCCGGACCTGGCCGCCAGCTCGACCGCGTTCAGCAGGTTGGTCTGCTCGCTCTCCAGCCACCCGAGGGGATCGCGGAGGCATCGCCTGATCTGGTCTTCCGGTGGAAGCCACCGCTCTGCGCGGCCCGCCACAAGGGTGTAGGCACCGCCGTAGATCTCCTTGTGCGCGCGCTCCGCGAGGGCCAACCAGCCGCCGACCATACGCCGCACCGCCGCGGCGCGCTCCTCCTCGGAGATTTCCGCGGGCAGCATGTCCTGCGCATACGTCCGTACGATCTGCGAGAGCCCGCAGCGGAACTCCCCGCCCTCCATGGCGGTTACGTCGAGGAGCCGCATGTCGATGAGCGGTTCCAGCAGGTCGGCGGGGTGCGGCGTGCGGTCGTCGACCAGGGCGGCGCCCAGCCAGCTCGGGATCTCCGTTCCCTCGGCCAGGCTCATCAGACATAGCAGGCGGCGATCGGCCGCGTTGAGACCGTCGTAGCTGAGCGAGAGGCTGGCCCGGATCGACAGCTCGCCGTACGCCAGCTCGTCCAGTCGGCTCTGCTCGTTCTCGAGCCGGTACCACAGGGAGATCAGCGACCAGTGCGGGCGGGCGGCCAGCCGCGCGCCGACGATGCGCAGCGCGAGGGGCAGGCCGCCCACCAGCCGTATGAGGGCCCGTGCCGCCTCCCTTTCGTTCTCCACTCGGTACTCCCCGATGATCCGCGCCAGGAGCTGGGCGGCCGCCTCCTGGCTCAGCGGCTCCACGTCGAAGCGGTGGGTGCCCGGCAGCGCCGTGAGCTGACCGCGGCTGGTGACCAGTACGCAGCTGCTGCCGCTGCCGGGCAGCAGGGGCGTCAGCTGCGACTCGCTCACGGCGTCGTCCAGCAGCACCAGGATCCGGCGGTTGGCCAGCAGACTGCGGTACATCTCCGCCCGCTCGTCAAGGGAGTCGGGTATGGCCTGTCCCGGGATGCCGAGCGCCCGGAGGAACCGTCCCAGTGCCTCGGCCGGGCCCACCGGCTGTCCGCTCAGCCCTCGCAGGTCGCAGTAGAGCTGCCCGTCCGGGAAGTGTTTTGCCGCGACCCGGTGCGCCACGTGCTTGGCCAGCGTGCTCTTGCCGACGCCCGGCCGGCCGAGGAGCACGGCCACGTTCGGTCCTCTGCCGTCCTGCCGCACGGTGACGGCGTCGCAGACCGCCGCGACGATCGAGCCGTCGGCCACGAAATCGCCGACGTCGTTGGGGAGTTGCCTCGGAACAGCGACCGGTGCGAGATCGGTGCCCCCGTTCTGCCCGGCCTCGAAAGGCGGCGATGCCGTGGGAGGGTGCGGTTCGGCCGGTTCGTCCGCTGGGCGGTCGGCTCCGCCGGTCAGGATCGCCTGTGCCAGGTCGCGCAGTTCCCTTCCCGGGGCGAGGCCCAGTTCCTCGGCGAAGATCAGGCGGCCCTGGTGGTAGGTGTCCAGCGCCTCCGCCTGCCGGCCCGAGCGGTACAGCGCCGTCATGAGGTGCCCGCGCAGCCGCTCGCGCAGCGGGTGGTGGGCCACGAGTTGCTGTAACTCGCCGATCAGGCAATCGTGGCGGCCCAGTTCGAGTTCGAGCCGTACGCATGTCTCCACCGCTTCCAGGCGGGCGTCGTCCAGCTGTGCCGCCGTGCCGGCCAGGGCCTCGCTGGGGGTCCCCGCCAGGCACCGGCCCCGCCACAGGCCCGTCGCCTCGCGGAACGCGTCCGCCGCTGACGCCTTGAGGCCCTCACTGGCCATGGCCTGTGCCTGTGCCACCAGGCGGCGGAAGGTGCCGACGTCGGTCGCGTCCTCAGGCGCCCTGAGGACGTATCCGTGGGATCGGGTCTCGATCGTGGCGTCGACTCCCCCGTCCGACAGCGCCTTGCGGAGCCGGGAGACGCATATCTGCACCTGGGTGCGTGCGGTCTTCGGAGGGTCGTGGGCCCAGATGGCGTCCACCAGGTAGGCGGTCTCCACGACCCGGTTCAGTTGGAGCACCAGGGCCCCGAGGACGACTTCCTGCCGCCCTGGCGCCACGTACACGGCCCCTTGCTTCCCGCTCACCTCGAGCGGCCCGAGCACCCGGAAAGGGGCCGCCGCCACGCCGCTGCCGCCGTAACCTGCCGACGCTGCCATGCATATTCCGTTTCTTTGGTACACCCAGGCGTGGTTTGATTCACGCGCGTAGGCAGTGCTGTTCGTGCTGACCTGACTTCTCCGTCACAACCGTTGTCCGAACGCGGCTGATTCCCGGGTCGGAGCGTCAACTCTTCGTTGCGGTGCGGAGGTTGCCGATGCCTTCGCTCGCCTCATGTCCTCTGTGGCGGCGGCCCGTCGAGTGACTCGGGGGGCGAGGTACGGGGAGGGGAATCGCTCGGTACCCACCTGTGTGCTCGACCGCCCGCGACGCACCGGCCAGCAGAGCCCTTGAGTTCTGCGACCCAGAAGTCGTCTGGGACGGGGCCGACTTGCTGAGCCCTGCCGAGCAGGTCTTCAAGGGCCTGCGCTCCGGTGCCCTTGGCAAGGCCGGCAGGAAAGTCCTCTCAGGGGTGGAGGGCCTCGCGCAGGGTGCGTACCTGGTCGGTGAGGTTGTGTTCGCTGATGCGGGCCTGGGGGAAGAGGAGGTCGAAGCCGTGGACGGCGCCGGGGACTTGGACGAGTTCGGTGGTGACGCCGGCGGCGGACAGGCGAGCGGCGTAGTCGCGGCCCTCGTCGCGCAGCGGGTCGATCTCGGCCACGGCGATGTAGGCGGGCGGTAGGCCGCTGAGGTCGGTGGCGTGGATCGGGGAGGCGTACGGGTCGGCGTGGCGGTCCTTCGCGTAGTAGTGCACGGCCAGTTCCATTGCGCCCCGGTCAAGGACCGGGGTATCGGTGAACTCCCGTGCCGAGGCGCTGGTGAGGCTGGTGTCCACGCTGGGGTAGGTCAGGGACTGGAAGAGCAGGTGCGGGCCTGCCTGGTCGCGGGCGCGGAGCGCGGTGGAGGCGGCGATGTTCCCGCCGGCGCTGCCGCCGGCCACCGCGATGCGTGTGCGGTCTCCGCCGAGTTCGGCCGGGTTGTCGGCGATCCAGGTCAGGGCGGCGTAGGCGTCGTCGGCTGCGGCCGGGTAGGGGTGTTCGGGGGCGAGGCGGTAGTCGACGGAGACGACGACGGCGTGGGCGTCGCGGGCGTAGCGCAGGGAGCGTCCCTCTTCGGCCTCGGGGGATCCGTAGGTGAAGGCGCCGCCGTGCACGTAGAGGATCATGGGCAGGTCTTCGGTGGTGTCGGGGCGGTAGACGCGCAGCCGCAGTTGTCCTGCGGGGCCGGGGACGTACAGGTCCCGCACCTTGACCTGGTCGTCGACGGGGGTGTCGGGGTGTGCGCGCAGGAGTGCGTAGCGCTGGGGGTCGGCGAGGACGGCGTCCAGGCCGTGGACGGGGAAGACGCCGGTGTCGGCGGTGTCGAGCAGGGTCTGGATCTCGGGGTCGACAGCGGGGAGGGTCATGGCTGGATGGCCGCCTTCAGGGTGTTCGGCCGGGTGTTGCCCGGTCTGTGGTGCGGAACTGATCTCAGCCTCTGTCGATCACGGGCGCCACGGAAGTGGCCCGAGGGCCACTATGTGCAACTATTGGGCCATGGCTGTTGTGACACCGCATCAGGTGGCCGTCCTCGGACTCGCACCGGTGGTGGCCTTCGACCTGAGCATCCCGGCGCAGATGCTGGCCGCGGTCGAGACCCGCGCGGGCACGGCGGCCTACGAGGTGCGCACCCTCACCCCGGACGGCTCCCCGGTACCGACGGTGAACGGGTACGGTGTCACGCCCCAGGGCGACCTGTCCCTGCTGGAGCACGCCGACACGGTGATCGTCGCCGGCACCCGCTGCCCGGAGGTTCTGGACGCCGGCTCGGTGGACGACTCCGTCGCCGAGGCGCTGCGCCGTGC
>Ga0123353_10009711_pt1 | contig 13327 bp, 10 predicted proteins | sample TergutLab28metaG_3_FD_92763 | JGI IMG/M metagenome (GOLD analysis project Ga0123353, IMG submission 92763) | Labiotermes labralis P3 segment gut microbial communities from Petit-Saut dam, French Guiana - Lab288 P3 | ecosystem: Host-associated > Arthropoda: Insects > Digestive system > Gut ...
AGCAAGCATTCCCTGACTTCAGTCTGCTCTTGATTTCTTCCTGAATAGAATTTTATATGTTGAGGTTGTTCCCAAATATTTGAACTGTTGCACTCTTCAAAGGAACTATATTATCAATTTTTATAGTGTGACTTCGTCCTGCATTCTGATCTTGAAACAAGATCATATACTTAGTTTTATAAACCTTTACTTCTTGTCCAATCTACTTACTAGCAACTACTAAAACTTACGCTTTTTTCTCTATGATACGTACGCTTCCACCCAGTATACTAACATCATCAGCATAAACCAGAAGCTGATGTGTACCATTTAATTTAAGCCATTCTGGTTTACCGTAACCCTCCTAATGGCGCACTCTAAAGCAAAGTTCAATAGCAACCATTCCTAACAGGAAACATGTCGTACAAATGCTGGACTACCCGGACTCTGCCGTAGGTTTCACTCAGACATATTTTAATCAGCCTTACCATTTTCATAGGGATACCAAACTCAATGAGAATTTTATACAAGACTTCCATCCTAACTGAATCATAGCCCTAATTGAAGTCCATTACTAGATGGTGCACTGCTTCATTGTGTTCCCATTTTACTCGTATCCCAAGTATATGACGAATGTAGCTGACCTGTCGCATCGAAATCCACACTGATGATACCCAATCATTTTCTCTGCATGTGGAGTTAATCTTGAGAACAGAATGTTGGATAAAATTCTGTATGTAGTTGACAAAATTGATATGCATCTACAATTACTACAATATGCCTTATCACCCATCTTAAACATAGGTACTACAATCAACTCCTTCCACTCCATAGGCAATTCCTCCTTATTCCAAATAGAACTGATAAGTTACTTTATCTCAAAGAGAATTGTTCTACCCCCCCTGATTTAATCAATTCTGCTGGGATTTGATCAAAACGTGGTGATATGTGTCTTTTTAGCTTTTCAGTAGCCATCTCAACCTCAGATTTACTGGGTTCAGGCACTAGTTGTTCTGCGGTGTGTATTTCTGTCTGCCTAACAGCACTAACCCCACGTACATGTAATAGCTGAGAGAAATGTTTCTTCCACCTAGTCATAATACTCTGGGAATCTGTAAAAAATCATCCTCCGCGACCCTTACTATATTAGTTCTAGTCTAACAACTGTTGCGAAATAGCTGCGTAGTTAGGATGCATAAATTAAAAGTGTCGGAAAATATTTCTTATCATCAACAGAGGCAGAAATAATTAATAATATTTGCTCTGTTAGGCCTGCAGACTGATTATTTGTATTATCCTTTCCGAATCACCCATAATGATCATAGTATAACAACAAGCGATGGGACTACATGGAGCTACATCTGAACGGGCAGCGATCGTCATTTTCACAGCCCTAAGAATTCAGATGTCATGTCACGCTGAAATGAAGAGATGATTATGGGTCTAATTTTGCCCCTTTGTTTACTGCGTTTCACTTGAAAGCGTATGGTTATGTACAGTTTTCACGCCGATTCTTTGGTTTGCACTTCAGTAAAGTATGGCGCAGACATCTTCACTCGTTTCAGGACCAGTCCACTCAACATGCCTAACTGTCTCATTTAGAATTGTCAACCCAATGTGACAGCCTACATCCCCTTACCCACAATTTCAATCGGAAAACTCTTATCGAACCGCTTCTGTCACTTGGACTTGTCGATTTCTTTTTACACTTTCTCAAACGAACATCCACTTCCACTCAGGCTGAAGAATAACCAGTCATTTGCCGGGGAAGAAACAGACGGCAGTTGAGTACAATAGGAAGAAAAATAAGGAGGAAAGTAGATACGAAAAGCATAACAACACTACAAAATTAGACAATTCGCAGCTACTACACCCACACGATAAAACTGGTGAAATATATGATGTGATGTACAGTCATGCACAGAAAATCTGGTGATCCCGGCAATTTATTTGTGCTTATTTCAGTATCTCTCAGAAAGCATTGCTGATGAAAATCCAAGTCCTTTAAATATTACACCTTGTTCTTAAATATTACATATTGTTCGTTGGTGAGTAACTGGACACAGTTGAAGAATAAAAGACCAACTTGATGTCACTAGCTATTTTATTTCACTTCTTATGTACTCAACATGTTTCGGACATTAATATATCCATCATCAGGAGCTTGCGACTTTGCTCTTGAATTACCAAACAACCGATGTGGTAATTCAAGAACAAAGTCGCAAGCTCCTGATGATGGATATATATTAATGTCGGAAACATGTGTGAGTACATAAGAAGTGAAGTAAAATAGTTAGTGACATCAAGTTTGTCTTTTATTCTTCAACTATTATAACGATGCAAGTTCCAATAAACATAACTGGACACATTTCGAAGGATGGTAATTCCTTCGAAATGTCCGTAACTGTGTACCAGGAGAGACGGCGTAACTTCCAATAAGGATTACAACTTCATGTCTCAACCAGTTACACCAAAATGGGTACAACTAGGCAGAAAGATTTGAGACAGCATTTTTACAATGAATAGAAGCCGAAATTGATAACACACAAAAATATCAAAAATGTATTTTAAAAGGACACGTATTGCTGCGAAGTACACGTTTTAATTTATTTTTTTCGACGGTATCAAGTCATATCAAGCGGTAGAAAACTTATAGGCTAACAGTAACATTTGGCGTGGTAACAAAAGCTTTCCTGCTATAACCAGAAATGATCTACATGGCATTGCAATTAGTAGGGCGCTAATCTTAAAAGAGTGAAGCAAGTAAATAATACAAAGTTAGCAAGAATTTTAAAATTTTTTATTGTAAGTACGGTAGGTACTTATTTGTACTTTATGGACCCGGTAGCTTAGTCGGTATAGCAACTGAATTCCCCACTGGGATCGAATCCCGGTGGGGAAGATATTTTCCGCCCGTCCAGACCGGCCCTGGGGCCCACCCAGCCTCCTGTAAAATGGGTATCGGGTCTTTCCCGAGGGTAAAGTGCGGCCAGAGCGTGCTGCTGACCACTCACCCCCTTCTAGTGCGGCGGTCATGGAAGAGAAGAGCTATACCTCTACCCACCCTCTGGGCCACACCGGGCCTGTAACGGGGTCACTTTACCTTTACCTTTACCTTTAGGTACTTATTTTAAGATAATAACGTATTTAAAACCCGTTCATAATAAAAATCGAATTAGCGTAGTTGGCATAGCCACTCGCTACAGGCTGAACGGTCCGGGGATCGAATGCCGGTAAGGGCGAGACTCTCCGCACCCGTCCTGACCGTTCCTGGGGTACACCCAGCCTCCTGTACAATTGGTACCCAGTCATTCCCGGGGGTAAAGCGACCGGTGCGTGGTGTTAACCACCCACCCCCATCTAGAGTCGAGGTTAAAGAAAGAGCAGAGCTCTACATCTACTCCTGTTCTGTGCCTTCATGGAAGATTATAGGGATAGCTCAATCGGGACAGTGACTCGCTACGAGCAAGAAGGTTCGGGGATCGAATCCCGGTGGGAGAGAGACTTTCCGCACCCGTCCTGACCGTTCCTGGGGTACACACAGCCTCCTGTAAAATTGGTACCCAGTCATTCCCGGGGGTAAAGCGAAAGAGGCGTGGTGTTAAACACCCACCCCCATCTAGAGTTGAGGTTAAAGAAAGAGTAGAGATCTACCTCTACTCCTGCTATATGTCTTCATGGGCTATTATAGGGTGTATTTCACATTTATCTTCATGATAAAAGTATCCTCAAAGGAACCCAACTATGAAACTGAATTAAATCCAAGGTACAGGAATTCCTTTGAAATTTGATCCTCTTGGCCAAGAAATTCCTTGCACTTCTAGCCTCGAAACAGCCGCTACTGTGTTGAAGGAAGCTTGCTGTATGGTTCCAGCCTGAGCAAGTTGGATCCGTTCATAATTTCACATCTATTTTCTCCAAACCACATCTCTGCCTTGATCTCTCAGAAGCCGTAAGTGTCCAAAACAAATATTGCCTAGAAATAAATCGTTAAACTAATACGTACCACAAGTTACGTACATTCTTTTCTTTTTTTTAATCAAATACTCTAAACAACACGCAGCAGAGAGAAAAGAGTTTTTTGTCTGTCTAGCTTCAACATCCTCCGGAGCAGTGTGAAAATTTCAACCAATTAATGATCGCCAGAAAGCACTGTACGCACACTTCAGACTGAAGTACTATTAAGCATGATGACTTGCGATTAATTAACAAGTGGATACATTTAAATAAATTCCGAAAGAAAAAATAATGCTTAATATGTGACGAACTGTTGCTACTCACATACACACCTCTATCTGAAATACATTTTCTCTGGTATGTATGGGTTCGCTGTCTCTTAAAGGTTGTGCCGATTTTTGTGTTTTCCTTTCTGTGCTTCTTCTTCTTCTTCTTCTTCTCCTCCTCCTCCTCCTCCTCCTCCTCCTCCTCCACATCCTCCTTCTCCTCCTTCTTCTTCTTCTCCTCCACCTCCTCCTTCTTCTCCTCCTCCTTCTTCTCCTCCTCCTTCTTCTCCTCCTCCTTCTTCTCCTCCTCTTACACCTCCTCCTCCTTCTTCTTCTTCTTCTCCTCCTCCTTCTTCTTCTTCTTCACTGGCTCTACGGTCCGTGCAGCACCCTGGCCTCCTTTAAGGTACCTATTTATTTGGCTCGTTTTAGCCATGGGTTTCGTAGCTCCACGCCCAACCCCAACTGGTGGACCATGGTATCCCTTTTAGACTAGGTCATCAACCTTGACCTGTCCGGCAAGGGAGACCCTGCTAGTAGCTGTGTTACCGCCGGATCATCTGACCACTCTCCGTACTGTACTATGCTATATATATATATATATCTTTCCGATTCTACTTTCCCGAACACAATACAGTAGCATCTTCATGCAAGCAAATTTAGGCTGTTATTAGACAAACAATTTAGCATTTTTGTGCAGCTCCACTTGCATTCGCAGCTGCGGAAAACTGGACGACATTCGTTGTTAGTGCAGGGGATCTAGGTCCACATTCAAGGTAGTTAATTAATCCTGTTACAGGAATTGATCGCCAGGTGCAAGAGAGAGCGAACAGGCTCTACAGATCTACTTGAACTGGTCGCTGAAGGGCCCAAGAGCACAACAGTTGTTGTCTCACAGGTCAGCTTGCGATGCTAGTTCATAGTCCCTGGTCAATTTGCACTGGTATTTTGGGAGCTCCATGACCGGATAGGGCTACTCTGTACACATCGGCCATCAAAAGGCCAAGTGGTGATAGTCAGTCTTTCAGGAAGAGCAGGGGTAAAGGCTTATAAGCTATCACAAAACTGAGATCTATGAACATGCAAAATGGTGCGAAGCACAGCTAGTAATTTACTCCTCACGGTACGGTGAACTTGAAGGCAGGTACACGATAATACCATCGCGCTGACGGCCAAAGTTGTGTAATTTCATCAAGACTTGCACCATATTGCCGCTAAGTGGATGATACGTGTGTCTTGTTATCACCCTATTTAATTAGAAAGAAAAGTCACTTTTTACACAGAAAGATGTGTTCTAAGAAGAAGATTGTTTATTGTATTTGCGTCGTAACGTTTGATGGATACAGGGTAGTATTTTAAAGCAGTGTTTCTCAACCGCCGGGCTGCGGACCGATACCGGACCATTGCATCAATTATACCGGGCTGCGAGAGGTTCTCCTGGAATTTGTCATTTTAGTTTTCTGAGCAATTTTCATGAATAAATGTTCTATAGTGTAAATATTCTGAGGAGAATAATATTCGTGAATGCGTCGACAAACTCAGACACAGATGCTGGCCTGAGGAAACTACAATATGCTACAAGATTTCATTAGTCCAGTGATTGATAACTAACTTAAATGTAATTTTATATTTGTCAACATGCCACACGGTATACATAAATGTACTAATACTCTTTATGATTATGCCATAATTAATTATTAATACTTATGTTAGTTTAAGGTATAAACTTAAAAAATGGAAAGGTATTTACGAGTAAATTTGTTGGGACCGGGCGCTCGTCTTATGAAAAAAGAATTTACCGGACCGCGGTCTCACAAAGGTTGAGAAACACTGCTTTAAGGAGTAACTGTTACGTGCAGACTTCTTGTAAACACTGTGACTACTTTTTGATACGGAAAAAACAACACTTTTTCCTTCAATTGTCTCTCCACAGGAACGCATTCGTTTCAAGCTCAATGACACCACCACTGTCTGTTTCTTTTTGCCAGGCGCCGTCTTGGGGAAAAAGGGATAGTGGGACGCAGACGGCACGTGGGGTGTGCTTTATATATCTTTACATCTTTATATATCCTTGCATTTATCCGGCGGAAAGCCATGCGAATTCTCAGTCATGATAGATGATTTCCGGTTGAGATTTGAACCCCGGCACCTCCAAACATGAAGCACAACTGTTACTGGCTAAACAGCGACGTTCATCTAATTGATATTAATTAGCGCCTCTGTCAGTCATTTTCATTGGAATTGAATTATAAAAATCTTACGAAAAAATCAGAAAGTGTAGTAATTATTTTGCTGCATTTGCACACAGCCTTAATGGAAACAGGACACAAGGGTCGTAATCCATTTCCTTGTATTAAATTTTTATTCGCTACGGTAAAGAACTCGTTTATAAGCTCAATACTATTGCTATTAGTAATTCCTTGCGAAAGTTGCAATAAATGAACATCGTGGGTGGGCCATAGGGCATGATTCGCGCCTGGCCGTGAAACTCCGGGGCCGCACCAGCTGGCACCACCACGCAGAACGCTTCCTCTCTCTCGCTCTCTCCTCGCTGCTGCTAGTGGGTGTGGGTTGTTAAGGGTGGCATGGGGGTGCGGATGGAGTTTACTTGTTTCAGCTCATTGGTGTGTCGCCGGAAACAAGCCATGCGGATTGATCAATAAACTCCGGGAACCAATCAGAGGGCTGGAAAGAGTACACGAACTGCCCAAGAAATGAGACTCTGTGTGTGTGTGTGTGTGTGTGTATGTGTGTGTGTGTGTGTGTGTGTCTGGGTGCACCACGTATGATCTTTCCTTTCTGGGATGTAATTTCGTAATATTCGATGCAACTGCAATTTTGAGCAGGACACGCTTTGATGTAGTTTCTGTCAAACATCTTGAACAAAACCAGCCGTCCATTTTAGTGGACTCCATGAGTAGAATCCATTTTGAGTATCTCAAGGTACTGTAATTGTCAATCAAGTGCCACATTTTCATGAAACTGGCGTTCATTACACCGTCCATAAGAGCCAGGTTGACCACATCTTTCATGATCCCTTTCAGTCCATTCACACCTGCACTCCTACCCCTTTGAAACTCTTTCCATCTACGTTTAGGTCTCACAAGCTCGTACTGATAAGGTGAGTATATGAGTATATTGTGACAAGACAGAAAGAGGTTAAAGAAAACTGCCAATGAAGATCTTTGTGATCTTTACGCTTCGTAAAACGTTATTAGGACGATTTGGATGTGCTCAAGGTGTAGATAAAGGGATATTAAATGCAGAACATATTAAACGAATGTAGCGGTAGGGGATTGAGAGGATGTATCTGTCTAAGGAAAGAGCAGAGTGGAGTGAATATTCAGGTCCCGGAAAAGATGGGAAATTTCTTGACCAGTGTGTGACTCTGAGTATTGTCATTAGTGTTGTTTGGAACGAATGGGAGGGAGTCTGACATGGCCTAACCAGGGTCCTGTACCAGTACTTGCCTGGTTATGACGAAAGAAACCCAAGATAACTTATCAAAGTTCTATCAGGCCAAGTTTCGAAAGTTATGACTCTAGAATAGTCAGAAAAATGAATCAGCTTATTTGTGTAAGACCATGACAAAAATGGTGCATAAATTTTCTACAAATGTGGGAGGCACCTCGAAATTCTAAGTGCCATATTGATAACATTAAGAAGTTGCCGTACATTACGCGCTATCATGCAAAATTTAATCGCCACGGCGTACTGGTGTAACATACAGATATGTGTACCCAGTGATATTAGGAACATCGCCTGTCCTGGTTATAAGGCAGTCCCATTACAGGCCTGGACAGGCCCTGAGGGTTCCAGGATGTTGAGGCTCCCAGATTTCCAGACAATCGGCACAGGATGGTGGTAAGTATGTCAGCCTTACGCACCGCCCGCCTTTACCCCCCAGGAAGTATTCCTGGTAATCATTTCTGTTAGAGACTGAGTCGACTCCGGGGCCATGGTGCAGACAGCAGGTTCATGTCAATGAAAAATTCCAGTAACACCATCGGGAATCGAACCCGCTACCTTCCGGCTTGTAGTGCAGTGGCTCAACCAACTGTGCTACCGCTTGTGGCCTAGTTTCTATAGGGAATCCTTTAAGACACTGCTGTTACTACTCCAGAGCCAAGCACACGTCGGCACGATACCTTCCACCTTCGTTTGGGTTGACAACAGTTCTGTATGGCCAGTGAGTGTCCTAGTAACCCTCTACAGGGTGTCCCTTCCACACTTGTTACCGCTTCCCACGTGATCCCGGGTACTGATCTCGAGTTCGAGGGGTTGAATTTATGGCAGATACAATAATACTAACATTCGAAGCTTTATAGTCTGAACTACTACGTACAAACGCCATCAAATAAACACCACAACTGTAAGCAAACAAGAAGGCAATGCACATATAAACGTAATATTCAGCCGCTTTCACATAACCACTGTTGCTGTGTAAAACAGTCATTATTGCATATTCTGAGTGTGTGTTGGTGGCCTTAATTACCCATAATGCAATGCGCCTGCGCCGTATTGTGTTGTCGTCTATTGCGTGTCTGTCTCTACCATAATTGTTACATATTTTCTCATTAACGGCACGATTTTCAAAAAAAAAAAATATTGAGCATAAAATGTGTGTTCTGATTTTCTCTACTTTTGTCTGAAACATTTCCCATTCTAAGAAGAACTGAGCAATATATCATAAATGTACATACGTCTTCATGTAAAGCATCCGTTATTCTTGTCGGATTTTAATAAAAGTTGAATTTTCTCCACAGTCTTTTTTTTTAAAGTATATTCAGAAAACGAATTTCATGGAAATCAGTCCAGTGGGAGATGAGTTATTCCAGGCGGACGGACAGACACACATGGCGAAGCTAATAGTCGTTTTTCGCAATTTTACGAAAAGCGACTAAAAAGACGGTGCACCCGAACGTCCAGAGTTAGATTGCGGAATCGAACGTGGGTTTTCCGGCAAGTCACTTTCCTGTCATTTAACCATCTAAGGCTTGAAATTAATCTAAATATTACACATAAAAATTCAGTTCGTAACTCATGGAGAAAAAAGTCTATCTGCATTATAAGATTGGCTGATTAATGCCGTTTGGGATGTTACACTGTCGTGGAATAACATTTTCCGGTGGTTCGAAGGATCTTATTACCTCCATATTCATGGTCAAGCAGTCCAGAGTGAATAAATCACGGCTTATTCTGCGAAATGAAACAAATAAATACACAATGGCAGTCAGCTGAAGAAATTTTCATTGTGAAAGAAGGTGACACACGTAGTTACCTCTGAAATATAAAGGTTTCAGAATGCACTAAAACGAATTTTTGGTATGTGAGCGTTCGTCCAGACTGATCGTCGCTGTTGGCCATTCTTCTACCAAGTGACATCCTGCAGGTGTATAAGCGTATGCACAATAATGTTTTCTATTCTTCTCTCCTCTGCCTGGCGAGTTGGCTCTCTAGAGTTATCATCGCTTGCATTTCTTGCTACGCCAAGCGGAAAATATGTCCGTCCTGCCCACGCTGGCATGTCACGAAAAATTAAACAAAAGGAATCCAACGACAAAGAAAGAGAAAGGGCAAAAATAGTCTAAACAACAGAAAGAAGACAAGGTATTTTTACAAGGTTTACCTTATTACAAGTTACCAGAAAACTGAGCAATTTCCTTAATATAAAGGCACAAGCATTACAACAAAATTACCACTCATTTCTAGCAAAGATAATAATAGACCCATAGTTCCATTTTTACGTTACATTACAAACGCAGGTCAAACTTATGTCCTCTTCCTCAAGAGGTGTATCAGACAAGATGAAGTTCACCGTAGAACAGGCCATGCAGGGCCAAATTGGGAGTAGAGGTACAGCTCTACTTTTTCTTTAACCTAAGCGCTAGATGACGGTGGATGTTCAATGCCACGCCCCGGCTGCTTTACTCCCAGCAAAGAAACCCGGTACCCATTTTACAGAAGGTTGGGGGGACCCAGGTCCGGTCCGGACGGGCGCGGAAAATCTCGCCCCCACCGGGATTCGATCCCCGAACTGTCCAGCTCGTAGCGAGTCGCTGTACCGACTGAGCTATCGTGGCCCACGCATGTCAGATACACGTCTAATAAAATTTACAATAATTTTACATACTATGCACAAGCAGATTTATTAAGAAATAAGAATAATAATAAGTATAACAGTAATATTAATAAGAATGTTGTCAATCTGCCGGTCTGGTGGTTAGCGCACTAACCTGGTATTAAAAGGCACTCTGGTTTGGTCCCAACAGAATCTTCAGATTCTAAAATAAAATAACAGGCTTAAAAAACCCCTGTCAGTATGACCACTACGTGCCTTCAGCTCCTTACAAGATGTATAAATATATATATATATATATATATATATATATAATGTGTGACATATACATTTATATCACACGTTAGGCAATGTCCAACTGTTCAACATAATTTTGGGTTTGCCATGCACGCTTCAATCCTGTAATTATGACAAATCAAATATTTACAGCCAGGATTATATCCCGAACAGTTTTGTCCGATCTATACCACACACACTGTTTTCTTCCGAACTGCCAAGATGTATTTCCCATGCGGCGTCCAAAAAAATTAGTCCTTCGCACATCCTTTGCGTGCGCTTCATAGTGTTGAAATTTTCACATTGTTTTGATACACTAGAATACAATTCTGAAGACATCAAACAGTTACTTTTGTGATGAACTTTTGTTTAATTCTGTAAGTTATGTATTCTTATTGTTATGTATGCTCTGTTCAGTATATTCTGTTTTCATCATGCCAACTGGCATTCTTCGGCTACCCTGACTGAGGTTCCTAAATTCCTTACATTAGCGGTAGAGACAGACTGGCACCCCTGTAAGTAGCTGTTATTTTACAACTGTTTCAGCGTTCGGCTGATACCGTTCACAACACGGTACGCAATCACTGCAGCTGTCGTCCTGCATACATTAAGTTTACCCCAGATTTAGGTTTGCCACAGTGGAGCTGGTGTACACAGATCGGTTAGAATAGACCACACTTTCGGAGACACTTACTGCATTCCTTTGTTACATCTCGGACGCCACAGAACAGCCGATATATTTACTATGACCGCAGAAGCGTGACGACAGCCCTTTTAAATTACACACAGCCACGCTAGGTAGGTAGTCTCGAACTGACGTCGAACTGGTATAATATGATATGATATATTTGTTAACTGCAATTGGGTTGACACCTGGTGGCAGTAGTACAGTACACATTTACACACATACAATACGTAGAACAACACAATCGACACAAACATTACACAGAACAACACACTTAACTAACTGGGAAGAATGCGGGGCCATGCCCCGTCTTTGTGGGTTATCCCCTGGCATTTGCCTTACAACTGAGGAAAAAGCACGGGAAAACCTCAGTCAGGGTAGCCGAAGAATGCCAGTTGGCACGATGAAAACAGAACATACAGAACAGAGCATACATAACAATAAGAATACATAACTTACAGAATTAAACAAAAGTATACAAAACATACAACCATATATACAATGATAAAAAGGAACCAAAACAACATGAAGGAATATGGTAAACGAAAAAGCCATAAAAGCGGCATACTTCATGTGATCTACATATTTTTTAATAATGTTAGACACTCTGTTACTAAGACTTTCACTACACTTCGCCCAACTACACTTCACTACCACCTTCGACACTTCACTTCGTCCCATTTAAACTTCACCCAACCCAACTCGTACACTTCACCACCCTCTCATTTGGCTTTACGAAATGAGTACAGTTACGTGGTCTATGTTTGTCTTTCGATAAGAAACAGAATACTGTATCTATTATTAAGACTCGCGTGATAATAATGCACGTAATTGAATCCATGAAGTCCCCCCCCCCCCGATGGTATCATTACTTTGACGTAGTGGTGGGACTTGTGTGGTCAAATGATGCCGAAGAGATAAGCCGGCAGAGCGTAGCTACTGGTAGGGTCACGCATGGCGTTCAGATCGAAGGTGAAGACCCAGACAAAAAGGGATACCCTGGTGCTCCATGTTTTCGTGTTGGGCGTCAGAATGACTTCATTCTATAAAAAAAAAATTATGTCTGGAAACCCTCTAGAATGTCTCGGATGGCACTAACAAATACAGAACGATATGTAGGCGTCATGGGCTCACACTGTCCGAAAAGCTATTACCCTACTTGGATAAAGTAGATGACCAACTAGATGCCATAATAACAATTAATTGATCTTCAAATTAGCTCAACATGTTTCGGGCAATTCTTGCCCATCCTCAGGAGCACAAGACTGTGATTTACAGCATGAAGTAAAATGTCCTCAGATTGTTGTCGGTCGGAGGCCCGGAGTGCGGCGACAAGGACTTCCTTCACACCGAACATATAGTCCTTGCCGTCGCACTCCGGGCCTTCGACCGACAACTATCTGGGGACATTATACCACATGTTGAGGATGGGCAAGAATTGCCCGAAACATGTTGAGCTAATTTGGAGATCAATAAATTGTTGTTGTGGCATCTAATTGGTCATCTACTTTATTTATGTCAACGATGCACGGCCAAACACACATCAAATTTCCATATTTGGGTCTATTTACGAGCAACACCAAAATATTTTTCTCTTTTCTAAACCATCCATAAAAGCTCTGGGGTTCTACAAAAATATTCAATGGGTATGTGGGTGGGTGGTAAGGCGGACAGGGCTTGAAGTTGACCACTTACCTCCATCTAGTGCCGAAGTAAAGAAAAAGTGGAGCTAATTTCTACTACCTTAATGTGCGGACAGGAATAAGTTTACCAGCCATGTACTTACTTACTTACTCCATGGTACACAGTCCTTCTTGAGAAGCTAACTGGTTTGCAGCTAGTCAAGAAATTCCCCGCATTTCACGGAACCCGAAGGTTCATTACCACACTCACAAGCGTCCGCCACCTGTCCCTATCCTGGGCCAAACCAATCCAGTCCACATACCACATCCCACCTCCTGGATATCCATTCTAATATTATCCACCCATCTACGCCTAGGTCTCCCCAGTGGTCTCTTTCCCTCCGGTTTTCCCACCAAGACCCTATACGCCCCCCTCTCCTCACCCATATGCGCCACATGCCCA
>Ga0123353_10009712_pt1 | contig 13326 bp, 8 predicted proteins | sample TergutLab28metaG_3_FD_92763 | JGI IMG/M metagenome (GOLD analysis project Ga0123353, IMG submission 92763) | Labiotermes labralis P3 segment gut microbial communities from Petit-Saut dam, French Guiana - Lab288 P3 | ecosystem: Host-associated > Arthropoda: Insects > Digestive system > Gut ...
AGAGGGCGTATATTCGGGCGTGATGACCTTCATCCGGCAGCTTTCCAGCGGCGCGGCGGTCTTCCTGGTGGGGGCGCTGCTCTCGGCCTCCGGGTATATCGAAAGGGCGGCGGACGACGCGCCCGCCGTACAGCCCGCCCCGGCGCTGCTGGCAATCAAACTGATCATCACCCTGATCCCCATCGTCCTCACGGTCCTGGGGCTCCTGTGCGTGCTGAAATATCCCATCACGAACGCCAATTTCAAGCGGATAAGAGAAATCATCGAACTGCGGCGCGGCGGCGGCGAGGTCAGCGGGGACATGGAGAAAGAGATGAACGGCATCATCAATCTGGGAGGTCAAAATGCTCGATAGAATCCATGCATGCAAGAACAGGGCGGAACAATTCCTGCTCTCCCTGCAAAGAGAGGACGGCGTATTCGATACCTCCAAATACAATGACGGGAAAGAAAAAGGCATGCTGCTCCCCGGTACCTATGACGCGGTCAGCGCGCTGGGGCTCATCAAGCGGCTGGATGGCGTCAACCAGGAAAAAGCGAAAGCGTTTATCCTGTCGCATAAAACTTCCCGGGGCTGGTATAGGATCGGGGAGATGCGCAAGCGGGACCTGACCTACCCGGATTTCGAATACGACGATTTTCACATCTCCAACTATTGTGTTTCGGCATTGGGCTATCTGGGCTATGCGTTCTCCAAAAAGGACCTGCGTTTCCTGAAAAAATACAACGGCGGACTGCGCCTGAAACAATGGCTGAAAAACCGCGACATGGAAAAGCCCTGGATGGAGGGCAATTTCGTGGTGAACCTGGCCTCGTTTTTCATGCTGGGCAAATGCGCTAAGCGAATAAACGAGATGATCGCCTGGCACATGGAAAACCAGGACGAACACGGCTACTACCATGACCCGGAGATAGGCGACCTCACCAGCGCCTTTGCGGGCGCCACGCACAACTACCACATCTTCTATCATGAAAACCTCCCCATCCCCATGCATAGGCAGGTGATAGACTACCTCCTGACGCGGCCCACGCAGGTCGAGACCGCCTGCATCGATGTGGACGAAGTGGATGTCCTGTGCAATTTTATCAAGTTCGGCTACCGCACGGACGAGATTCGGGCGTGGCTGGCGAAGAAACTGGACAGCCTGCTGGGATTCCAGAACGCGGACGGCGGCTTTGCCGACCAACGCGACGGCCTGCGCACGTTCGACGGCTGGACGAAATACAGGGAGCCCCAGGGGATTTCCAATGCCTTCGCCACATGGTTCCGGCTGATCGCGATAGGCATGATTGCCGTCACGCTCTACGATGACAGGGCCAACTGGCAGTTCCGGAACACCATAGGCATAGGCTACTTCAATCCGGATTACCTCAATGACGGCTTTGACCCCGCGACGCTGCAAGCGGCCGAGAATGAAATACTGAAGCGGGCGCGGTTGCGCAAAGCAAACCAAAAGACAGAGAACACATTGGATGACGACAGCGTCCTGGACCTGATAGCGTTATTCCAAAACAAAATAGATACAGCGGACAAATCCAGGCTGACCTTCGAGGCGTCCTATTCGGTAAATATCGTGGGAGAGGGCAGCTTTCATCTGGTGATAAAGGACGGCGGCGCCAGGCTGGCCAAAGGCGCGCTGGAGGACGCGAACCTCACCGTGGCCTGCAAGCGGGACACCCTGGCGAAAATCGTGGAGGGCAGACTGGACGCTAAGCTCACCTATGCCACGGGAAAACTCAAGTGCAAGGGCGACATCGCCTATGCATTCAAACTGACGGTATTGATGTAGGGGGGAGAGCGCAAAATGCGGCAAAACGCAAATTATTTCTGCACCTGGCACCTGATGTACTGGTGGCCCTCGCACTGCGATACGCCGGGGCTCCAGTCCCGGGACGTGCTGTGCGACGAGCTGCTGTTCGGTGAAAACGGCATCGCCCTGCGGCATTACCCCGAAGTGCGCAAAGAATTATTTCTGTTGCTGGACGACGGCTGGGATGCGCGTTCCAGCCGGGGCGGCACGCTGCCGGAAAGCGAATGGTTCAGGCCCTACATCGGCTCATGCGAACTGTGCGAGGAGAAGTTTCCCGGCTATGGAGATTCACCCCCCGAACGCCTGAAAACCCTCTCGGAAAAAGCAAAATCCCATGGCTGGAAGGGCCTTGGCGTGTGGATCAGCCCCACGGTGTCCTACGCAAAAGAAGTTGTGGGCAGCGGCGGCAGCTTTATCGATTTTTTTCGCACACGCATGGAATGGAGCAAATACGCGGGGGTCGGCTATTGGAAGGTGGACTGGGGCGACTACGACATGTCCGATAGGCACCGCAAGCTGCTGTCGGCCCTCAAAGACGAGATATACCCGGCGCTGGTCATGGAGCACGTATACAACCGCCGCGCCTACAACAAGCGCGGCGGGGAGGACCGGCGCTCCCTGTCGGTGCAGCGGCGCCGCCTGGCCTATTCCGACGTGCTGCGCCTGTACGACGTGGCTTTCGCCCTTTCCATTCCCACGACGCTTTCCCGCGCGGCGGCCCTGCTGGCCCACCCGGTGAGAATTAAGCCCGGCTGTATGGGCCTTATCAACGCCGAGGACGAGGTCTATCTCAGCGCGGCGTTGGGTCTGGCCTTCGGGGTCATGCGCTTTGGCATTGGGGCGGCGGAAATCAACAGCGGGCCCAACTGGGCCTTCGGCGGCGAGGGGGCGTTCCCCGCCACGCGCCCGGCCCGGCGGCAGCACGATGAGGTCCTGCGCGCGGCGCGCTGGCAGGCGCGGTTCGCGCCGGCCTTCAAGGCTGATTTGGGGCACACCTCTGTTTCATCGAAACGGCTGTCGGACCGCTGGATGTTCACTGAAGACGAAACCTGGGAAAAGGACCTCCGCCGAGGCGAAGCAACGGCCCAATGCGCGCCCGCCATCGTTGCGCGCAACGTTGGAGAGCCCTGCATGATCAGCAACGGGGAGCCGCCGTATCTCGTCGCCTGCCGCAACCCCAACGGCGCACTGAGCATTGCCACGCTGGGCAGAGTGACACCGGAGCGGGGCTATCACGCCCCAAGGGCCGAGATTTACTGGATGCCGGGCGCGAACAGCGGCCCGATCGGCGTGTTCGGGCACTATAGCTTTCTGGAACTGACGTTCGACGAATCGCTGAAAGGCAAAAAAATCTACGCCAAGGATTTGCTGGCGGATGGCTTCAAAGACGTGACGCGGGACCTGCGGGTGTTCGACGACACCACGCTTCGCATCGACGGCGCATGGATGGAACGCCTTTGCCAAAACAGGCCGGGAGACTTCTCCGAGCCGGGGCTTGTACTCAAAATCGGCGACGAATTCACGCAGGCGGAAACGCCCCTGGCCAAGCCAAAACGCCCGGCGTTCAGCTGGCTGTATATTGCACAGGTCAACATTGCCGCCGCGTGCAAGGCCTTCGCCGTGAGGCATAGATAAGGAGGAATACCATGCTGCAAAAGATAACCGCGTTTTTCACCGCGCTGGCGATGCTGGCATCGGTCCAGATGCTCGTCCCCATCCTGGGGGAAATCACCTACATTCGCGGCGCGCTGGGCGTACGCGGCTTTTACAGGCTGTACGACACCCAGGGGGCGTGGCAGGCGCGGCGGGAAACCGTGATCGGCCACACCCTGGACGTCTTCCGGATCGACCTGGCCGAAGCGAAGCGGGCCCCGGAGGGCAGGACCGGCTACGCGCCGAAGGTCACCGCGCACGGGGTGACCATAGACCGGTTTTATGTGGAGACCATCCCGGGCTACTACCTATGCGCGAATCTATACGCCAGCGCGGACCCGGCCGTGAACGAACAACCCATGCCCCTTGTCATGCTTGCCCAGGGGCACTTCCCCGGCGACCGGCACAACAGCGATTACCAGCATTTGGCGGCGGCCTTCGCGCAGCGGGGCTTCCTGGTCGCATCATGGGATATGGTCGGAAGAGGCGACGACAAATTGCTGACGCATTATGACAATTACAACACCGTCATCCAGACCTGGAACAGCATCAAGCTGTTGAGCTACCTGCTCTCGGAGCGCTTCACGGCGGAGTCCTCCTACCAAATCGACGAACGCTACGTGGCGGTGACCGGCGCTTCGGGCGGGGGGACGCAGGCGGTCTATATGTCCCTGCTGGACGACCGGCTGACGGCCTCCATCCCCGTTGTGATGGTGTCGGCCTGGTCCAGCGGCTACTGCCAGTGCGAAAACGGCGTCAACGCGCTGCGCAAAAGAAACAGGCTGGGCGTCACCACGTTCAAGACCAACAACGCCGAGCGCGTCGCCGCCTTCGCGCAAGCCCCTGCTGCTCATCTCCTGCGGCGACGACTGGACCATGCGCACCCCATACGACGAGTACCCCTACCTGCGCTACGTCTATTCCTTCTATGGCGCGGGGAGCAAAGTCGAGAATTTCCACGACCTGCGCGGCGTTCACGACTACAGCTTGCCCAAGCGCCAGGCGGCCCTGGACTTCCTGCTGCGCCAGTGGGAGCTCCCGCCAAATGGCGTGTACGGCGTCCCCTACACGAAGGATACCTTTGTCCCCATGGCCTATGACCAATTGGGGACCTTCGGCGCTTCCAGCGGGCTGAGCCGGCCGCCGGACGCCTCACGCAGCGTGCTTGAGCTATACCAGCGCATCATTCAGGAGGTGACAGCATGAAAAGATTATTTGCGATTCTTTTGGCCGGGCTGATGCTTTTCGGCTTTGGCGTCTGCTCCAGCGCGCAAACACCGGAAGCGCTGCTCACGCAAACCATGCGGGATTTGGGAGAGAACTATGCGCTAGAGGGTTCCTTCGTTCAAGGCACGCGCAAAGATTATATCGCGGTCATTCACGTTAACGGCGCCTATGCGTTCATCCGCGAGGACGGCGTGCGCGATATCCACCTGAAGGACAGGATCGTGCGCGCCTATCCCGAACGCAATGCCTGGCATGTATTGTCGCTGTCACACGGCTCAAAGTATTTGCCCCTGCTGGAGCCGAAAGCCATTCCGCAGACAATCACGGCGGAAAGCAACTTCGGCGTGACGGAAATCTCGTTCGGCGGCAATCGTTACTGGTACAGGGAAGGCATGCTTTGGTCCATCGATGGCGGCCCGGCCCCCGAAATCCTGATCGAAGCCATGCGCAACGGGGCCGGCGCTATCTCCCTGGAGGGCATGCGGGAGGTTCCGCGGCTCATGAAATGGGCCTGGGAGCCCCGGGAAAATTTCGCGCTGTTCCTGGAGGAACACCCCATGTTCAACAACATGCTCGGCGGGGCGCTTTCCGCGGGCTTAACCACGCTGGTCATCGTTTTATCGCCCCTGCTGGGCCTGCTTGTCATGGTGCTGCGGGCATTGGATTATTTGGGAATATTTAGGGTGTGACGGCCGCACGAACCGGCTGGCAAAGCGCAGCAGGGGGTCGCGCAGTGGCAGCAGCAGCGTATAGGCCGTGTTGTAGGCGAGATTGTAGGTCGCGAAGCTCCACAGCGGGTTATCCCCGAACAGGCGTTGGAACAGGCCGAGAACCGGGGCCCGGAACAGGATCAGGACCAGGGCAAAGGCACACGCGCCTATCGCGCTGGTGAGCAAGTGAAACAGCGCGACGCGCTTTGCCCTGTGGTTGGCGCCGATGGAGGCCAGCAGGCCGTCCGAGCAGGTGCCGATGTTCGCGCCCATGATCAGGAAGAATGCCTGGTCCAGGGATTGGACGACCCCCGTGGCCAGGAAGACGAGAAACACGCCGGTGGCCGCCGTGGAGGATTGCAGGACAAGGCCCGTGAACACGGCGGAAAGCAGCATCAGCAACATGGGGTTGTGCAGGGCGTCGCGTTGGAACAGCCTGGTGAACGCCATGCTCAGGGCGGAGTCCCCGCCGCCGATGGCGAACTCCATCACCTCCAGCCCGATGAACAGCATGCCGAAGCCCATGAGGAACAGCGCGATTTTGTTCAGGGACTCCTTGTCTGTGGAAAAGGAGATCGCCACGCCGGCAAAGGCCAGCGCCGCGAACAGGGCGCTGACGCTGAACGCGCCGCCGCTGGCGCCCGAAAGGGCAAAGAGGAAGGCTGTCAGCGTCGTGCCTATCTTCGCGCCCAGGATGATGCCCGCGCCCTGCCTGACGCCCACAAGCCCCGCGTCGACCAGGCCGATTGTCACTATGGAGGTCGCGGAGGAGTGCGCGATGGAGGACGCGGCTATGCCCACGCCGTAGTCCATCACCCTGTTGCGGCTGAGCTTTTTGAATAGATTGCGCACGCCCGCGCCCGCGCTTTGCTGGATGCCCCGGCTCATCAGCTTCATGCCGTACAGGAATATGGCCACGCCGCCGAGCATGCGCAGCAAACGCATCGCGATGTCCATCATGTGCTCCCCCGCGTCTGTAGTAAAGAATAGGCAGTACTACAGTATGCACACGGACCATGATGAATTCAAGCGATGGCCTTTTGCTGATACTCAATGCCCCTCGTGCATGTCCACGGCCGAGTGCCTGTGGTAGTGCCCCTGGGCGTGCATGCGGTTGTGCAGGGCGCGGTGCGCCCCGGCCAGGGCGGCCAGCACCTGATTGTATTCCCGCTCCTGCGCCATGGTCGCGAATGATTTGACATAGGCCGTCGCGCCCTCGATCTGGTCGATGATCGTCGCGGCGTCGGGGGCGGAAAACAGGGGTTTGCCCTCCACGATGGCGAATACTGCGCTGCTGTGGGCGGCCACGACCTCGGGCTTGTTCGCCATTTTGCCCCGCACCCGCAGGGCCACCCAGCAGCTCCCGGTGGCGTCGACAGTGAAGGTCCCGCTCTTTTCGCCCAGCAGGCCGTCGAAAGTCACGCCGTCGACGGTGTCGCCGTTCACCACCAGCTCCACCGCCGTGACAGGTATGGTCGCCGAGGCGGCCTCCCAGGTGACGGCCAGCTTCCCCGGGCCGGGCAAGCTGATTTTGCCGCCCATGGGCCTGCCCTCCACGCGCATGTCGATCAGCGGGCCGGAGGTCGCGAAGGTTTTTCCCTCGATACAGGCCTGTTTCCAGCTTTGGTATGTCAGCGGCCCCTCCACCAGCGCGTAGGTGCGCATGGCGCCAACGGCGATGTAGGCCCCCATCTTGTCGGTCCCCCCCACCGCGGCGACATGGTAGCCGCAGTTGAGGTAGCGATACCAGTCGGACAGGTAATACGGGCTGATGGCGTAGTTCCCGCAGGCCTCCACGGCGTCGACATACCCGGCGACGATCGCCGCGGCGTTCTCCAGCCGGGGGGCCGGGAAATGGGGCAGCACGACATAGCCGCCCTGCTCCCTGCACTGCTTCCCCCACTGCGTCAGCGTGGTCTCAACGGGGTCGCCCAGGGCGGATTCGTCGGGCCCGCCGGTGGTCAGGGGAAGGATCATGCGCCCCTCGTAGCCCAGCAGCGAGATGTGCCCCATGACATGCTGGCGGTTCTCCGTGCCCATGCGCACGATATGCTCACCATTGCCCAGCTCCTTCATCCCGTCGAAGTCGCCCACGTTCGTGAACAGCTCGCCCCACTGGGACGCCAGCAGGTTGACGATGTTGACGCCCTCGGCCTCGCCCTCCAGCAGGGCGGTGGTGGGCGGGAGGAAATGCACGTGGGTGTCGGCCGTCACCCAGCCCCGCCCGCGCCAGTCGATCACCCGCTCCAGGGTGACGGTGACCTCCTCGGTGTTCTCCGCGATATCGAAGCGCACGCGCCGGGGCTTGATCTCGAAGCCCTTGGAGACCTCGAAGAACACCTCCCCCAGGGGCAGCAGGTAGTCGGCCCGGCCGTCGATATAGGCGCTCCAATGGGGGCCGTCGGCCAGCTCCGCGCCGTAGTCCTCGAACCAGTACGCGTTGGGCACGCGGTGGTGGCTGCGCGGCGGCAGGTATTCCCCCGCGGCCCCGTGGGCGTGGACCCGCACCGGCACCGCCCTGCCCGTCTCGTCCACGACCCGGAGCGTCACGGGGCGCTCCGCCGGGCGTATGTAGCAGGCCGCCCCTTCCGCGAGCTCGGCGGCGGCGCACAGCCGTTTTCCCCCGGCATAGAATACGGCGTCCTCGTGGGCGGCGTATTCCACAATGTATTTGCCCTCGATTTTCTCCGGTTTAAAATTGCGCTGCCGCCGGGATTCCCAGCGGGCCGCTTCGTAATCCAGCTGGGGCACGACGGATATGATCTGCCCCAGGTCGATGTCGACCAGCCCGTAGGGGTCGCTGGGGTCGCCCTCCAGGCGGAACGCCGCCTTCCTGCGCCTGGAATAGCGCAGCGGGTGCGCGCCGGTGTCGCCGGCGGTGACCGCGAACAGGAATACGGCGCCCTCCCCGGCGGCGATCTCCAGCCCCGTCACCGCCATGCCGGGCCGCGGGTTCTCGAAGGCGTAGATCCAGTGCAGCAGGGGGCCCTCCCCGCCCGGCGCGTCGACGCGGAACTGGCTGCCTCCCCATGCCATCTCCGGCATCCGCCCGGCGGAGATCTCCTCGGAGGCCGTCTGGAAGGCCCGGGCCCTCCTGTGGGGCGCCGCGAACAGCGCGGCATGGCCCCAGTGGGTCCGCATGTCGGCTATCTCCAGCCGCGAGCGTATGGGGATAACCGCCTGCTCGCCGTCTTCGTAGGTCAAGCGGTATTCGCAGATATCGACGCCCTGGGGAAAGGCCCCCCGGGTATGTTTGGTCACGCCGTCCGCCCCGGCGGCCTCCCGCGGGGTTTCGCAGGCGTGGAGGAACAGCACATGCTTCGCGGTAAACGGCTCGAAGGACAGCCCACAGGTCCCCTCGTTGATATAGATATACCCATCCCCGCAGTCGAAGGGTATGCCGCAGAAGACCTGCCTCCCCTGGGGCAAATGCGCGGCATAAGTGACGACGCTGTCGCGGCACCCGCAGGCGGCCAGGCCCTCCGCCGCGACGTTGCGCGCGGGCAGGGCGACAGGTTTGAATCGATCGGAAGCGAACATGGCAAAGCCCCCCTTATCGCTGTATTTTGGAATTTCAGTGTAGCATATCCGCCATGGAATGTCAATCGCGCACGGCGCAAACAATTCTTGCATCCCGCGTTCGGTTATGGTACAATGCAAGCACAGGAGGGCAATGGCATGGAGAACAGCGAACCGGTCAACATCGGCGGCAGGGTCGAGATGCTCGTGGACGATCACCTCGTCGCGAAAGCCGAAAACGCGCGGTTGCGGCTGCACAAGCCCCGGGCCGAGGAGGTCGCCCTGGCCATGGACCGGCCCTGGGAGGGCCCGGGCAGCGGCGTGTATTCCACGGTGTTCAAAGACGGCGGTATCTACCGCATGTATTACCGCGCGACCGCCCCGGACAACGTAGGCGGCGACCATGGGGAATCCCAGTTCACCTGCTGCGCGGAAAGCCCGGACGGCGTCGCCTGGGAGCGAAAGAACCTGGGCCTGGCGGAGTTCCGGGGCAACAGGGACAACAACATCGTCGTGGCCGGGGTGGAGGCCCATAACTTCGCCCCCTGGCTGGATGAAAACCCGGGCTGCCCGCCCGATGGGAAGTACAAGGCCCTCAGCGGCCTGACCTATGAGGACGGCCGCCACGGGCTGTTCGCTTACAAATCCGCCGACGGCCTCGCATGGGAGAAGCTGCAAGAAGGACCCGTGATCACCGAGGGGGCCTTCGATTCCCACAATACCTGGTTCTGGGACAGCAACACGTCCAGCTATCGCTGTTACGCCCGCTATATGACCGGCCAGGCGTTGACCGGCAAATGGTCCGGCACCCGCGCCATACAGAGCAGCACCTCCGGCGATTTCCGGCGGTGGAGCCCTCCGGCGCACAACACGTATGCCGGGGACGTCCCCCTGGAACACTTCTATACCAACGCCACCGTCCCGTGCCCCGGCGCGGCGCACTTTTACCTGTCCTTCCCCATGCGCTTCGTCCCCGGGCGGAAAAAGTGGGACGGCTACGCGTCGATGGGCGTGTCCGACGCGGTGTTCATGAGCAGCCGGGACGGCACGCGCTTTGACCGTACGTTCATGGAGCCCTGGATCGCCCCCGGCCCCGACCCCCGCAACTGGACCCAGCGCAATTTCATTACGGCCAGCGGCATACTGGAGACCTCGCCCGGGGAATTCTCCCTGTACGTCAACGAGCACTACAGCTGGGACGATTCCTACATACGCAGATACGCGGTGCGGCGGCACGGCTTCGGCTCCATGTACTCTGATTATCGGGGCGGCACGTTCACGACCAGGCCGGTGATTTTCAACGGCGGCGCGCTCTATTTGAACTACGCGACCTCCGCCGTGGGAAGTATTCGAGCAGGCATTCTCGACGCCGAAACAGGCAGGCCCCTGCGCGGCTTCGGCCTGGAGGACTGCGACGAAATCTTCGGCAATGAGCTGGAACGCAGCGTGACCTGGAAGGGCCAGGGCGACGTTTCGCGGCTGAGCGGCAGGGCTGTCCGGCTGGTGTTCGGGCTGAAGGACGCCGATCTGTTCGCGTTCCGGTTTGGCGCGTGAGCAAATGATAAATCATCAACGCGAATCACCGGTTGAACCGATAATACAGCCAGTCGCACGAGGAACGTCGCTCCGCGATACATCCTCAGTCGCCCGAGGCGACAGCTCCTTCTACGAGAAGGAGCCTGGGGAATAGGCAAAAGCGACATATCGTTCCACCAGTTGACAATTGCATGGTCCGTTCTTACCTAATCCCCAAGGCTCCTTCCCGTGGAAGGAGCTGTCACCTCGGGTGACTGAGGATGTATCGCGGAGCGACGTTCTTCGTGCGGGTCGCTGTCGTCACCGCTTTCTACTGGTGATTTGCATTAATAATCGTTAAGGGGGATACATATGGCCGCGGGGAATCTCGTGCTGTTTCTCTTTATGCTCTTCATCGCGGGCTCCTACGGCTGGGCGGTGCGGGGCACCACCCTGGGCAAGGAAACCGGCGCGATGCTCCCCGGGGCCCTGCTGGGCATCCTCTGCGCCTGGTTTTCCGGTTCCGCCCTGCTCTGGGAGAACCTCTGGATATTCTGCGCCGCCGGCGCGCTGGGCATGTTCGTCGGCGGCACGGAGACCTATGGGGAGACCATCGGCTTCGTCACGCGGGAGAAATCCCCCCCGCAGCCCGGGCGCGGTTATGTGGGGCTTGCCCTGAAAGGCCTGCTGTGGTTTGGCATCGCCGGGGCGTTTCTGGGTATTTCTTTTACGGCGGTGACGGGCAGCGTGTACACGGTGATGGATTTCGTCTGGCTTTTCGCCCCCATGCCGTTCATCTGGGCCGCCGGCGTCGCGGCGTTCAACTACCCCCACCGCCCCAAGGAGGGCAAGTTCCCGAAGATTTATTTCTCCATGTCCCGCAAGGAGGTCTGGGGCGGCATGGCGGCCATGCTGCTGGCGCTGCTGGTCTTCCTGTTCGTCAAAGGGGATACCTTCGCGCTGTTTCTCTGCGCGGGCGGCGCAGTGGGCGGCACGCTCGGCTGGCTGCTGGGCATTTGGCTCTTCCGGCTGTCCCTGTACCCGAAGCCGAAACGCATGGTCAGCGGCTGGAAGCTCATGGAGAATACCCTGGGTGCGGTGGGATTCCTGGGGATAGGGGCCGGCTTTGCCCTGGGCTACCCCCTGCTGCAAGAACATATCTCCGCGATAGAGCAGGCGGGCGGCCTGTGGAATCCCCTGGGGGAGCGGCAGGAGCTCCTCGGCTGGGGGATGCTCCTGCTCATCACCCTGGGGGAGCTCGCCTGCCTTGCGCTCTACCAGTTCTGGCTGCGAAAAACAAAAATCGGCGACGCCTTCCTCAGCCTGGCGCACAAGTCCCTGTATACCTATCTTTCCCTGCCCCTGGTCTACCTGGGCGCCATACGCTATGCCCGGCTGGTCTCGGTGTTTTTGATCTACCTGCCCCTGGTGATCAAGATGATGGGCGGCGACAAGCGCAAGCGCGCCCTTGCCTACAAAATCCCCATCGCCCTGTCCCTCGTCGCCCTGCTGCTGGCCGAGATCCTCTGGGGCGGGAATTTCACCGTGCTGCACGCCTGGGTATTATATACGCTGGTCTATTTCGGCTTTGAATTCCTGCGCACCCTGCCCGGCAAAGACAATAAAAAGCCGCACCCCTCGCTGATTACGGTGGAGGGCTTCAAGGCCGTGGGGATCGTCGCGCTGTGGGTCTTCGCGTTCAATTATTTTTAGCAGTACCAATATGAATCACGAATAGAGAGCCATGCCGTGCTTTTTTACCCCCTCTGCCGCCAATCAGCCCTTACGGGCGGCGGCATCTCCCCCAGTCGTTCCGCTGCGCTCCACTGGGGGCGACCTTGGCAGTCACCGAAAATCTGTGCGCAGCTACATCAAAACCCGCGATAGCCGTCAGGATCGCCCCCAATGAAGCGTAGCGGAATGTCTGGGGGAGATGTCGCGGCCGCAAAGCGGCGGATTCGCGACAGAGGGGGTTCTTAAAGCAACGAATCAGAGAAAGCATAGCAAAGGGGAGAACATCATGAATTCGAAAAGAGTATTGCGTGGTTTTTTCGCGCTGATTCTATCTGTCTTTCTGCTGCTGCCAGGCGCTTTGGTCCCGGCTTCGGCGACCGGCGCCGCCGAACTGCGCATCGCGCTCATCTCGGACCCCCACGTCTACCCGGACGCGATGACCGGCAATTTCTGCGAAGCCTTCATCGAGGCCCAGGCGCCCAACGGCAGGGCCATCGAGTCCACCCAGGCGCTGTTCGAGGCCGCCTTGGCCGACCTGAAACAACGCGTAACGCAAGAAAAAATAGACTTCCTGCTCCTCCCCGGCGATTTGACCGAGTGGGGGGAATACGCGGGCCATGCCCTGGTGGCGCGGCTGCTGGTACAGTTCGAACAGGAGACAGGCGTGCAGGTGGCGGTGGCGCCTGGCAACCACGACTTGAGCAACGGCGACGCCCGCGATTTTTCCTCCGGCGCGAAGGAAAGGGCGCGCTTTCTCGCGCACGACGAATTCCCGCGGGTCTATGCCGAGTTGGGCTACGACCTGCCGAACTGTACGCGCTTCGGCCTGTCCTACGCCGCCGACCTGGGGAGCGGCTACCGTTTGATCGCCGTGGACACCAACCGCAGGCGCCTGGGCACGGACGAACGCTACAGCCAGGGGGAGCTGCGCGATTGGGTGCTGGAGCAATGCGAAAAAGCCAGGGCCGCGGGGAAAGTCATTATCGGCATGGGGCACCACCCCCTGGGCGAGATGTTCGGCGGCATGGATACCTTCATGGGGGAAAACTACGGCTTTGGCCCCGCGGGGGAAGCCGCCGAGGCCTTTGCCGACGCCGGGATGCATTTCTATGTTTCCGGGCACCTGCATTTCAACGAGATCGCCATGCGGGTGTCCG
>Ga0123353_10009713_pt1 | contig 13325 bp, 10 predicted proteins | sample TergutLab28metaG_3_FD_92763 | JGI IMG/M metagenome (GOLD analysis project Ga0123353, IMG submission 92763) | Labiotermes labralis P3 segment gut microbial communities from Petit-Saut dam, French Guiana - Lab288 P3 | ecosystem: Host-associated > Arthropoda: Insects > Digestive system > Gut ...
CGTCGAGAATGGCTTTGCTGCCGGTTTTACAACGCAACTCACCGAGTTTTATCTGAACAGGAACAGCCCGGTAACTTCAGTACCGGTAGACTGCGACCTCACTATACACTATGGATGTATCTATGGTTTGGAACAGCACCTAGGCGAGTTTGGCGGCGAAGTTAGAAGAATAATCAAAGATGTGCTTAGGCTTATAAGAAAGAGCTGAGAAAGAGATGAAGAATATTTGACTTACCAGCAGATGAGACCGCCCAGGAGGCTTTTATCGCTGTTCCAAACCATATTATATGCATCCGGTATCTGTCGGGGGGTGAAGCGATGCGTAATAAGCGACCTGATATCCAATGAGCCGTATTTGATCAGGTTTAAAAATACCCGGATATCCTCGTCGCTGGTCCACATTTCTGAAGAATTAAAACGACCGGCACCGTCAGTCAATATCGGCGGCCACTGCATAAGCCGTGTCAAGTCATTGCGTTTAAGTGAGAACGGTTTTGAGTTAACATATCCGCCTATCAGCGTTGCACCTTTTTCGAACAGGTCAATGTCATACTTAGGGAGACTACCATCGTCAAGAATGGTGGAAAGCAAAACTACCCGGCCGCGTTCACTGACAATCCTGAACGCAAGTTCCAGCGGTTCGCGGACGCCTGTCGCTTCAATAACTACCGGGATGCCACCCCATCCAAGGATGTCGACGACAGATATGAGTTCGTCCGGGTTTTTCCCGATGTTGACGGTGTAAACAGCGCCCATATCCTTTGCGTATTCCAACCTGCTGTCGTCAATATCAACGACAATCAAAGGCGTAGCCCCGCTCAGCTTTGCAAGCCTTGCGGCTAAAGCACCGACCATCCCCTGGCCAAAAACGACTACCGGTTCACCTAGTTGGATCGTCGCGCGCCGAATCCCATACATCGCGGTGTGTGCCAATATGAAGAAAGCCGCCTGCTCCTTGTCTATGTCCTTTGGAGCAGGCGTACATATACGCTCGTCCAGAATTAAATGACTTGCATGCTGACCTGTCGCAACGACAAGGTCGCCAACTTCGAAACCGGTTACACCGCTGCCTGTTTCAATTACGCTGGCAACCATACTGTACCCGATATTCTGAGGCAGCGGCAGCACCTTGCCCGCCATCAGGCTGTACTCCGTACCGGGACTAATTGAGCTGTATTCAGCCTCCAGCAACATTTGACCGGGTCCGGGTGCAGGCAAGTCTGTCGTCTTCATTACTACCTTGCCAATACTTTCAACCTGGGCATACAAGGCATTCATAAACCATTTCCTTTTTATCGCAGTTGTATTTTGGCACAGCGTATCCGAAATACACGATCTTATTCCTCGTCCAGTTTTTTCTCTCTTCTTTTCTCTTCAAAATACTGCCTCGAAATATGATTCATCGGATGTATATCCGGGAACTCGTTTAAGCATATCGCTACACCATAGGTGTCTTTCGGATTGAAGTGCGCTTCCCTTCCGGCACCGTTTTCAAGGAATGCGATTGGTTCTATTCCTTTTCGCCTAAATTTGTCCACGGCCTCATCCAAGTCACTAACCTTGACTACGAGTGTACGCAAACAGCTTCCGCCTGCTCTTTTCGCAGACTCCATCTCAGCGGCTGCCAGAAGTGTATCAGTTGACATCGGCATGACGAACTCCAGTCCGAACCCACCGGAATGTACAACTTTTAGCTGAAGCTCTTCATCAATGATCGTTTCATCGAACCGAACCTCCATAAGGTCCTTAAAGAACGCGATCGCCTCATCAATATCCAAAACAGAAACCACGGTCCTGTCAATTTTTTCAAACAGCATATCATCCGCCCCTTTCCCTGAGAGAATTATATCCCATTTGATGACTCCGATGATATGCACATATAAACCAAAATGGCAGTTTATGAACAGTAAAAAAGAGTCCGTATTACAACGTTTCATTGTGCGTTAAGAAGTATCTGAAAGAACCTTTGTCGTTGTCAAAAATAACAAAACAATTGCAAGAATTCCACATATGCAGTTTCCTACCATGATGATATTATTTTCTACATGTAGTTAGGCTGTGTTGACCACTTTGTAGAAATCAATAGCCATAAATACAGAGTGATCCCCAAAAAAACATGATTGGAGGACTATTAGACAATGATAAGGATAGTAGTCAGGGAGCAAATCAAAAACGGATCAAAAGAGCAGGTTCTCGGGTTGTTTCGTGAAATGGTCGAAGCTACGAGAAAAGAAGAAGGCAACTTAATGTTCACCCTGAACGAAGCGGTCGACGATCCGAATACGCTATCGATAATCGAAGCTTGGGAAGACGAGCGTTTTATCGACGCGCACAGGGAAAGCGAGCACTCAAAGCGGCTGCTCCCTCAGTTGGGTCAGCACCTTGCCGCACCCTCCCGTGTCGAGATTTATAAAGAATTACTATAATAACAAACCAAAGAGGAGAAGTATTATGGGCAAAGCATTGAGATCTGAAATCGAAGCGATAAAAATAATAGATCACCATTCGCACTGCATCGATGAGTTCTACTGGAAAGACGCTACAAACGGGCCGTCTCCGTTTCCGCAGATGAACGATTTTCCAGTCCCGGGAATGTCCCTTGCAAAGACGAACAGGCTGTTGTCCATGATGTGTAAAATGTATGAGCGTCCTTTTCCAAAGACTGAGGAAGAAAAAGCAGAGTTGCGGAATGTGTACGAAACCTCACTTGCTGACGAAGCGGCGCTTTACAGCAGGATGCTCGATCTCGCTGGAATCGAGCTGGTAGGTACTCTGGGTCAGCATAAGCCGGTTCTGCCACCGGGGCTTGACCCCAAGCGGTTCCTGCCACTTTCGCTCTCCGACGGTTTGCTTGTTCCTCTTGACAACAGCGGGATGAAGAAGTTCGGTCCGAAATGCGAGGTGTTCCTCAGGATGGCTGAGTGTTCTTTGGAACTGCTTAAGAAAGAGCTTAATAATCACCCTGCCAACTTTGACGAGTATCTGAGGCTTGTTTCCGCTTCAGTGCGTTGGTACAGGGATCAGGGCGCGATTTCATTGAAGTCTTCATGCGGTTACTGGAGAGGGTTGGATTTCGATATCGTCGACGAGAACGAGGCGCGTACGACCTATAATGCAGGCGACAATAGCCCCGCTAAATACAAAAGGCTGCAGGACTTCCTGCAAATCTATATCTTGCGCGAATGCGCAGCGATCGGTCTCCCCTTCCAGATGCACACAGGTCCCGTAGGTCAGGAAGGGTTTGGAGCGCTTGCGAACCCGGGGCAACTCGACAAACTGATATATCATGCAAATACAAAGTGTACGTTCATTTTGCTTCACGGCGGCTTCCCGTTCTGCAGCGAAGCGGGAGCCTTGGTCGCCGGGTTTGGCAAGGCACCGCAGCCTGTGTATCTGGACACATCCGCAATGTGGATGGTCGATCCGATGCCTGGCGCATCTTTCAACCGCAGAGCCTTACGGGAGTGGGTGGAGTGGGGCATCGCGCCGAAACTTATTTACGGCAGTGATGGCGTCAGCGTATTCAGCCAGTGGCTTTCCGCATACTCTTTCCGCGAAGACCTCATAGTAATCCTCGACGATCTTGTCGAAAACTCGCTGCTCAGCGTGGATCAGGCTCTTGAAGCAGCTTACCTCATCCTTCGCGGAAACTCAGAAAGAATCTATAGTTTGATAGCATAAACATATCAGGTGCTTAATGGGGGCAGCGTAATATCTTCAACTAAACCGTATGTAAGGCGTAACGGTATGGCGGGGGCTTGCTCCCACCGCAGTAATGGGAGAAATTTTTGAATGAAAAGGCTTGAAACAGACGTAGTAATTGTAGCGGCAGGTCTTTCAGGGCTGGCTGCAGCGGCAGCCGCAGCAGAAAACGGAGTCCGCGTCATCGCGTTCGAAAAAAGCAACATGGTTGGCGGCGCGGCTAATATGGGAATGGGTCCGCTTGGCATTGGGACTAAACAGCAGAAAGATATCATGGTCGATATCGACGTCGAGCGGGCGTTCAAGATGTTCATGGAGTATACCCATTGGCGCGTAGACGCCAATCTAGTCAGGCGCTATTTCGAGAATTCAGCCGATACTATATGTTGGCTGGAAGACATGGGAGTCGAGTTCGCCGGCGCATATAAATACTTTCCTAAAGCTGAGGCGACATGGCATATCGTTGCGGTCAATGGTGGAATAGGACGCAACGGCGGCGCAATCATGACAAAGGCGATGATGGAAAACGCCGTGTCCAACGGCGCGGAGTTTTATCTTGAAACGCCTGTGTCACGGATCCTCAAGGACGAAGAAGGAAAAATCCACGGTGCTATCGCCAGGGGGGCGGACGGCGAAGAAATTGAAGTTACATGTAAAGCGGTGATAATTTGCACCGGCGGCGCCGGAGACAATCCGAAGATGATCAAAGATCGCATGGGATACACCTTCGGCGAGGATATGTTCAATTTTGCGATACCGGGTTTGAAGGGCGACGGGATAAAACTGGCTGAAGAAGTCGGCGCGACCCGCTCCGATATGAACGTCGAAATGATCTATCTCCTACCTAAGTGCGACATGGGGCCGGATTGCGTCCCTGCCGTTTTCATGCAGCCGAACCTGATGGTCAATCAGGATGGAGTGCGGTTCATCGATGAGGAGGAAATGCAAAACAACACATTTACAGGCAATGCGATCAGCATCCAAAGAGGTAAAGCCGGATATTCGATCCTTGATTCCTCGATCCTCCGGGGATACAAAAGAAACGGTCCCGACGTCGTGAATTTCGTGCATCATCCGGAGACCGTTTCAGATTTCGATGACGTCGTTACGTTATACATCGAAGAAGGAAATCCTGACGTATTCAAAGCGGGTTCGATAAGGGAACTCGCAGGACTACTAGGTATAAATCCTGACTCACTGGAGCAGACCGTTGAGGAGTACAACGAAATGTGCAAGTCCTCAGACACGAAGTTTTTCAAGAGACGCAAATTCATGAAACCGATAGTTAAGGCTCCGTTTTATGCCGGGAAGTTCCGCCCGGGTGGCTACGGTACGCTCGGTGGCATAAGGATAAATCAAAACGCCGAAGTTCTCGACGACAAATGGCTCCCCATTCCCGGGCTGTATGCAGCCGGAACCGATACCTGCTCGATTTTCGGGGACAGTTATATGTTCCTGCTTCCGGGTAACACTATGGGCTATTGCCTGAACACCGGCAGATTCGCAGGCGAAAGCGCTGCGGAATACGTCGGTGGATGAAACATATTGGGGTGACTATAGGTCTCCTGCACAAGAAGTCATAAAATGGATAAAGTTACATTAACAATCGACAGTAAGCCTATAACATCGGATCAGGGGAGGACTATTCTTGAAGCCGCTCTTAACAACGGTATTTACATCCCGCACCTGTGCAGCCACGAAGGCCTTGCACCCGCCGGAGCATGCGGGATGTGCGCTGTCAAGGTCAACGGAAGAAATGGTGTCGTTATGGCATGCCGGGAGAGGGTTTCCGAGGGCATGGAAGTCGACACGCGCAATGACTTGGCGGAAAAGATACGCAAACTCTCCTGCGATCTTATCTTTAAGACCCATCCGTCAGAATGCACAGGCTGCCCTAAGTACGGTAAATGCCAGTTACAGACAATATCGCAGTATGTTGGGGACACAGGAAGGAAACTCCGCGAGAACAAGCTTGTAATCGCAGCTGATGATAAAAATCCGATAATTCTGCATGAAATGCACCGGTGTATCCTGTGCGGCCGTTGTGTCAGGGTTTGCACCAATGTGCGGGGCGTGGGCGCCATACGTTTTGAAAAGGTAAAAAGCCGCATGCGTGTCATTGTGGACGGGAACAGCCTCGCGGACGCCGGATGCAGATACTGCTCAGCATGCGTAGACGTCTGTCCTACCGGATCGATTCGGGAGCACGAAGCTATAGCCGCAAAAATGGAAGGAAAACCCCGGGAGAATGCTCTTGTGCCGTGCCGTGAGGCATGCCCCGCACATATTGACGTTCCGCGTTATGTTCGTTTTATCAGCTTAGGGGACTATAATGCTGCGGCATCAGTAGTACGGGAGAAGGCGCCGTTCCCGTATGTATTAGGGTACATCTGTACTCATCCGTGTGAAGCGGAGTGTAAGAGGAATTATATCAACACCCCTGTTAATATCCGGAATCTCAAGCGCTTCGCCGCTTTTAGAGAGGATAAGCCGCAAAACGATTCTCTATGCCCCACACCCACGGGAAAACGAATCGCTGTTATTGGTGCAGGTCCTGCCGGATTGACAGCAGCCTGGCTCCTTGTATGCAAGGGGCATGAAACTACTGTCTATGAGGCGCGCAGTCAGGCAGGCGGCATGTTGCGCTATGGCGTCCCCAAACACAGGCTTCCGAGAGAGGTTCTGAATGATGAGATATCATTTATACTCTCCGCAGGAGTAACGCTGGAAACAAACATAAAAATCGAAAACGCACCCGTGTTACTGGATTGCGGTTTTGACGCGGTGCTTGTTGCAGTTGGCGCTCATCGTGCAGCAAGGCTCCCGCTGCCTGGAGCCGATCTCGTCGGTGTATACTTCAATACTGATTTTCTTAGTGCGGTCGAAACCGGCACGGCGCCTGATTTTTCAGGGCGTCGGGTAGTCATTCTCGGAGGCGGTAATGTAGCGTTGGACTGTGCGGCTGTTGCACGAAGACTTGGCGCTTGCGAGGTGCGCATCGCTTGCCTGGAAGCATATGAGATGATGACCTCAACAGTAGAAGAACTCACCTTTGCACGGGAAGAGGGCATCATCATTCTCAATAGCAGGACCTTTCTTGAGATAACAGGAGAAAATGGTTTTGTTACTGGAATCAAACTGGTCTCAATATCCGGTTTCAGCTTTGATGAAGCCGGGAAGAGTCTCATTGATACGATACCCGGCAGTGAAGAGATAATAGGGACAGACGCCGTTGTCTTTGCGATTGGTCAGCGCCCGGACATAGACGCCGGCTTTGGGCTCCGGCTCAACAGAGGCGGTAGAGTTGAAGTCACAGAGGAGCATATAACCGATATACCCGGTGTTTTCGCAGCGGGAGACGTCGTCACCGGGACGATATCAGTTATACAAGCGATTGCCGGCGCGAGAAGCGTAGCGTCTGCTATTGACGCTTATCTTGGAGGAGATGGGGTAATTGACCTTCAGGGTGATCGGGCGCAGGAACGAAACCCATACTTAGGAAAAGTTGAAGGCTTTGGTCAGCTTAAGCGCAACGAAAGCGACATACTCGCTCTACCCAAACGAATCAACAGTTTCGTCGCCATGGATTTGGGTCTGAACAGCGATCAAACGAAATGTGAAGCGGGTCGCTGTCTCCAGTGCGATTTGCGCCTGGATATAGCGCCGCAAAGGTTCTGGACGGATTATATGGATAATCAGCACACATTAGTACCCGAAAAAACAACGGCTATGAACGGAACATGAAGGGCTATTTTAAAACTTATTTCAATCTGTTTAATGCCCCTTGAGATATTTAAAAGGAAAGGTAGATCGATCGGCGTGGAGTTTCTGACCGATAAGAACGGTGTACGGATACTGCCCATAATCGAAGATATGCGTAAAAGAGCGAATGCAATATTGATTGTAAATCTCGCTTGCGATGATGATTTTGCTCAAATCAACTCTTTTGTCATCCGGAAATATGCTGACATAGCCGCTTTAGGGATTATCTCGCTTGCTAAATCCGGAAACTGCGGCGAAGTGATTATCTATTGCGGTAATACCAGTCCTGATGATTTGATCGACGCAATAAAGTTTCAATCCGATATTACTGCATCAGTTATCCACGGGCCTGCTTCCCCTGTGCTACGCGATGATACAGCACTCTATTCTGCTATGGATCATGGTCATGTCAAGGTGTATCGCGCCGAACTTGATCACAGCAGTATGTTCCTTTCTTATGGATATCATGGACGTCCCACATTAGTTATTGACGCTGAGACCGCTTACCAGGTCGGGCGGGTATATAAGACTCCGAATGCAACACTAACAAAGTTGATCTCGGTGACGTATTCAAGCCCGGAACCAATCAGTTCGGTCGGTGTTCCTAACAAGATTTCCAAGTCAAAAAGAACAGATGCAAATATCGAAGAGGTGGACATTGGAACACCCTTGTCACATATAATGCCCGGGCTTGAGTATGGCGACACAGTTCTGACCGGTGGCTTCTCAGGTCGTTTTTCACAAGTTAGCGGGCTTAATGTACGGTATGTTGAGTTTGGCTATCAGTACGATAGTTTAACGGTTTTCAGCGGCGCGGATTGTATCTTGAGCGAGTTGGCTGGCCTATACTCGAGAATAAATGAATTATCCTGCTCCAAATGTGTTTTATGCAGGGAGGGCAGCTGGCAACTTTGTACCACACTTCAGGATATCACAGCGGGTCGCGCTAATCGTGACGATATAGCTCTTATTGAAGATATCTGCCCTATAATTCAAGCAGGTGCACTTTGCCGTTTCGGCAGGGACATGGTTCTGCCCGCGTTTACCGCAGTGCTGGAATACCGTGAAATATTTCAAAAACACGTGATTGGAAAGACTTGCCTGACAGGGCGTTGCAGCGGATTTATCAATTATGTGATCGACCCGTCGCTGTGTACGGGATGCGGTGAGTGCGTCGGTTCATGCCCAAACGAAGCGATTGAAGGCAAGGACAGCTACATTCATGTTATTGATAGCAAGCTATGCGACAAGTGCGGAGATTGTCTGACATTTTGCCCGGCAGGCGCGATAAAAGTTGATAGCGAAAAAATCAGGGTGCCAAAGAAGCCTGTCAAAGTCGGTATGTTCAGATGAAATAAAAAGAAATATAGCAATAAACATAAAGGAGAATTGATATGTCGGATAACAGAGACCGTATCTATGTTAAAAAAACATATGGCAGTGAGGAGTTTGAAATCCCTTTTGTCAAAGGATACCCGGGTAAAACAAGGGAAGAAATGGAAGAGATGAGGGCAAGCGGCAGTATGAACGCCGATCCGATGGCGGCGATGTTCAGCTTTTGTGCCAAACTGAATCACCGCACATACGAAGCAGCGCCCGGTATAATCTGCGAACAGGACATCCCTATGAAATTGCGCGATGGTGTTACGATTTATTCGGATATATACCGCCCTGCGAACTGCACTGAAAAGATCCCTGTCATCGTATCCTGGGGGATGTTTGGAAAACGGCCGGCTGAAGGGCAGGACAACTGGCAACTGATGGGCGTACCGCCAAAAACAGTCTCAGATCTTGCGAAGTTTGAATGTGCCGACCCTGCATACTGGTGCTACTATAACTACGCTGTTGCCAATGTGGATCAGCGCGGAGTTGGTAATTCTGAAGGTAATATCAACTTGTGGGGGACGCAGGATGCACAGGATGGGTATGACTATATCGAATGGATCGCAGCCCAGGCGTGGTGCAACGGGTGTGTTTCGCTGTTTGGCAACTCCGGGGTATGCATGGCAAACTGGAAGATCGCGGCAGCGCAGCCGCCTCATCTTGTATGCCTCGCGGCATGGGAAGGTCAGGGAGACCTGTATCGTGAGAGCTACTGCTGCGGAGGCATACCGAATCCCAATTATGAGGCTAACATTATTAAAGAAGTAGCTTGCAAGAACTATGTTGAAGATAGTGTAGCTATGGTCAATAAGTACCCGTTGTGGAATGCTTACTACGAAGATAAGGCGGCTAAGTGGGAGAATATTAAGATACCTGCTTACTGCACAGCAGGTTGGGTACATCACCATCTGCGCGGCTCAGTCGAAGGATTCAGGCGCATCCGATCCCCGAAGAAATGGCTGCGTGTCCACCGCGACTTTGAGTGGCCTGATGATTACAGGACTGAAAACCTTGAAGAGCTTCGAAGCTTTTTTGACCGATATATGAAACATATACATAACGGCTGGGAGTTCACCCCAAGGGTACGAATCGACGTCATGGATGCATTTGATTACGACTATGCAAGACGACGCGAGGAGAATAAGTTCCCGCTTGAGCGCACAGAGTACAAGAAGATCTATCTCAACGCCGCAGGAGCCGACGGCGGCTTTGAGCCGTTCGAAAGCGAAAGCGAAGTTGTATATGACGGTGAGACCGAAACGACGACCTTCAACATCAGGATCACGGAGGATACAGAGGTTACCGGGTTCATGAAGCTGCATCTCTGGGTCGAATGCCGCGGCTATGACAATATGGACTTGTTCCCATGGATAATGAAGCTTGGGCAAAACAAGGAACTAATACCAATCGAATGTATGGACGCCCCATATCGGGGCGCATGGGGATTCCTGCGCTGTACTCACCGCGATCTCCATCCAAGACTCGCAACAGATTTTCAACCTATCCACGCGCACACCAGCGAGGAACGAATGAAACCCGAAGAGGTGTTCCCCGTCGATATTGAGTTTTACCCTCACAGCCGAATCTGGCATAAAGGCGAGTATATCAGTATCCAGCTAGCGGGACGCTTTATAAAAACCGAGTGGTTCCACGACATCGCGATGAACCATGAGACTGATAACGGCACCGGCAAACATGTTATCCACACCGGCGGCAAGTACGACTCGTACCTTCAAATCCCATGTATACCTCCGAAATACACAAGCGGAGACTATGTATACAGAGGATAAGGCTGCAGATAATGCAACAAGAAATGAGTATTAAGAACGGTGGTCCTTATGAAACAAAGCTTGATAGTTAGTCTTATTGAGAAAGCCCGTAAAACCCCAAAGCTGGTCGCATTGCCGGAATGCGAAGCTCCCAATACACTATTAGCCGCCCGCGCAGCGCTTGATTCGGGCATTTGCATTCCTGTGTTAGTAAACATACCTTCAGTTATCCGTGCGACCGCTGAAGCAGCAGGTGTAGTACTGGACGGTATGTTAATTGTTGATATAACCGATGAATCAATGCAGGATGATATTGTTGATCGATATTTGCTTGAGCCTCGTTTGTTGTCGGCAAAGGGCTGTAAACGAAATATGAAAAACCCTGTTTATTACGCTTTGATGATGGAAGCAGTGGGCGACGTCGATTGCACGTTTTGCGGGCATGCAAACACTACAAGCGATATACTGCTTGCAGTTAGAACTGTAATAGGAATGTGCGAAAACATCGATGTACCGTCAGTTTTCGCAATCATTGAGGCTGATAATCTCGTCTGTTCACAGGGTAATAACATTGCATTCGCAGATTGCGCTGTGAATCCGGAACCTTCACCCGAAGAGTTGGCCAGCATCGCGATCGCAACCTGCGATGGCGTCAGGGCACTGATGGGATGGGAACCCAGGGCGGCTTTTCTGTCTTTTTCGACCGATGGAAGCAGTACTTCAGCCAGTATCGACAAGGTGCTGTCGGCTCTCTCGATTGCCCGCGCGCGAAGGCCGGATCTAAAAATCGACGGCGAATTCCAATTGGATTCAGCTATTGATCCGAGAGTTGCCGCCCTAAAAGTCAAACGCGAATCCGAGGTGGCGGGAAAAGCCAATATCCTCATATTCCCTGATTTGAATGCCGCTAACATCGCGGTAAAGATGGTTTCGAGCTTTGCAGGTGGTAAAGCATATGGCCACACATTGTCCGGGTTTCTTAAACCGGTGGCGGATTCGTCGCGTGGAGCCTCTGTTACTGAAATCGTAGGGGACATTGCTATGTTGGTAATAACAGCGGCAAACTTATGACTCATTCCGTAAAGCCGATGAGCTGAGCATTGCCGACATAAGGAGAATAACCAGTATGAATAGAACACCCAGAATATTTACACTGAGTCCCGGTTCAACCTCAACTAAAATCGCCGTGTTCGACGGTGATGAGTGCCTGTTCAAGTCAAATATTACGCACGAGCCTGATAGACTCCGTCAGTTTAAGCGAGTCAATGACCAACTGCCATACAGACTTGATGCAGTTTACCTCGAGCTGAACAGCCGCAATATCACACTGGATTCATTTGATGCGTTTTCCGCATACTCCGGCGGCCTTGTTTCGACGCCAAGCGGTATTTTTCCTGTAAACAAAGTAATCATTGATGACTGCACGAGCGGACGGCTTTTTGAACATCCCGCTATTTTGGGAGCTCAAATAATCCATTCATTCGCAGAGCAAACCGGAAAGCCGGCATATTTAGTTAATCCTCCGGACTGCGATGAGTTCTGTGATATTGCACGGATCAGCGGCGTCAAGGGAATCTACAGAGAAAGCCACGTGCATGTGCTTAACCAGAAAGAAGTTGCCTTCCGCACTGCGGAGGCTCTCGGAAAAGCGTATGAAGAATGCAATTTTGTCGTTTGCCACATTGGCGGGGGTCTATCAATAACTGCCCATGAATCTGGGAGAATTGTCGATGGCAATGATGTCCTGAGTGGTGAGGGACCAATGGCGCCAAACCGTTCCGGTAATGTCCCGGTTATACCAATAATCAAACTTTGTTACAGCGGAGATTATTCACAAGTTGAAATGGAACAAAAAATATCCAAGTTTGGTGGGTTACTGGGGTTACTGGGTACTGATGATGTCCGGGAAATCAGAAAACGGATAACCTCCGGCGACCAGTGGTCGAAGCTTTGCTATAACGCAATGGCATATCAACTAGCTAAACAGATCGGAAGCTATGCATGCGTGCTCCGGGGCAAGACTGACGCTATCGTCCTGACCGGAGGTGTTTCCAATGATTATCTATTCGTCAACATGGTAACAATGTATACATCATGGATAGCGCCGATTCTTGTATACGCAGGTGATTTTGAAATGGAGGCTCTGGCAGCAGGTGCTATACGTGCACTCTCAGGCAAAGAGAGAACAAAGGAGTATAGCGGCATCCCTGTTTGGAGCGGGTTTGATTACGAGTACTAGCCACTTTCCATTTGCAATCTCGTTAATCCGAGGATAAGACTGACGGCAAAGGATTGCGTATGACTGTTCATTAGCGGGAAACTCCTCCGTCGCCGGTTGGTAGCCCCGTGCGTGAATAATATCACCTGTATGTACAATGAGTGTATACGCACTTTCATCATGTGCCCCATATCTGAAATTCTCGGGTATCTCTATCTACATTTGCGGGGCTGTATTCCCACATTTCAGCATAATACAGCCCCTGACACTCACAAACCGTGTACGCTCACCTATTATAGCATATAGCAATCAACCAGATATTGTTATCTCACAACCGTCAAGTCCCGTTGCGACAATACAATAGTTTTTTGCAGACGTGAGGTTTGTAAAAACTCCTGTTCTATTATCCGATCGGATCTGCATCACCATTATTTCAGTCATGCCATCGGTATCGTATAACGTGATACGCGCATTTTCGCCAATGTCATCGC
>Ga0123353_10009714_pt1 | contig 13324 bp, 11 predicted proteins | sample TergutLab28metaG_3_FD_92763 | JGI IMG/M metagenome (GOLD analysis project Ga0123353, IMG submission 92763) | Labiotermes labralis P3 segment gut microbial communities from Petit-Saut dam, French Guiana - Lab288 P3 | ecosystem: Host-associated > Arthropoda: Insects > Digestive system > Gut ...
AGAATAAAGCACGAGGGGGTGTGGAGAGAGGGGGGGGGGGGGGGGGGGGGGAAGGTCAGCCAGTCGGTCATAACCACAATTAAACAGAACCAAAACTTTACAGAGTTCATCATAAATGAGATGTCACTGCGGAACCTCTGACAGCCGCCTGTTGGCAGAGTAATGACCTACAGCTAATGTAAAACGTACTTTCGTGTGCAAGATTGGAGGTTATCACAGCGGTACTGAGGGTCGTGCCTGATAGGACGTGACGGGACAGACATTCAACCAACTGGCAGAAAATGTAGCAGCAAGCATTTAAAAAATAAAAGCTACCGGTCACAGCCCCAGTCCAGTGTGGCCAACACTGCGCCAACAAACACACCACAAGGCCAGGCCGCTACCAGATAGTTACCCACACCGGCAGCAAGTGCTCTAAAATGGCAAGTACATGAAGAGTTAATATGCATACAGGCTCATCACAGGACATAATCTGTCACTGTGACATGTTTCTCCCACCTCTGACCCTCGATCACCCCCTGTATGAAAGGTACAGCGCACTAAGAAGCCTCGCAAGCTGACAGCAACATCACAACCACCAGCACCATGTCACATGACTTGAATTTTGTAAGTCTGGGGTGCGGCAGACAACCGAGGGAGGTGGCTAACAGCACACTGCATGCTGTACACTCGGTGACATGTGGGGACCCTGAAAATGGAGGCAACAAGTTCCTCCAAAACACCGGTTCCTATCTGCCAACAAGACTGTAATCATGTGGTTGCGTGCTTGCAACAGTACATCAGTGGCACTGAGGGTGCCCGCGACACGATAGACCACTATCGACCCACAGCTGGTACAGTGAGAGAAGATGGCTCGAGTTACTGCGACATGGGTCCCTTAACTTTACTGGCATCAGTGACAGACAGACGTACCGAACGTGACACGAAACAAAACACCAACAGAGCGCACAGTAAACATGTAGCACACAAGCGTCTGTCTGTCACGCGGAATGACAATCATACAGAAATGGCGAGTAAATTTCATATAAATTAAAGGCTTAGCGCGAGCAGCACCGACAGTGGGGCGTTACTGCACACAGCAGGTGGCACTGTCGGTGGGCGAGTGGCACCCGACATTACGAAACGACTGCTTCGAAACGTCGGGTGCCATTCGCCCGACTGTCCTGAACATCAAGACACAACGCTGAGGTAACCTCGAATCTCGCAAGCTACCAACACCCTGCCACGTTATAATGAATAGAGACGTGAGCATAAGATGACGTCACGTGTATCAGATGTTAGGAAAATTCTCAAAGCGTCCATCTCTTAAAAATAAACTTTGGCATTGTATCAGCTGAAGCATACGACGTCACTACAGGCTGACCGGTGACGTCATGAAAAACTTGTGGAAGTACTGCTTTCTTGTTTAATTAGCCCGTGCAAATACCACCGCAACAACGTTAAGTCCACATAACCTCGTACCCAAACCCACGTGCGGCATAGCAGTGCACAGAAGCACGCACACCAGACCAGTATCTAACGTCCACGGCGCCACTCAGTGCCGTCCCACCCCGCACAGTGACCTGCAGCCCCGACACGTTCAGCAGCTGTAACGCGAATCAGCCGACGTTTCGTCTCGACTTTAAAAGTACTTACGGAGCTGTAAAGCACATTCGTTTTCAGATAGACAGTAAATATGTATTCTTGATTTCAAACTATCGCCGTGTTCTGAATGTTGTATGCTTTCTTCTGGGTGATTCCCCGGCGTCTGAATTTTATGTTCCGACGTTTCGGAACAGTGTTCCATCTTCATAGGTGTGTGAACAAGAATCACACGACCTATGGAGACTGAACAGTGCTCCGAAACGTCGGCACAAAATTCCGACGCTGGGGAATCACCCCCCCCCCAAAAAAGAATATAAGATATAAACATGTGTTTACGATATGCAAGGCAAAGAGAAAAATACAGCGCTGTTGAATTTATCACATTTATTTAGACTGCACACACGCCTATATTCCGATTACGAGTCCTGCCGCCCCCTCCCACAAGTCATCCAGTCACTAACCGTTCTCACAACAGTACGCTTTGCCTAGCATTTCCACAGTTCCGTCAGCTACTCCAGCCGCTCCCAATACCCCTACAGTGTCAATGTGTTGAGGGTACACTTACTGCCTGACCCGAATTCAGGGTCACTGAACTGGCTTGAGTGGAAGCTGAAGTGTTGTCGGAACAAGAGGTGTCGTTATACAGCGTACGGTCGGTACGCAGTCAATACACACGGTGGCACAGGCGCAGCATGGCTGTGGGCAGTTCGCTGAACGTTGCAGTAAGGACCGATCGTGGTCACATCACGTAAGATAAAGCAAACTGAAACGTCTGGGTACTGTCAAACAACCAGCCGTCACAAGTTGGCTGCCTATACCAACAGTACCAAAGTGACACTGTGAGACCAGGCAGTACCGCTCGTCCTTTACACCGCGGCATGATGTTTCTGATATCACGCAGAGGACGAGACGAGACATATACATTTTAGTGTGTGCGTGCATGCGTGCGTTGTTTGAGAAAAATGTGTGGGCCAACAATTGAAAATGGTTCCTGAAGAACAAAAATGAATCAAGAAATGTAAAATAAATGCAAATCTCCAGCTGTTGTTAACTGTAATCACAGCACGTACAATGGAACGGCTTGGAGATGCTGTAAGTGTGGTGCAAGGACAGTCAAGAAGTTATTGGAAGGCAAACGAGGTGGAGACATTAAAAAAAGGAAGACCAAGATTAAGGTGGATAGATGATGCTGAATTGTATTTCAGTAATATGGGTGTGACAATATGGAGAAGAGCTTTGAACGGACCACAATACCATCTGTCACGAGTGAAGCCGAAGTTGAACTTTTTCGGCTGTAGTGAGGAAGAAGAAGAAGAAGGGTGTAATCTCTGCTGGATCAACACTTACATACTGTACAATTTCATCTATTCAGGAGTAAGGAATTTGTGTCAACTACAGTTGTGTTCTGCTGTAACGATCAGTGCACTGCACTGCACTGCACCGCTTTAGTGCAGGACCCAAAAGTCTGCCACCTACAGTCTCATTTCAGTCAACGCACGCCCCAGAAGCCCAATGAGTCTTTACTTGTCCATAAAGCACAGAACAGTCCCGCAAGACTATGAAGTGGCCGCAGCCTATTTAAAGACACCACGTCACCACGCTTCGTCACAACAAACAGCAACAGTTACCCCCACAACCTGCAGCAAGGGGAGACAGCTGCAGCCCGGGATGAAGGAAGCTGGAAGCCGTTGGCAAAGCAACCCCCTGGCAGCCTACATCTTGTGCTGCACACCCCCTAGAGACGTACAAGCTCCATACGAACAACGGGGAGGATTTCCCTTTATCTACTCCACAAAAATCGATATCACCATCCAAGTTCACCCCATTCGAAACACCAACTTGCAACCCCTTCCAACATCCCTGTTCAAAGCGTGGCAACAGAAATAAGGTGGTTATACAGCCCCGGAAGTTCGGTTGGCCGTTACAACGTTTGTGAAACTGCATGCAGGAAAAGAAGTTCCGGGCTAAACCTGCGAGCGACGTCATGACCGACGTATTTCATGGCTTTCCTCAGATCATCCACAGGCCGATAAACAAATCAAGACAGTGTAACAGACCCCACGCAGCTTTGCATTGTCGCTAAGTTCACTCAACCCCCCCGACCAGACTCACAAGCTGTTCTGAAGTCTATCTGCTCAAGACTTCATGTTTTCTTCTGTTTTCAAAACACAACTGCCAGAAACGTGTACCTTCGCTGCCACGCCGGTGCCCGTGCACGTACCGTGCTGCAGTGTCACGCAGCAGCACGGTACGTGCACGGGCACCGCCACACTTCAATTGTCTGTCCTAAGCACAACTGTCCAACAATCCCTACACAAAGCCAAGGAAGCCCCTAACGATTAGTCACACACAAATACGTATAAAACGCTGCATGGCGGCCAGTGCCTGTTCATCTAGCCACAATAAAATATTGGGGCAAAAGAATAAACACCGACCGGGAGCAACAACACCAGCACGGTGCAAAATATGACGTACACTTGGACAGGCACGTGCACACGTCTTTGTCGCTACTTGCGCGGAAAGCGTGGCCAGTCAAAGCCATTTTGGGTTCACCCATGGGCCTGCGCCGACTGTTCAAACAGAAGGATTATCAGAAGTTGCCTGTTACTCCTTCCGTGACGTAGCAACACTGATACCACTGGCTAAATGTGTAATTTGTTAGGGGGAAAAACGGTCTATTGTCCTGTAAGATGAAGTACAGGTATCGCCGGGTGCTGCCACACAGGTATGTAACGCCATCGCAAGGTCACCATTCACCTGGCTCCACTTCACAGCTGTCTTCAACAAATTTCCAACATCACCTACACAACGGATAATGGCAATGCGTCTTGCACAATACCATCGTAGTCACAAAGCGGTCACCAGTATAAATATGGGGAAAAGTGAAACCAAATCACCGACCGATGCCTTCGAACAAACAAGTGATCGCTTTACCACGTACACTGGTCAACAGAAACACAATGGGAAGCTCGGAAATCAAACGAACAGCGAATATAAAAACGTACGATAATTGTCTCCCTGGTATCAGGACATGAACTTTTAAAGCAGAACTACCAAAACACCGACTCCGACGATCCCCACTTCAAGCAATCGATCGATGTGACCATCCTGACGTATACTTTATTGCACCGTGACATTTTCACATGCGATACTGAACAATAAAACCAGTAACTGACGACATGGAACGAAACTAAAATACAAATGTGGCTGCTTTGTCCTGACGTTACCTTCCATCCTTTCTAACAGCCAGTTCGTCAATCCTGCAGCCTCACCACAGCGGACACCAAACCTCACCTCACAGTACTGCATTACGCTACGTCCGCCAGGCCTAGTTAGGCTACGTATTGCACGGCACGATGCACGTTCTTGCAATCAGCTAGCCAAGAAATTCCCATCGCCCGCTCTTCAGATGCACTGCCGTGACCGCGTGAGGCCACGAATGGACCTTACGTTCAGCCACTTCAGTTCGGTCAATTCAATTTGAGCTGTTCAAATTGCAAGTCTGTATGGCTGTCTTACAGTTCAGTTCTTCAGCCTACAATAATACCATTACCTTTACAGCATCAGGATGTCTTTGCAGCCACTCTTGTCATCGGAAAGGCAAAATGTCAGTATTTATAAGTTGTCGGATGTTGACGTGATGGCTCCTGCTGTTTGTTGTTCCGCCGTTTCGGAGAAAAGTACTGCTTCTGGTTCTCATGAGGAATGAATGCGTCGGATATACAGGAAGGTTGGAGGGCATTTTGGTCAATCAGGGATGCAGCAGTGAGAATGCAGAATTCTGAAAACGACGATCATTTGAGCACGTCGATACTGTTTTCTCACCAATGGGCGGGTACCTACCTCTAAGGGAATATTGATACAACTTCCTTCAATCCCGGTGTGCAGGTCTCGTGTAGAACATGAGAGACAGTGAGCTGCTGACACGAACGAACAGCGAGCACAAGTGACAAGACAAATCCCAGCCACCTCTCGACAGGAGACACCTGCTCCCAAGTCTGCGCTCGGTTTGCGATCAACACCGGCACACATCAGGTTGCAGGATGGTGCGATCGCACTGAACACTGACGGCATCATGCATGGAATACTCAATACGCCGTCTACACTAAAACTGCAAACCACACACAACACATACATTCGGTTTGCGGGAGGAAAGTACAGTTTTTGTTTGATACACCTGGCGTAGTCAGTGAATTGGTTAGGCTATGTGCTGGACGATCCGGGGTCTGAATCCCGGCAAAGATAACCTCTAATGAGTACAGGTGTTCTAATTGGGGATAAAGCGGCCGGGTCAGATAATGACCACCCACCCCATCTCGCACCGCGGTTCCGAATGAATGCAGCTACACCTGCACTCCCCGACAGTCCTTCCTCTGGTACACAACCAGCGGCCCCCAACAGCACTGCTCTACGCTGTGTTGCATTGTCACCACGGCAGTCTTGCCGTGGTGACAATAGTAACTAACGCCAGGGCAGTAGCCAGACCATGAACACAGTGGCTACAGCGGCTTGCAGTGCGGGTGCACGTATGTACATCAGTTTATAAACGCACATACTGCTCTGTCACACACACACTGTGTGAGTACGTAGCGCCTTTGTCCGGACCACAGAATCACCACTTTAATTACGTAATGCGCTCTATAACACTGAACAGAACTCCTTGAACGTACCAACATGCTGCTCTGGAAGTGAGTTTCCAACCACGGCGGTTCAACAGGGGCAACACGTGGATGTGATACGGTGTCGCACGTTGTAGCGGGCTGGTCGGCGGGTTTGTTTTTTGATATTTTGCAAAATCTTTGTGGGTGCTATGCACCAAATTGCCCCCCCCCCCCCAACGGCTACTGGCCTGGCGCGCCTTCACTTGCTGCAGCCTAGACAAGGCGACTACCATTTCGAATCGAACGGACTCCACGGAATTATCGGCAGCCACGTCATCTGGCTTAGGCCACTGCGTGACCACGGCCGTACCTACAGTACACAGTCGGACACGTCTTACGGTAACCATACTGCACTGTGCGCATGCGTATAGCTACCAGTGACTGAAACAGAAGAAATACACACGTAAGCTGTAGCATTAACAATCGTTTATTTTCCATTCCGTCATGTTTCGGCCTGTTACAAGGCCATCTTCAAGAAGAAATGTTCAGAAAGCACAGATATCAAGTACCGGTATTTACATCAGTGAGTTCAAAATCGCGCTTCACTCTATGTAGCTACACACTTCCTGAGAGAATCTTCCGTTTCTGACTTTGTCCATTCTCTTATATTTTACTGAATCACGGCTGTGCTGCCGTCTGCAGCAAGGACAGCACATAATATGGCGGCTGTTCTCAGTCGACCAGTGACTGACAACAGAAGTGACACTGTCAGTGAGTGACAGATCGCCGTCACAGCCCCACACAGTTGCATACAAGCGCGTACATTATGAGCTGCGCCCATTACGCTGCTCCGGTTGTGCTGCCTTCTAACAGCACGCGCATTCTACATGAGTCAATTCGGTCGCCCTGATTATGTACCTCCGAAACGTCGGAACCCTTAATACTATTAACCATCTCCATGCAGCACAGTCCTTCTTGCGAAGCTGACCGCTTCTCAGCTAGTCAAGAAATTTCCCACATTTTATGGAACCCGAAGGTTCATTACCGCATTCACAAGAGCCAGCCACCTGTCCCTATCCTGAACCAGCTCGATCCAGTCCATGCCCTGATATCCCACTTTTTGAAGATCCATCTTAATATTATCCTCGCATCTACGCCTGGGTCTTCTTTCCCTGACTCCCCACCAAAACCCTGTATACACCTCTCTTCTCCCTATACGTGCTACATGCCCCGCCCATCTGATTCTTCTCGATTTGATCATTCGAATAATATTTGGTGAGCAGTACGGATCATTAAATTCCTCATTATGTAGTTCTCTCCACTCCCCTGTTACCTCGTCCCTCTTATACCCAAATTTTCTCCTCAGCACTCTCTCTCGATACCACACGATGCACAAACCGACAACAGACCATTATCTGAGGGATATTCTTCTCCGGCTCCTTGAACACGAAGCCACGACAGTTCTTCGAGAAGTCAGTAGCCAATCGTCCACCGACAAAGCGCCACATCTCGACAGACCTGAAACCTCAACCACGACGTCGCCAAAACCCCAGAACTTGCAGAGTACATAAAATCAGCAAACACATGGAGACAGCCGAAAGCTGCACGCACCCATTCGACAGTTGTTCCACCACATTCCGTCAGCTGCAGGCCCAACAATTTGCACGAGCACACAACGAATTCCAAAGGTCACGTAACGACACCTTTTCACGATCGCCCACATTCGACCAGTCTCTCCTATACCGACTAACCTACGGGAAGGACGCATGGAAAATCGGCAATCGAATCCAGGCGGGGACGGATGCACCCATAGTGGGCTTTTTCTCGGGGGCAGTGCGGTCGGAGCGTGCAGCTAACCACTCACTACAGCTCCACTCCCGTAAGTGCCACTGCTGGAATTTGCTTCATCAATTATGCACGTGCCAGGCTCATAATTCATGGACACGGACTGCCACTCACAGACCGAGACAGACATGACTGATGCAGACAAGAGGAAAGGAAAACATGAATTAATAACGTCACAAAAGCGCAGTTCTGACCTGTTCCTTACAATGCGTTACCTGAAGCAAGCTACATTAATTTCAGTGGGTCAACACGTACTTCTAATGGCACACAGCGTCCAAACAAGTTTTATTCCTTCCTTCAGCATGTGGGGTTTCGCCAGCACAACACGAGACACTAATTACATGTAACATCCAACAGCAAGCGACGGTTTGTGTCGCAGGTATCTCCCGTTAGCGGTCTTTAAAAGGTACTGAAACACATGAAACCCGCCACAGAGGTCACATCTGTGCCCTAATGGCTGCTACTCAATACGGAAAACTTCCACCGAAATTTGCCCGGCCATTCCTATTTTCAGCCACATCACCCACAAGGACCTCGGCTGACTTCTCTACGTATGCCGGGTCACTGCCGCTAAGAACAGCCGGCAGTTGCCATACTCGGCGGCCACACAGGTTCATAACACAGCACTGTTTGCAAAGGCCACAAGACGGACACCTCCCGTATTCTACAAAAAGCACAACAATTTAACCAATCAGTTCCTTCGTTAAGGTACAATGCCTCGTACCTCGCCTACGACAATAAACAGACTTTTATGTGTTCCTTACGGCAGCTTGTTTACAATTCGAAATTCAAGATATCCTGTAATTTGCATTCATTATTCCGGTTTAAGTTAGCAAAATAACACCGACAGAACGCATCTGCTGCGCCTGCGCACTACGGCGTGCAGCGGTGCTGCGAAGTGGAACATGGAGGGTTTTACGATGTAATGCAAAGAAAGGCAGCAATGCCACTTTACGATCTGTGCCAACGGAACAGCCGTCATTAAAGTGTAATGCCAAATGAAATGCGCCCCGTTAAAACAGGAAATTTCAGCTCCATTACATATAAGAGTGCTCGCAGTTACACCTCGGAACTAGGTCCAGTCGCTCCCCGTTACCCCTTACGGCCTCCGAGGAACGTTTCTAGAACGCGCTATCTATCCAAGTCTTCCTAAGAGGCCGCAGATTTCATGCCTCCATTTTCAGGTAGCAACTTCACCGCTAATAAGCCGAACAGTTCAGACTAACCCATCAGGACGCTGGGCTACGGAAGGCGTTAAGGACCGCCTGCACAACGGCACGCACATTCCGGCAGCCCACGCACCCTGCCAATCGCGCACAATACAGTCAGCCCTGATACAGCAGCACACTGCAACAACACTGATGCTACAGTTACTGGGCATCTTATGTTTATTGGACCGCGCATCATCTTGATAGTTGAATAAAGATAGACCAACTTGATGTCACTTGCTTTATTATTTCATTATTTAATGCTCAACATGTTTCGGATGTTAATACATCCATCCTCAGGAGCTTGCGAATTATCTGTTGAGTTATTTCATGGGTTGTATTGTTCTGGTTCGATATGTGTTGGTGTTGCGTTGTGGTTTGGTTGGGGTGGTGTGGTATCCGTATGCAGGCTGAAGCAATAGTGCTTCAGCCTGCCTAAGGATACCACACCACCCCAGCCAAACCACAACGCAACACCAACACACATCAAACCAGAACAATACAACCCATGAAATAACTCAACAAATAAGCCGCAAGCTCCTGAGGATGGATGTACTAACATCCGAAACATGTTGAGCATTAAATAATGAAATAATAAAGCAAGTGACATCAAGTTCTTCTCTCTTTATTCAGTTACTGGGCAGTTCTAAACGTACGTTATTTTACATTAATTCCACGTTCTATTATTTAACAACCCTTCAAGCACCCCGACTTTGATATCTATACGAAAACAGAGAACATCGCCAATATCCAAGGACCTCAAACTGTATACTGACCGCTGCTCTTCGTTTTCTGATCCCTAACATCTACCTGCTAACACCCCACACAATGCACACAGCACCCACCCACCATCATCAACAGGTCCTGCACCTGTACCTGTACAAAGACGGAGCATTACCAATTAATAACAGGCAGTAAGTCCCAACACCAACACAATAAATGACCCATTTTAACCCAAGCTGTATATCAATACGAACTTCAATCGAAACTCCGTTCACGAAATGTGCGTCTGACTTCAACAGCAGCTCCACCTAAAATCTAAACTGAAAATCCTATCGGTAGGAATCACAGGACTGTGAATATGTGGCTGTCACACGGAGGACTACGGGCGCGACAGTCTGACAGTGGGAGGGATCACGTGAATGTGTGTCACCGTACAGCAGTGATGTAACACAAGTTACCGTGCAATGACATCAGTGTTAAAACCCTCCACTTAAATACACAACAAACATGACTGGCAAGAGACACGTTCAGTAACACGACATTTCTTGTGCACTCCGTACAAAAGCACTGTTGGCAATGTGACGCTCATCCGCCATGTTCGCTTACAACGGGTTCACCCCATGCTCGACCAACAGTATTTTTAACAGCTGCGAAGCATTTACGCGTTCAGCAACAGCTCAAACAGTGCAGTAACAGCAGATGCAGACGTTCAGTAACAGCTCAAACAGTATAGTAACGGCAGCTGCAGACGTTCAGTAACCGCTCAAACAGTGCAGTAACAGCAGCTGCAGACGTTCAGTAACAGCTCAAACAGTATAGTAACAGCAGCTGCAGACGTTCAGTAACAGCAGCTGCAGACGTTCTGTAACAGCTCAAACAGTGCAGTAACAGAAGCTGCAGACGTTCAGTAACAGCTCAAACAGTATAGTAACAGCAGCTGCAGACGTTCAGTAACAGCTCAAACAGTATAGTAACAGCAGCTGCAGACGTTCAGTAACAGCTCAAACAGTGCAGTAACAGCAGCTGCAGACGTTCAGTAACAGCTCAAACAGTGCAGTAACAGCAGCTGCAGACGTTCAGTAACAGCTCAAACAGTGCAGTTAACAGCAGCTGCAGACGTTCAGTAACAGCTCAAACAGTGCAGTAACAGCAGCTGCAGACGTTCATTAACAGCTCAAACAGTGCAGTAACAGCAGCTGCAGACACACGTCATATCCCAAAACCGTGATTCTAACTAATTCACTGCAACACAGCACAACTCACTCCTGATTAATCAGAAATTCCACCCCTTACAACTGCGTCACTGGCCGCTGCGAACAATTGGCACGGCAGTACAACCGTCTCTGTGCAGAACTCCTGCAACATTCAGAAAGGCAACCTTCCACAATTCATCAGTTTCCCATCAACACGAAAATCACAGTCACCGTCAGATTTGACACTGACAATCAGATGCAGACGCGCGTGCGCAATGACGCCCTGTGACTGAGTCAATCTGACCACCGGTACAAAAGCAGCAGTGACACAATACGTTTCCTAAGGCACCAGCGGCACAAAGGAGACGCTGGCAGTCACTGGCTTTAACCGCGTACTTCCGAATTCGCGACGTCACAAAAGAGGGCACGACCTCGGAACGGGACCGATCGGCTGAGGAAACACTTCGCCAACAATCGGGTATTTTACTGCCAGGCGAGGCCTGTGGTCAGATGGGGCCGTGTCAATGTCCTTTATTTTACACTCTAACGTCTCAAACACGAAAGCGAACGCATTTTTCTATCTAATGTTCCCTAATTTCCGAACTATCATTGTTGTTTGGAAGGTTTCCAGGCTATGTCCGTTTGCCATTCCGGTCAGAGCAAAACGAACACGAAGACTGGTATGGATTGCTGGTGGAATGACCATGACAAAGGAAAACCCAAGTACTCGGACATAAACCTGTCCCAGCGCCAGTCTGACCATGGACTGACCGGGATCGAAACCAGTCCTCCTGGCCGGTGACAAACCGTCTGAGCCATTTAAAGCACGGCCATTTAAAAACGAAAACTAACCTGAATTATAGCGACAGTTCGTAACGCACAATAAAAAACGAATCAGTTACTGCTCTGTGGGATTTGATTTGATTCCCGCTTGCTCCGCGGTACATACAAAACACATAAATGCACTGCCGACAGAAATAAAGACGTTAAACCTGGTGCTACAAGGTAACCAGTGGGCTTTAGAGAGCAAATTAAAACATTTTCTATCTCAGCTGACTCTAGCGTATTTCCAGTTCCGCGAACAACTCCTTCATCGCCCAAATGAGGTCACATCCACGCTGCCCGATGGCCGTGAATACCAAGCAGTTTCATCACTTTCACACATATCACGCCCGTAACGTATTCAAGTGCCGACCACATCCTTCCGATACGTACCGCGAAACACTTGACCGCAGGCAAAGCTGAACCCAAACCTCAATATTTACACCTACTCAATAAACCAACAGACGCACAATGGCACAAGCTTAGTAATCAGCTACATGTTTCGACCACGGTGGTGTATAAGAATACTGATAAACAATAAATAAACAAATATCCAAATTGCAATTTGGCTATTTGAAGCACTTCAATCACAGGCAAGACCATGTGCAGTCTGCGGTGGATAGAGTGGCAGGCACCAGGACAAGTACTTCTGTTGTCCCGTACCAGTATCATGCCACCAGTGCTCCATGCTCAATCATTCACGCATCTCTGACGCTATATAAGCTTAGCATCTGACTTCTTCTTCTTCTTCTTCTTCTTCTTCTTCTTCCTCCTCCTCCTCCTCCTCCCATGGAGCCTCCGCACGTTTTCGGGCCAAGGCCTCCCCGAACACCACAGACACCCACCTTCCGTTTCATGCTGCTTCCTTCCACTTCCCTGGAGCAAATCTATGGCATCCCTCCGAACAGCATCATCCCATCTATCTCTAGACCTTCCCACAGGCCTTCTTCCTACACAAATCCCACTACTTTTGGGGAGATAAAGAATCATGCGTGTTAAGTGGCCAGCCCACCGTACCCGCAACGGGCGTAAAACTGTCCGTCACATCAGCACACAATTTCGCAACAGACATCGGCAAACACAACACTTCAAAAACAGAACTATATGTCAGAACTTGAAAAGAGTCTACGCTGTTGATATGGGTATTGTAGACACCAGCCTGTAGACAATGCAGCGCCACAGTCATTCATACCAACGGCAAATTTCTTTCATCCTCTCTAATCGTATCCGTTCACAAATAAACTGCAATAAATACCACCCCCACCCCCTCCAGCAAGTTTCCGCATATTAAATTCCTTCTCCAGACCCCCCCCCCCCCCCCCCCCCCCCCCCCCCCCCCGCGCAAAAA
>Ga0123353_10009715_pt1 | contig 13324 bp, 9 predicted proteins | sample TergutLab28metaG_3_FD_92763 | JGI IMG/M metagenome (GOLD analysis project Ga0123353, IMG submission 92763) | Labiotermes labralis P3 segment gut microbial communities from Petit-Saut dam, French Guiana - Lab288 P3 | ecosystem: Host-associated > Arthropoda: Insects > Digestive system > Gut ...
ACGCCGCCCCGTGGCCCTGCGCAACCTGAAGACCTCACGCCGGCACCTCGCCGTGCATCTCAAGGCGGGCACTCTCCTCCGAGAGGGTGCCTCGCCCCGGGCCGTCGCCGCGTTCCTCCAGGCCGAACGGGGCGAGAACGAGTACACGGGCATCGAGTTGGGCTATCGCTACGCCGACTCCCCCGTCATCTGGCATGAGGATGCACCCGAACCCCCGTGGCGCCCGGGAGAGTACACGCCGACCACCTGGCCGGGCGGTCGCCCGCCCAGCCTCCTGCTGCAGGACGGCACGGCGCTCTACGACCGTTTCGTCCCCTCCTACACGCTCGTCGACTTCGCCGATGACGGCAGCGCCGATGAGCTCTTGCAGGAGGCAGCCGCTCAAGGCCTGCCGGTCAGTCACTCCGTGGTGAACGACGCCGCAGCGCGGCAGATCTGGGAACGCGACCTCGTGCTGCTCAGGCCCGACCACCATGTGGCCTGGCGCGGTAACCGCACTCCCGCAGATCCGGCTGCAGTCGTGCGGCACGTACGAGGCGCCTGACGGCTGCGCAGCGGGCCGGAGTTCAACGGCAGACCAGGCTCCATGTCGCGCACGATGCGGCTGCTGGAGCCATACGCCGTCAAAAACCTGCCACATTTCAGCACTTGGAGGATGCATGTCCGCAACTCCCGAGGTGGAAGAGCTCTACTCGACCCTGGAGGAATCGGCCCGACGGCTCGGTGTGACGTTCTCGGCCGACCAGGTCCGGCCCATTGTGACCGCTTACGGGGCCGCGTTTCAGCACGACCAGACCATGGTCGCCTTCCGGGTGGCCACCAGTGTGCGCCACGCGGGTGAACTCGACTGCCGGTTCATGACGCACCCGAAGGAACGCGATCCCTATGCCGTTGCCCTGTCGCACGGCCTCGCCCCGGCGACGGACCATCCTGTGGGAGCCCTGCTCTCGGAAATCCAGGAACGCTGTCCTGTTGACACTTACGGCATCGACTTCGGAGTCGCCGGCGGCTTCAAGAAGATCTACGGGTTCTTCACTCCTGACACGCTGCAAAAAGTGGCGACATTTGCCGACATGCCATCCATGCCGCACAGCCTGACAGACAACGCCGATTTCTTCACCCGCCACAATTTGACGGACTGCGTGAATGTGATCGGGATCGACTACGGGCACCGGACGGTGAATGTGTACCTCGGAGCACCCGCCGAGTGCTATGAGCCGGAGAACATCCGGTCAATACTGCGCGAGCTCGGCATGGCGGAGCCGAGCGAGCAGATGCTCAGGCTGGGGAAGCAGTCATTCGGGCTGTACGTCACCCTGAACTGGGAGTCTTCACAGGTCGAGCGGATCTGCTATGCCGTGACAACCACGGATCTGGCGACCCTCCCCATTCCGGTCGAACCAGAAATCGCGCAGTTCACACAGAGCGTTCCGTACGGAGGCGCCAACCGCAAGTTCGTCTACGGCATCGCGCTGACCCCCGAAGGGGAGTACCACAAGCTTGAGGCGCACCTCAAATGGCAGGCAGGCGCGATGGATTACATCTAACGACCACAACCGGGCGAAATCGGCCGATTCCGGGTTCCGGGGTCGGCCGCCTGCACTACTTGATCGAGCAGTAGCCGGGACCGAGCACCTCCTCTAATCTCGTCCGTCATGGGCGCAAATGCTCCGGACGGCACGCCGAGCAGCCCCGCCGAAGTGCGGAAGTCCACAACTCCCGTGAAAGGGCGGGCCAGGGCCCTTCCTGGACAACCCGGGCACGGCTTTGCGATTCAAAGGCCGTGATCAGCATCGATCTCCGACCGAGCCAAATAGCGACAGGGCCGAATTAACCGAAGGGAGAATTCCGGTGAGGAATCTAAGGCGGCGGAGCCAGCGCCGGGGGTATGCGATCACCATCGCCACTGCGGCGGCCCTGGTGGGGTCACTGATGACCGCTGCCGAGCCCACGTCCGCGCAGCAGGCGACGTCGTTCGACCTCGACCACGGGAACATCCTCACAGAGGTTGTCTATCCGAATTTTCAGCGGGTGTCGCGAGATGAGGCCTCCGGCCGTGCCGCGACGCTGACCGTGGATCACGCGATGCTGATCGAAATACCTTGGTTCGACGCCATAGCTCCCTATCGTGACAAGGCCTTGGGTATCTACGCGAACATCCCCCGGCGCCCGGAAGCGGAACATACGCTGCGCAACATCAACATCGCCGTTGCCTACGCCGCCTTCACCTCGCTCAACAACCAGCTCCCGGAGTACAAGGACCGCTGGATCACGATGATGCAAGCGGCGGGTCTGGATCCCGACAACGCCAAGGAAGACCCGACCACGCCCAGCGGCATCGGCGTCATCGCCGCCAAGAACGCCCTGGCGGCACGGAGGAACGACGGCTCGAACCGGGACGGGGACATGGGCGGCGCCAAGTACAACCGGCAGCCCTTCGCCGACTACACGGGCTACAAACCGGTCAACAGTTCGTACGATCTCCGCGATCCGTCCCGCTGGCAACCGGCCACGGACTCGACGAGGAACGTCTACCGCGACCAGGGGTTCGCAACCCCCCAGTACGGCCTCGTCAAGCCCTTCACCTTCGACAACCCCGCCCAGTTCAAGGTCTCGCCGCCGTCGATGGGCGACTACCACCGCCACAACGGTGCCTACCAAAGTCAGGCCGACGACGTGCTGAAGGCTTCGGCAAGCCTGGACGACCGCGAGAAGGTGGCCACCGAACTCTTCAACGACAAGGTGATGACCTTCGGGGCCGTCGCCGGCACACCGGTCGTCTTCGGGGGCCAGTACGACACCGTGAAGATGGTCGACTACATCACCGCGTCCGACGTGGCATTCGTCGACTCCACCATCGTGACCTGGTACTACAAGGGCAAGTACGATTCGGTGCGGCCGTTCAGTGCGATCCATTACCTGTACCCGAACAAGAAGCTCACGGCATGGGGTGGGCCTGGCCAGGGCACCGTCAACGACATCACCGGGAAGGAATGGCAGCCCTACCTGAGCGGCAAGTACGCCGCCGACACCCCCGAATACCCGTCCGTCACCGCCGCGCTCTGCCTCTCCTTCGCCGAGCAGGTACGGCGTTTCACCGGCACCGACCAGGCCGCCATCTCCTATTCCGCGGCCAAGGGGTCCTCACTCGTCGAGCCCGGAGTCACCCCGGCCACCGACATCACGCTGCGGTGGAGCAACTGGACCGACTTCGCCCATGACTGCGGCGAGAGCAGGGTCTGGGCCGGCGAGAACTTCCCGTCCGCAATCAAGGCGGCAGCCCAGTACGCGCCGAAAATCGGCGATCTGAGTTATTCGTACGTCCAGCGCAAGGTGAACGGCGACTGATCTTCTTCGCCGTGGACTCCGGCCGCCCGGCGGTGCCCTCTGGCTCCGCCGGGCGGCCGGATGCTGAACCGCGACCGGACCGGCGCCCGCAGTACTGCAAGAGGAGTACCGCAACTGCGGCAGCGCGACCGGTGCAATGGGTTCTTGCGCACGATGCCGTAAGGGGCCCCGATCACAAGGATTGAGTCACGCCCAACGACTCGAGGAGAAGATGATGTCAACCGAGGCTCCCCCCAAGGACGGAGCTCTGGCGGGACTGGCCCGGTTCTGCTACCGCCGCCGCCGCATGGTCCTGATGGTGTGGATTGTAGGCATCCTCGCCGTGGCGTTCGTCGGTTTCCGCTTCGGTGCTGCTTCCGACAACGACTTCACCGGTGGTAACACCGATTCCGCCCGGGCGCAGTCTCTGATCGAGAAGCACTTCCCCGATCAGCAAGGGGACACGCTGACTCTCGCGATCAAGGCGGACAAAGGGATCGACGACCCGGCCGCCCGGACGAAGATCGAAAAAGTCATCGGCGAACTGGACGCCTCCCGCCTGACCGGCCCGGTCATCTCGCCGTACCAGAATGCGAACCAGGTGACGAAGGATCGCCACATCGCCCGTATGACCATCCCGCTGACCGTCAAGGATGCGTCGAAGAGCCAGGTCAAGCCCCTGGTCGACACGGTCAAAACAGCCTCAGGCGACGGGGTGCTGCTGGGCCTTGGCGGGGAAAGGGCGGAGAAGGCCGAAACCCCCAATCCGGGCCCGAGCGAGAGCGTGGGCGTGCTGGCAGCCGCGGTGATCCTTTTCATCGCCTTCGGGTCGCTGGTGGCGATGGGCCTGCCGATCGTGACCGCACTGATAGCGATCCTCGGCGGCATCGGACTGCTCAAGCTCGTGGCGCACGCCGTGCCGTCACCGGACTTCACCGTGCTGGTCGCGGCTCTGATCGGACTCGGTGTCGGCATCGACTACGCGCTGTTCATCGTGACCCGCTACAAGGACAGCCTGAAAGACGGCGACGGTCCCGAGACCGCCACGGTGAAGGCGATCACCACCGCGGGTCACGCGGTGCTGTTCGCCGGCACGACCGTCGTGATCGCCCTGCTGGGCTTGGTCGCCATGGGACAGCGGTTGATGACCGGTGTGGCGATCGGCGCATCGGTGACCGTACTGGTGACGATGATCGCCGCGGTGACGCTGCTTCCGGCGTTCCTGGGCTTCACCGGCCACAAGATCAACTCACTGCGGCTGCCCCGTCGTACATCTCGCGGACAGGGGTCCGCCGGCGCCCCGTCCCGGGAGCGCCGCAGCCTCGCCGAGCGCTGGGCCGGCGTCGTGCAACGCAAGCCGCTTGTCGCAGCGGTACTGGCAGGCGCAGGCCTGCTGCTGTTGGCCGCCCCCGCACTGTCGATGCGCCTGAGCCTGCCCGACGCCAGCGTGCAGCCCCACGACCGGAGCAGCTACACCTCGTACAAGATCCTCTCTGAGGGCTTCGGTCCCGGCTACGGCGCGCCCATGGTCCTTGTCACCCAGGTCACCTCCAAGAACGCCGATATGCGTCCCGTCGTCGATGCGGTCGGCAAGACCGAGGGCATCGCCTCCGTCACGCAGCCGCGGGTCAGCAAGGACGGGGAGGCGGCCACCTTCATGGCCTTCCCCAAGACCGGATTCCAGGATCAGGCGACCACGGACCTGGTGCACAAGCTTCGTGACAGCGTGCTGCCCAAGGTGTCCGGCAGCGACCGGGTCTACGTCGGCGGCCCGAACGCCGGCGCGATCGACTTCTCCAGTCAGACCAACTCGCGTCTGCCCTGGATGATCGGCGTCGTCATCGCGATGTCCCTGCTGCTGCTGATCCTGCTGGTCCGGTCGGTCACGATCGCGCTGCAGGCCGCCGTGATGAACCTCCTGTCCATCGGCGCCGCCTACGGCGTGCTGGTCGCGATCGTTCAGTGGGGATGGCTGGGCTCGGCCTTCGGTTTCCCCACCACCATGCCGATCACGACCTGGGTGCCGATGATGATGTTCCCCGTGCTGTTCGGTTTGTCCATGGACTACGAGGTCTTCCTGATCTCGCGGGTCCGTGAGGAGTACAACCGCACCGGCGACACTCGGCGCGCGGTCACCAGCGGGCTGGCGCGGACCGCCAAGGTCATCACAGCCGCAGCCGCCATCATGGTCGCCGTCTTCACGACCTCCCTGCTCGGCCCCGACATCGCGGTCAAGCAGATCGGCCTGGGCATGGCCGTCGCCGTGCTGGTCGACGCCACCATCATCCGGATGATCCTCGTCCCCGCGGTGATGGAACTGTGCGGCAACGCCAACTGGTGGATGCCCGGACGCCGGGCACCGAAGGCGACCCCGGCTCCACAGGTCGGAGTCGGGGAAGAAGCCAGGATCTGACCCTTCCACTAGTCGGAGTGCGGGGAACCCCGATGGGGGTTCCCCGCACTCCTTCGTGAGCCATCCGCAGGGGCCGGCGGCACACCGATCGACGCCTGCCCGGCCGGCAACGGATTCGCCTCGTCTCGGACTGTGCCCAAGGGCTGTCCCGCAATCCCTGGCGGGACAGCCCGTACATCGAGGCAGTTCCATGGGTGACCACCCCGTGGAGACGCCCGCCGGACACCGTTGAAAGAGCTCACTGCTCGGTCGGGTAGTAGACACTACCCACGCTGGTGCCTGAGCGGGTGTTGCTCACGGCGAGATATTCCGGCGAAAATACATGCGAAGCGTATTGCTCCCGAGAATGGATATCAGATGTGTCAACTCTGAGGCGGTGTTCGCGCACCGACCTCTGCAGGGACCGCATTTCGGGAACCTTGAAAGCAGACAACACTTCATCCAGCAACGGATTCCCCGTGCGGGGGACGCACACGGAGGGGCTCGGTCGCATTGGACAAGACTTCCTCGTTTTCGTTATCAATATCCTCGCTTCTTCCTGGCGATTCACCGCGACTGGCCGGCGAGGATCCCGAACACGTGCAACTACTGGCTGCTGCGCAGGATCTTCCGCCGATTCTCGTGCACCGGAGCACGATGCGGGTCATTGACGGCATGCATCGGCTGCGAGCTGCGAAACTCCGGGGTGACGAGACCATCTCCGTCCAGTTCTTCGAAGGTGACGACAAAGAAGCCTTTCTGCTCTCCGTCGATGCCAACATCAAGCATGGCCTGCCGCTTTCGCTTGCCGATCGTGAGGCGGCAGCCGGCCGCATCCTGGCGATACACCAAGATTGGTCGGACCGGGCTGTCGCGGCTGCTACCGGGCTGTCTCCGTCAACAGTGAGCGTGATCCGGCAGCGTTCGTTCGGCCCGGCTGAGCGGAAGAGTGGCCGCCTGGGCAGAGATGGGCGGGTCCGTCCCGTGGATGGTTCGGCGGGCAGGCTGCGGGCGAGCGAGGTCATCGCCATGAAGCCCGATGCGCCTTTGCGTGCCATTGCCAGGGAGGCCGGCGTCTCGGTGGGGACGGCGCAATGCGTGCGAAACCGCTTGCGAGCGGGCCAGGACCCGCTCTTGACCTCTCAGCGCGGCACCGCCCAAGGATCCGTCGACGGTACGGTGGAGCCGGGACGGCATGACACGGGCATATCACATCAGAACATCGACTGGCGTTCGGTGCGGAACAACCTGAGCAAGGATCCGACGGTCAAGTATGCCGAGAACGGCCGCGCCTTCTTCCGGTGGATCGACAGTCACGTGATCGAGCCGGTTGAGTGGTGTGAGCTCATCGACGGCGTACCACCGCACTGGCAGAACTCTGTCGCTGAGATGGCTCGGTCATGTGCCGGAGCCTGGCTGGAGTTCGCACAGGAACTTGAGCAAAGAGCCCGAAGACAACCCGAACACACGAAGCGTTTCGCCACAATCCGTCAGCTGGGTCTGCCCCAGGACGATTGCAAAGTCTCGTGATCGTTGGTCTTGTCCGGGGCTCGGAGGCCAGCGAGCCGATCGCACGATGCTGATGTGTGGCCAACTTGATCAGGCAGACAGTGGCAGGCTGACGGCACATCGAAGCTCCGTTGGGCGAAGGCGACTTGGGAAGGTCGCCTGCACAACGGAGCTTCGTTGCGTATGTCACCCCCGCCGAACGCGGCGGCGGGTCCGAAGGAGGGTGCAGGGGGCGCCCCCTCCTGACTTTGACGCGCCGATCCTCAGGCCGCGGTCCACCACAGCGCCGCACGCCCGATCTGCGTGAAGAACCTCATCCCCGCCGATCCGAAGTCCCGCCTTTCCCTGTGAGGAGTGACCGCGCATGCGTGTGATCAGATGGGCAAGGTTGGGCGGTTCCGCCGTTGTCCTGGTCGCCTACTGGGTAATGCGTGGGCTGATGGTGCTCGGCGCGACCAGCGCCGGAATCACCGCGTCGGAATGGCTGATGAAGCGCGGCGAGCACTGGTGGGAGGGTGCCGCTCCCACAAAAGGCTCGGCCCCGCAGTGGCCGATCGCCGCAGCAGGGGCCGAGCCCGGCACCCTGGGCGACCCGGCGCTGCTACGCAAACTCCGGTCGCTTCGCGGCAGCCAGGACCTCCCGCGAATGGGCGAGATCCCGAGCACGTACACGGACGCGGCTCCGGACTGGCACCCCGAACGCCGCCCGGAGAACAGCGACTGAGACAGCGGGTTCCAGCTCTGGCCCAGGTCCTCGGTGGCCGTCCGGCCGCCCGCGAGGTGCACAAGCGGGGATTCGGCGATCTTCCGGTTCGTCGGCTAGCTAAGGGCTGTCCCGTAATTCCTGGTGGATCAGCGCCCGCCAGGGATTACGGGACAGCCCTTAGGAGCTGCACCCGACCGACCGTTGAGCCCTCCGGTCCATGCAGGTTCATCGCAATGCCCCTGCCGGCCCGTTGGCCTCAGCCTCAACTTTGCTTCTGCCCCGCTTCCCCATGGCCTCCCATGGAATGGATTGCAGCTCCGCGCGCCAGTTCAACACGGGTTTTGATACCCAGCTTCCTGTATACCTTCCTGAGATGGTAATTCACAGTATGCGGTGACAGGTGGACTCGCCTGGCGATCTGGTGATTCGTCAGCCCCACACTCACCAGATTCGCGATATGTCGCTCCGCGTCGGAGAGGCCCGCCCAGTAAGCAGCACTTTGCCGTGTGGTCACTTCCTCACAACTCACAGACGGAGGTTCCGGACAAGCTGAACGAATTTCCTGTCTCATTGCTTGAGCTTTTCCTGTACGACGACTGCCCAGCTCCTCTTTCGCCAGGGCGACGGAGATGGGATCCGGCGACTGTGCGACTACGCGCTCCAGCGCATCGGAATCATTGTTGGCCAACGCATTGGCATGCATGGCACTGAAGCTGACGACCGAAATACCAGGATTGTCCTCCGCAAGACCGTTCACGGTTTCGAGAACGCTGCGCACAAGGTCAGTGTCACCGATATCGAGCGCAAGGTGGACCAGGAATGCAGCGGCACCTGGATCCTCGATGTACAAACTCCGTTGCGTCGGAAGGTAACCGTATTGGTCGGACAGCAATTTGACAGCCGCATGGGGGCCTTTTCTCTTGACAGCTACATGCACTTCCGTCCATGCATACTGCGCGGAGTAAAGCACTGACTCATCTCCCGACAACTCACTTTCCATCCGCTTCAAGTGCTCAGCGGCTGCGGCCACGTCCCCCAAGTGAAGAGAGGCGGCACTGAGAACGGAGAACGCAAGGGGTCGGAGCATGGGAACGGCATCCCCCTCCACAGCGGCAGTTGCCAGCTCCGCCTGCCGGCGAGCGTCCCCGAACCGTCCTGCCTGGAGAAACAACCGGGATCGCATTGCCGCAGGTGCTGCAGCCCAGATCTGCGTGGACAGTCCCCGCAGGCCGGCTTCCGCCTCATTGATCAGCGATTCGGCCATGTCGAACTCGCAAAGGCTTGTGAGTTTTCCGGCCAGGGCCAGCTGGAAATGAAGACGCCAAACTGGATCGACTTTATCACTGTGTCGCACTGCAGCACGTCCCAAGCTAAGGCCTTCGCCCAGTTCTCCAACGCGCCAGCGGGCGTTGGAGAGCGTCATCAGGGCCATCAAAGCGGCGATATCAACTTGGCCTGCCCTACGATCCCGCAAAATTCTCTCAGAATGTTTCTCGGTTTCCTCACCACCCAGTACTGAGTAACCCAGAATGAGAGATGTTTCCGCGTCGAGCCGGACGGAAGCCGAACTGCCCGAGTTGGAGAGAATACGCTCCGCGACGCTTATTCCAGCTGCCGCCTTTCCGTTCATTATTAAACCGTGGGCCCTTGAGTATATTTCGCCGACGTCCCCTCCGACCTCATGGGACGATTCGGTCACACTTCCGGTCACCCAACTCAGAGGTTCGGTCGGCCGAAATTCCTGATAGTATTCCTGCGCGCTCCCTGGACGACCCATCGCCTCACGGTGCAACGCTCCGCGTGCAGGAGCAGGGATGGACTCTATGACCCCTCGCAAGAGAAAGTCGCTCCGGAAAGCAAATTGATGCTCACCGGCAACGAGGAAGCCCGAGTCCATTGCGTCTTCCAGTAGCGGGAGTAAGTTGGCAGAGGATCGATCCAACATTCTGGAGACATCTTCCAGAAGGAAGGACCTCCCCAGAACTGCTGCGACCTTCAGGAACTGTCGACAGTTCGCACTCAGGCCATCCAGCAGATTCTTCACGAATATCAGAACACGGCACGGAAGCCGCCGTCTGATCAGTTGAATTGTTCCATTGTATTCCTTTACAAGTCCTTCTTCTTCAAGTCCGAGTGCAAGTTCGGCGAGCAACCTGGGGTTTCCGCCGGCACCGGCCGCGAAGTCGAGCAGCTCGTCGTCCACGTCAGCCCCGAGGATCTCCCGCAGGACCTGTTCGTCGGCATCTTCATTGAATGACTCCGGCACCAGCCACTTGGCGACATTTGCAGCATTGGAAACGGCTTCCGGAGTTTGACCCTCCGCCGTCGACCTTATTGTCATACCACCACACATCCCACTAATTACCCAATGTGCTGCAATATCCATACGGTAGCAACAGCAAGGAAAGGCTGACCTACTGGCACGCGCTTCTCCATGAAGAGCTGCGGTGTCGTCACGTTGACTGACTCGGCCGCACTCGGTCAGGACATGAGCGGAGGGGCAATGTTGATTCTTCGGAGTTAACCGGGCGCAGGTTCTTTGCGGCTTCGACGGGTAGTCGCACAGCGCATGCGAAGTTGTCGGTTCTCAGCGAAGCGGCCGAGTGCGGCGTGGGCGCGCCCGGCTGCTGGGCGTGGTCTTTCGGCCTGCCACGCCCTGTGGATCTGCCTCGCCACGGCCGGTCTCGGCAATGGCCCGCTCCTTGCCTGAGGCGGTGAACCTTCGCCGGCGGGACAGTCTTGGGTAGTGTCGCCCTCGGTCCGGATCGCGCCCAACCCCTCCACCTCCGGCAGATGTGTGGCTGCTGTACCTCTCGGCATCACTGCTGTTCCAAGCCCGTACATGTCAACCATCGGCGCGTAGAGCAGCCTTGATCATGAATGCCTGAGGCCCTCCATGTGCGCCTGGATCACGGCACTGCGCATACGTCGTAACCGGGGCGGCAATGGTCCGCCTCGGCAATTAGCGAATATCATGGCCTGAAATTTCGAGCGTTTCCATATGACGTTTGTCATGGCCTGCTGTGACGTTTTCGCCGCCTCCTGCATTAATTTTGACTGGCTCGATCCATGACATGTAACTCGAGGAAACCATGACATATGTAATGGATGCTGGCGGGTGTTGCGGTGGCGTATCCGGCCTCGATACGCCACCGATGCGGGCACACCCGCAATACGCGGAATATCCTGCATAATCGTGACAGCCGCGGCGTCTGCGGGCAGGGCGATTGCAAAGCCTGGTGATCTCAGATCGATGCTGGTCAGCTGAGGCCGAAGAAGGTGGTCGCTCGAAGGGGCCGGGGGGACATCTGCCGGAGTCCGGCGACGATGTTGACGTGGCCGGCAGCACGGAACTGGTTGATCGCGAAGCTGCGGAGGGTCGCCATGTTCTCCGGCCCGTGTCTGGTCAGGGGCTTTGAGCTGGGAGCAAGGTCCCTGACCTGCGAGAATATCCGACATCACGGTCGGGATGACAGGATTTGAACCTGCGGCCCCTTGACTCCCAGCCATGGCGGCCATGATCGTCTGCGATCAGGACCCCTGCCGCTCCGAGCGCCGGCGACGCCGTAGTTCGGGATGTGGCTCGCGTTCCCCCCGTCGTGGCGAAATTCCCTGCTGGGGAAGGGTGTTGTCGACGCCTACGAACCGTCAGGCCGAGGCTCCACTGTCGATGACCAGGTCGGTGCCCACCACCGCGCCGGCCGCAGGTGAGGCGAGATAGAGCACCGCGGCTGCCACTTCTTCTGCTTCCGCGACCCGGCCGAGCGGGTTTTCTGTCTTCACCCGCTCGGCACGGTCGGCCTCGGTCTCGCCGGGCCGCAGCGACATGGGAGCAGCGGAGGCACCGGGGCTGACGGCGTTGATGCGGATGCCCTGGTGGATGTGGTCAAGAGCGGCTGCGCGGGTCAGCGCGGAGACCGCTGCCTTTGAGGTGATGTACGCGGCGACGTTCGGGATCCGCAGGTGTGCGCCCAGGTTGGAGGAGATATTGACGATGGCGCCGCCACCGTTTCCCTTCATGTGCGCGATCTCGTGCTTCATGGCCAGCCAGACGCCGGTGACATTGGTGCGCAGCACCGCGTCCCAGTCCTCCTCGCTCACCTCACCGACGGGTACCGTGCCGCGGATTATTCCAGCGTTGTGCTGCTGCGGCACGCCTTCGGTGGCGAGCACGGCGGCTCCCGCGAAGGAGGCCGCCGTGCCGGCCGGCAGCAGCACGAGGCCCGGCAGCAGTCCATACCCGTATGAGGTGTGTGCGTCGATCCCGGTGAGCGCGAGGAGGACGAGCCCGGCCGCGCCGGTGCCGAGCCCGGCCACTGCGACGGTTCGGGCCCCGTACCGGCCGATGAGCGGCCCTGCCGCCCGGCCCGAGGCGATCAGCGCAACGGCGAACGGTACGAACGCCGCCGAGGTCTGTAGCTGTGTCCAGTCGCGCGCCTGCTGGAGCTGGAGCGAGAGGACCACGAAGGTCATCCCGGTTCCGCAAGCGCTCAGTGCGATGGCTGCGAGAGCGAGAACCCGCCGCCGGCCGAGCAGGAGGCCGGGCGGCAGCAGAGGGTCGCGGGCGCGGCGCTCGGAGTGCCAGAACGCGGCCAGCAGCGCGGCCCCGCAGAGAAGCGGCACAAGCACGCCGACCGATGACCAGGGGCGGCTGTCGGTGACGACGAGCCCTTGACGTGCTCCCTGGCCTAAAGTCCAGGGATTCCGGTCCGGGTCGGCTGACCCTTCCGGGGGCTTCCTGCTTCACCGCGCTGTGCGGGCACAGGTGCCCCTCTTACCGGCGCTCCACAGGCGTTTAGTGTCTCCGCCCGTCCGGCGGCGACGATGCGGCGTCCTTCGACGAGAACGTTGCTGGCTGCGTTGTGGTCGCGGTCGTGGACGGTGCCACACACGCCGCACGTCCACTCCCGCACGTGCAGGGGTTTGGGGCCGTCCCGGAATCCGCAGGCGGAGCAGATCTGCGAGGACGGGAAAGCACGGTCCACCTTGGTGAAGGTGCGGCCGTGCTTGACCGCCTTGTACTCCAGCATGCCGACGAACGCGGACCATCCCGCATCGTGCACCGACTTGGCCAGCCGGGTACGAGCAAGGCCGGACACCGCAAGGTCTTCCACATACACCGCTTGATTGTCGCGCATGATCTGTGTGGATACCTTGTGGTGCCAGTCCCGACGCCGATCCGCGACCTTGGCGTGCTGGCGTGCGACCTTGATCCGGGCCTTGGCCCGGTTCTTCGACCCCTTCTGCTTGCGGGACAACTCCCGCTGAAGACGACGCAGTTTCTTCTCCGCCCTGCGCAGGAAACGCGGACTGTCGATCTTCGTCCCATCCGACAGGACCGCGAACGCGGACAGACCGAGGTCGATACCCGCCTCCGCCTCCACCTCGGG
>Ga0123353_10009717_pt1 | contig 13322 bp, 13 predicted proteins | sample TergutLab28metaG_3_FD_92763 | JGI IMG/M metagenome (GOLD analysis project Ga0123353, IMG submission 92763) | Labiotermes labralis P3 segment gut microbial communities from Petit-Saut dam, French Guiana - Lab288 P3 | ecosystem: Host-associated > Arthropoda: Insects > Digestive system > Gut ...
GGCTCTATTGTAAAGTTTGTATCCGATCCGCTATATCCGTCTTTGGGCTCATTTGTCAAGTTTGTATCCAATTCCCCATACCACCTTTATATATTTAGGATTTTTCGGGTCAAATTCTATTTTTTCCCTTATGCGCCGTATATGTACGGCAATCGTATTGTCCACGCAAAATACCGCACTAATAGGATAAAAGAAAAATCTTACAAAGAAGTGACTGAAAGTCTTAAGAAACTATGAATATTGGAAATCACGATATATCGCTTCAGTAGAGATAAGTGCTACTTATCACTGCGCGATTTCCATGTAGATTTCTGCGATAATTAACCTTTTACTCTTAAAAGTTCTACGTAATTTTGAAAATAATGAAAATACTGTGTTGAAATATCCATATATTTGTGGTATGACGTATATAAAAATTTTATACGTACCTGGCTGTATTTGAATGATAGGGTGTTGCGCGTAACATATTACCGTTTACTAACATGAAAAAGAGAGGTCATAAACATGAAGAAAGTTCGTTTACTACATGTAATATTAATTTTAGTATTATTGATAGGTCTTGGCTACGTAATAGTCAACGGGAATAATTCACCAAAAACAAGGCTGATGACAGTTGACCCAAAAACGGATCCGGACAGTCCTTTGCCTATCCATTTTGAGGCATATGGCAATCCATATTCGATTAGAGAATATGAAGTAATTCCCAAGAATGACACTAAAACAACATGGATATATATATACGGTTTCGGATATGGCATAGACTATTATAATCCATATCAAAATCCGATTATATGCAGTTATGAATCTAATGGTTATTTTTACGAAGGTAAAATGTATTTTATTGATAAGAACAAATCTATAACTTTCTCATTTGATACAGTTCTACAGCCCGAAATAATAACTATTACAAACCGTGATACGGATGAAATAATCTTGTCATTTAATGTTACCGACATTCCTCCAAGAAACTATGATTAATGCCAAACGTAATCTTAGACAAATGAATGGGCTGTACGCATAGTTGTTCGTAAAGTCTGTATTATATTATCCGTCCGCGGGTTCATTTATTAATAGGCTATTTAGGAATAGGTTTGTAACAGTATTTATTTTTAGGAGTGTGCTGCGTATGGTGGGGTATTGATTTGGCGAAGATCAAAAACAATACACTTAAAGAATAAAATGGAAATCCGCTTCGTACGAAATAACGCTATGTAGTATTAGTGAAAATGTTATAATACGACTTAAGAGCATTGTCTTAAATCACATAATGCGGGGGCAACCGGCCTGAACAAAAATCTAGCGGCGCTATTTTACGTAGGTATTAAACTCATATAGCTGGGGATATTCTCTTCGTCCTCGTAGCACCTGCACTGTTCGAGCAGATTTTCACCTTAATATGCTCACGGTGAGGACGCATGGACGGTTTTACGCCAGTTCCTCAAAACACAACATATTGTGGTCGCACACTGTAAAGTGGTTCCGTAAAGCAGCAGAATTAAGTCATTCTAGAGCACACTTTCTTGCGTTACGAATGACAATCAACTAACACCAAGGGAAACAATCTATAAACAAAAAAACCGCAAAAGGATATCTGAAACACGTATTCACAGGAAACATGTGCTGAAACATCACTTACTGAATGATGAAATGGGGATTATGCATGATAGGTGTTATAATAGGCGGTATAGTTAGTTTTGTTCTTTTTATAATATTTTTGATTTTATGGATGGGAAAATGGCCAGATAAGCCCAATTTTAATTGGCCGACGAGATATTATAATTATACAAATTGGAATGACATTAAAGGCAAAATTGTTGTTATACTATGTATTTTGTCTTTCTTATTATTTATCGGATTTATGTTTGGGACTAATAATTGCAACAGCAGTGCAGATGATTTTGTATGGAGCGACTATACCTGGGTTGGTTGAACAGAAACCAGAGAAAAAACCTGCCCTTAAACATTTTTTACACCTTGCAGCCCCCCTACCGCTGAAACTGTCCCGCTTGCAAAAAGCGGTTGGCCATGCTATAATGTGGACAAATCCAGTAGAGATTAAAGGGGAACAAAAATGGAACTGTCGATGATACTCCCAATTGCGATTATGATAGCGGCTTACTATTTCTTAGTAATGCTCCCTCAGAAGAAGAAAAGGAAAGCCGAACAACAGATGAAAGACAGCCTGGTAGTTGGCGACAGTATCACGACTATCGGTGGCATTATAGGGACGGTCGTACACATCGATGGCGACAGCGTCATCTTTGAAACAGGCGAGGACAAGGCGAGAATGTGTATTGCAAAGTGGGGAATAGGCAGAGTAGGGGAAACGGCTGCCGAGCCAGTTAATGCGGATTAGCGATAGGGAAAACTTCGCACTATAACAAATCCTCCAAACCGCCGGGTGAATCGCACAATCAACCTTTCAAAACCATAAGCACCTATTTCAAAAAAAGCAATCAGCGCGGCAAGCCGCGCTTATTTTTCGCCAAGATCAGTAAACTGTACTCACTAAGCTTAACGTACCTTACGGGTAAAAAAATGGGAAGAGAGGAGAATAATATATTGACAATTTCTGTAGGAATTATGATTGTGCATGTTCTTACATTGATGGTATAATTAGGGCGTTGGCAGGCACTTAAAAATTACGCACTTACCTAATAATAAAGGACTGCCGCTAGGAAAAAAAGAAATAAAAGGAGAAACATCAGAATGAAAAAGACAATCAAAAAAGCAGCAGCCCTGACCCTCCCGCTCGTATTAATCCTGAGCCTCATGTTCTCGACCGTGACACTCTCACAAGCCGCCGTTGGCGATGTGTTTGAAGTAGATGGTGTCACCTATAGGGTGTTGACCGACGACGGAACCACCGGCACGGTGCAGGTGGGGGACGGCGAAAATGCCGCAATAAACGCAGAAACAACCGGAGAGCTTTCGATACCATCATCAGTCGCGTTTAGTGGGAGAACATACTCTGTTACAAGCATAGGCGCCCGGGCCTTTTACAATTGCAGAGGCCTTACAAGCATAATGATTCCCGACAGCGTGACTAGCATAGGCGCCTCTGCGTTTTACGATTGCAACAACCTGACGAGTGTCACGCTCCCCGTTGGCGTGACCAGCATAAGCGACTGGGCGTTTGCCGGTTGCAGCAGACTGACGGGTGTCGCTGTTCCCTATGGCGGTACCATTACAAGCATAGGCGAATATGCGTTTTACAATTGCAGAAGCCTTAAAGGTATAATGATCCCCAACAGCGTGACCAACATAGGATCTGTTGCGTTTGCCTACTGCAGTAGCCTTATAAGCATAACAATCCCAGACAGTGTTACAAGCATAGGGGACGGTACGTTTGCCTACTGCAGCAGCTTGACGAGCGTCACAATCCCAGACAGTGTTACAAGCATAGGGGGCGGTATGTTTGCCTTCTGCAGTAGTCTTGTAAGCATAACGATTCCCCACGGCGTTACAAGCATCGGCGACTCTGCGTTTACTAATTGCGACTACCTTATGAGCATAACGATCCCCAACAGCGTTACAAGCATCGGCAGCTCTGCGTTTAACCTTTGCATGAATCTTACAAGCGTCACGATTCCAGACAGCGTTACAAGCATAGGGGACCGCGCGTTTCGTGACTGCAATGGTCTTACAAGCATAACGATTCCCAATGGCGTGACCAGAATCGGCGACAATGCATTTCAAAGTTGCGGTAACCTTAAGAGCGTCATGATTTCCAATGGCGTTACAAGCATAGGCAACTCTGCGTTTCAAAGCTGCAACAATCTTTCAAGTGTAATGATTCCAGACAGCGTTACAAGCATAGGCAACTCTGCGTTTCAATGGTGCAGAAGACTTACAAGCGTAACGATCCCCTACAGCGTGACAAGCATAGGCGAATATGCGTTCCAAGGCTGCAGCGGCCTGTCTCAAGTCTGGTTTGACGGAAATGCGCCGAGTATCGGCAGCAATGTATTTTATGAAACTGCCCCAAGTGCAACAGCACATGTTTACAGGACTGCTGGTTTCCCGTCAGAAGGTCTGCTTTGGAATGGGTTGGTGGTGATACACCGTTCAGACCTATATACCGTGGTTTTTGTGGACTGGGACGGAGTTGTGCTGAATGAACAGTTTGTTCCCTATGGTAAAGCCGCAACAGCCCCAGTCGTCCCAACACGAGTCGGCTATAACTTCAGGGGTTGGAACAGGGCTTTCACATATGTCACGTCCGACCTGACCGTGACGGCTATCTATGAACCAGTAGGGGGCAGTGGCGGTGATGACGGCGGAGGTGAAACTAGCACAAGTTGGAAGGCAGTGATACCGTGCGAAGGTTATACGTTTGCTATCCAAAGCGACGGGAGCCTGTGGGCGTGGGGGCTTAACAATAATGCTCAGTTGGGCGACGGCACGAAGATCAACCGCACATCCCCAGTGAAGATCCTGGATTCTGTCCGTGAGGTGTTCGTGGGTTCATCTCACACGTTTGCAGTCAAGACCGACGGCAGCCTGTGGGCTTGGGGTCGGAACAACTACGGTCAGCTTGGAGACGGTACGACAACAGACAGGTTAAGCCCCGTTCTTATTACAGCTTCCGAAACGGACGATCCGCTGCCGCCGCCAACTGTCGTTAATGCTGCTCCTTCTGCTTCAATGCAAAAACTAAACGGCAACCAATACGAGTTGACGATCACAGTCACCGAAACATATTCTAATGGGGAGAAAGTTGACATCATAGGCGTCTTCGCCCGCAACGGTGACGGTGCGGCCTACGATCTCGGGCTGTACAAGGTATATGTTGGCATCAAAGGCAACAGTATCAATGAGTGCTACATTGTAGAATAATCTTCTTAACATAATTGCGGGATGCTACTAGCGTTACAGTATCTGTGATTTGCGTTATCCTGCGATCCATAGGCGTTTTCAAGTACAAATGCCTCATAAAGCCCTGCCGCCCTTGAACTCGGGAAAACACGTAGTTCGAAGGCAGCAGGGCTGGGGTTTCATGCGATTAATATTAGGGCGGTAAGGCAACCTCCCGCATATACAGTTCAATAGTAAGCGGCGAGTGTGCCAGTTCGGTAAACGGTGAATATGGTGGCATACCGGAATTTGGGATCATTACGGCGTAGATCCTGGTTACTATAGATGGTGTGCTTGAAGTAATTCCTTCATAACCACAAGTACGACAATATGCGCTGGGTAAAAAACATAGAAGAACCATTTATTCACCTTGACAGAGCCATCGTGCTTTCTCATCAAATCTATAAGTGGGACGGCGAGCACGGCAACTATTCTTATAACGGCGACCGCATCGACGCCCGCCGCGATCGACAACAAGAACAGCAATACCGAGCCACCGAGTGCGGCAAACACGTTTTTAATACGGAAAAAGCATATATACATCATAACGGGATATAAAACGCCGTAAAGACCATAGTCAACGGGGATGAAAACCCCAGCAGCAATGACGCAGGCTGACGTTAATACCTTCAACGCTATATTATCAACTAAAAAAACAGAGACAAGTGCAGCGAGAGACAAAAGCCATGTAAAGCCAATATTCAACCCACCCATGTCTGCAAAATAAAACGGGAATTGCGAAACAGCGGCGAACGCCGCTAATCGTCCAAACTGTATAATGATCTTTTTATGCCGTTTGAAAAAGCCTCCCTCAATACCCGGCTCTTTTTTCAAGTGATCAAAAGACCGCGCCACAGAATAAGCGAAAAGCGGCATTGACAGCCTGCCGATGATACGCAATAAAAAGAAATCAGGGAACAGGATAAAGCCAACATGGTCGATGAGCATAAGAAAAGCCGCTACTAGCTTTATCATAAAGACCCTCCAAATTGGCTGCTGTGAGAAAGCAGCCAAAAACTACAGAAAATGTATCGAAATAACACCCAGGCAAAAAAACGACCGCACAGGATGGCGTATAATCGCCAATACTGGCAGGGTTAATGCAATGGCATTCACGAAAAAAACAGCCAATACAAGGCGCACAAACGCCCCATGCGAAACCTGGACGCTTTTTTGCCTTTATGGGGCAGAAATCCCCCGAAGCCGGTTCCGGTTCCTGTAATTTCGGATGTGCAACGCATTAATGGTCGGCGTATCAGAATTGTACATCCCCCTTATATATGGGAGATGTGAGAATACGGCGTTAACCCGCATATTCAGCGACTCGGCGATCTGGCGCGGGCCGAACCCAGAATTATGCAGACCTACGATCCTTAAAGTAAGCTCACTGTCCGGCATTACTCCGCTGGACAGGAGCACTCTCCGCACTTTTGCATTAGAAATCGCGAATAATTTAGCAGTCCCCCTGATGGATCGAGTAAGAGAATAAGCGTCGACGATTCTGACTGCAAGCATTACTCCCCTCCCCTTTCCGCGGTCGCTGCGTTTTCTTTATTTTTCCTGTTGTTGATCGCTTTATATAGCGTGCCTTGGCTTATACCGCAGCGCTTGCATATTTCAGCAACGCTGAATTCTTGGCTGTCATACATAGACAAAGCAACTTTAATATCCTTTTCGGGCACTGGCTTTCTGCCGCCTTTCCTGCCCCTAGCCCTCGCCGCCGCTAAGCCTTCTCTTGTTCTTTCTACAATCAAATCGCGCTCGAACTCAGCCAATGCGCACATGATTGTAGTCAGCATTTTCCCGGCAGGCGTGCTCGTATCTATATTTTCCTTATCAGATACAAGCGTAACGCCCTTGGTTACGAAAAAATCAATCAAATCTATCAGGTCTTTAGTAGAGCGCCCCAATCTCGAAAGGCTTTCGATATAAACAATATCGCCTTCCCGGATCTCTTCTTTTAACCTGTCAAGTTGTGGCCGGTTGGCCTTCGTACCAGACTTTTTCTCCATAAACCAGTGGCGCTCTTCGACTCCCACCCTGCTGAAAAGATCCTCTTGCCGCGCCAAATCCTGGACTTGTGTCGATACCCTGCCATAAGCATATTTCATACTGCTCTCCGCCTTCTGATTAGTTATCCACATTATAACAAACGGTGGATAATATGTCAATTGAATAACATAAGAGAATATATAAGAAACTGAGCGCAACAAGCCACTGAATTATAACCAAAACAAGGATTATAACAAATCAAGGTTTTTTGTAATCAAAAATCGAAATATATATCATCAACAGAAATTAATCTGCAAGAAAACGCTTGACAAAAGCCACCACCAAGCGCATACTACTACTAGTAGAATTATCTACAACGAATTAAAGGAGTGACCACTATGCTGTTCAGGAACGACGCGCACAGAGAGTTTTACGAGAATCTAATGGACTACGGAGAAATCACGGACGACTGCTATCACCGGGCGCTTGTCTACACCCTCGGGATATGCGACGACACCCGCAAGCGATTCGGCGAAATGTACAACAAGGAAGAACGCTGTGTTATTCCGGGTACGATAAACGCCGCATGGCAAACAGGCGGCAGCTTGAAAACTACGCGCCTCGCGTTTAGCCTTTTCACTGACCGCCCCGCGACTGCATACAACGGCACGGACAACCCCGATTTTGACGAGTGCAAAAAATACAGCGTATCGGATATTTTCTGCTGTAGTTTCGCGCCGTACTTTGTTGAAGCAATCAAACTCCGATACCCCGAATATATGAATGAGAGAAAAGAAAATGGCTGACCGGGGATACCAGCACCGCAAGAAGTGGAACGCAGAAAACTACAAGCAGCTCAACGTCGCGCTGCCGCCTGATCTCGCAACGGCGTTCAAGGAAGCTTGTGAGGCAAATGGCGAACCCACGCGGCAAGTAGTGGTACGGCTAGTGTCCGAGTACGCCCAAAAGCCGCCGCAAAAAAAACGAACAGCAGCGGCTTCGGACTACAGTACGCGCAAAGCCAGGCGAGTCGTTGCGCAAGCGATCCTAGAACAGCTTAAAGCTCTACGTGAAGCAGAAGAAGAATACATGGCCAGCATACCCGAAAGCATGTACAACAGACGTGAATCAGCGGAAAACGCATTCACAGCATACGATGAGGCAATAACCGCACTGGAGGGTTTGCTCGATTTGTAAAAATAAATTGAAATTGTGTTGATGCTGCTTTATAATCATCCTGACTATTTGTTGATAAAGGAAGTGTATTTACATGGATGACTCTTTCTACGATCAGATTCGTAAAATGCTTATCGGTTTTCCTTATGATAAATGTGTCTTTTTCGCGTGGTTATGCTCTGTATGGGCGTTACCTTTCTTGGGGGCAAAAGGAGACATGACGTATTGGAAACAGGGGCATGAAAGACAGCGCCACTTAACTGCAATATTATACGCACTAGACAATGCCGCCAACGCCGCAACCGCCGCCTACGCCGCCAACGCCGCCGCCGCCGCCGCCTACGCCGCCAACGCCGCCGCCGCCGCCGACGCCGCCAACGCCGCCAACGCCGCCTACGCCGCCGCCTACGCCGCCGCCTACGCCGCCTACACCGCCGTCGCCGGCGACGCCGCCTACGCCTACACCGCCTACACCGCCGTCGCCGACGCCGCCGCCTACGCCTACACCGCCGCCGCCGCCGCCGCCGATGCCGTCTACGACAACGTCGCCACCGCCGCCGCCTACGCCTACGCTGCCACCTACGCCGACGCCGACGGTCGTGCTTACTTTTACTCAGCTTGTGTTGATGCTTTATCAAAAATCGCTCTTGGAAGATACGACTTTCTTATAAATATAGAAATATATGGAGAAGTATGGAATAACTTCCAATATGCTTTGCGTGCCAATGGCTGCGAATACTGGGGAGACTGGTACGCACGCTTGTTCGCCAAGGGTTTTATTTTAGATAATGACGACATAATAGAAATACGCATGCGCCTGAATATTCCGCCAGAAATAAAGGACAAAGGCGCAGCGGCTATAGCCGAGTATATGTGCAACGCAAAAAAGCAATCCGTAGTATACACTCAGCGGGAAACACGGCTGATCGTCCTAGGATCGGCAGGTGCAGGGAAAACGACATTAGTACGACGCCTAAAAGGGGATATGAGCTACCCTAAACCAAAGGATTCGACCCATGGGGTCAATACGGAGAGTGCATTAGACTGCGATGGTGTAAAAGCGCATATCTGGGATTTCGGAGGTCAAGTGATTTATCACGCTTCGCACCGATGTTTTATGTCAGCTAACTGTGTGTACATCCTTGTTGTTAACGCAAGGTATGAAGATAACCGGGACATCAGCCGGATCAACTATTGGCTTGAAACCATACGCGTTTATTCAGAAAGCAAGGCAAAGGTGTTTATTGTCATCAACGAATCAGACGATCGTGAGCAAAATACTGAAGATTATGATGCGCTGAAAGAAGGAGATTACGCCTTCCTCATTCAGGAGATATATAGTTTCAATATTGGAGAGGATATGCGTAGCATAGAAGCATTTAAAAATGAACTTGCAACATATATTGAGGCTGTTGGATACCAAACCTTTGGCAGATATGACTGCGAAGTAATGAGAGAGTTGGATTTATTGTTTAAGCAAGGCAATAAAGTATTAAATGTCGACAGATTTCAAGAGGCTATGCAGAACAACGGTATTAATAAGAAAAGAGAGCAAGAACGCGTAAAAGAACTGTTTAATACATTAGGCATTGCGTTGAGCTATGGCTTTATGACAGACTACATACTCGACCCCGACTGGATAAGCCATGGGGTATATAAGGTCGTTGATCACTTACAGAAAACAAAAGCACTTTTTGTTAATTACAATGATCTTGAAGAAATATTCGCAGATGAGCGCAGCGATTACCCCAGAGGAAAAAGGGAATACATATTAGAACTAATGGAGCATCACCGGATAGGATTCCGGAACAAAGGCGGCATACGCGGTTTAGTTGTCCCATGCGCAGCGTCGCAGTTTAAACCGAAGGATGTTGTCGTTGATGTGGATCCCGACAATCTCGTGACCCAGGTAGAAAGAGAAGACATTCAGGAGTTCCCCGCTGATTTTTTCTACCGGTATACATGCGCTAACGAAAACGATATAAAGAAATATGGAGAAAAGTGGGCGATATGGCAAGAGGGTATGGTTCTTTTGGTGGAAGGTGCAAGTGCTCTTGTGGAACTCCGAGAAAACAGGCGTATTGAGATAACTGTTTGGGGTGAAAACAAGCAGGCTTACATCAAGAAACTAGAATCACTCATAACTGACTTGCTTAAAGAATACCGATTCACATCATACGAAGGAGAGCGAATAAAAGGTAACAGAGTCGTAAAAATCATTTCCTTGGTAGCCGGATCAGTGTTTGAAGGCGTGACAAGCGCATTATTGGGCAGACTATTGGGTGGGGGTAAGTAATTGTGAGCACCATTAAAACTAACAGTATGTGATTCTGCCAGGTATGTGTAGCAACAATAAGGCATGAAAACGACAGTAATGAAAGCTGTAAACCACCTGTCTGCAGCTGATAGCGACGTCGCCAACGGCCTACAGGTCATTAGCTCGGCCGCTATCAGCTACAGAGCCTTGAAAAAAGGGTTTTAATGGTGAACGGCAGTAGAAAGAGAGATAGCGGCTATGCCCGGCAGGGCGCATGGCAACCATGCGCAGGCAGACAAATAACCCGAATCGCTGATATACCTGTCGAATGACGGTAAAAAGGCCTACAAGATATGACTGATAAAATGGCGTAATGATTAGTCCGACGCCGGTAACAATAATAAAATAGGCAGATTGCACAAAAAAACGCCACTGCAGCGGTGCGAATGGGAACCCATGAGAGCCTTCCTGATAGCAGAATGCACAAACAAGGTGTCACTGGGTAACGCCTTGTTTTTTGCAGTGACCTCTTTAACCACCCGTCTGTAGCGAATAGCGACGTTGATGTTGAACCGCAGGTCATTCAGGATCGTGCTATCGGCTACAGAGCCTTGAAAAAACGGAATCTTTAGGAATACCCTGGACATTGTTATCGCGATGAAGGCATAGTGGCGATAATCATATAGCATCATCGTTAATCGTTAATCTGAGTAATTACGAAGGAACCTGTTATTGAAGAGCGCCGTTAAAATGCTCAAAGCGTATGGAGGGCGATCCTTCACAACTGTTTTCCACAGCAATTCTTATACTTTGTTGGCAGTCCGTTTTGCAGTAGTTTTCCGCATGGGCACGGATCATTGCAACCGATTTTCGTTCTTTCTGGGAGGGTATTCCGGGATTTATTTTCTATTGCAAGAGTTCGCTTCTTTAGCAGCCCATCAGAAATTATTACAATAGACGGAACCATTACAAAGAATGATATCCTATCACTGGCAACATTATATTGTAATTTGTTAAGCAACTTGTATTCATTACCGTTATATTCGTAGTAACAAAGACAGGAAATGTTACTACCTGCTGCAAAACGGACAGAGTTGCTTCCCGGACGTAGTATTGCATATACCTTCAATTTGTTTTCAAATACGTTATGTAGGAATTTTTCAGTATTTTGAAAATCCTCTTTTTTGTAATTTATTAAGTTATTATTCGGAGATACGAAGAATAGGTTAACATTGGAATGGCTTTTTATTCCATGTTCAATTAGTTCTCTTTTTCTTATTGATTGCAGTAACAATGCCTTCACAATAAAATCATTTTTGGCAAATTCGCTGTCAATGAGTTCAATCCATTGAACCAGATCATGGTCTGTATAACACCTTTGTGATACGTAAGAAAGGGTATAGCACAAAGCAGGTACAGAAAAGTTTTTACCGGTCGCTATTATAGCTTCTCCTATTCTCGCACACGCTTGAAGGGTCTCTTTGAACGTATGTTCCCAGCCTAGTCTAACACACAGCTTAACGTATGCTTTACCAAAACAATTAGCGATTTTATAACTACCTGAGACTTTATCATATATTGAAGCTAGTGTTGAATTAGCAAGATAGTTATACGCTATTTCCACAAGACTAAAACTCATCTACTTATCCTCCCATGCTCGAATATGACTTAATGTCTCTGACCGCTGTACTGTAGCACGCTAGGCAAACAATGTTACTGCGCCATTATAAACGCTTTTGCTTTCTTTTTCAATTTATTCAATGTGCGACACACACAATACATTGTGTTTCAGGAGCCTACCACGTTTACTTTGTTATGCGCTGCTGAGTTACACCCTTCTTAATGAAATAAAAACAAAGAAGCCCGCAAAAATGCCCACGCGTCCTCACCGTGAGCATATTAAGGCAACAAAACCGCGAGCAAACGCAGCCTAGTGTTGTGTAAAGTTTAAAATTTCTTATTAGAACACTTGATTATTTATAACTGTCCTGCTATACTGGTGTAGGGTGATAAGAAATGAATATCAAGTATCGCGTAACGCTAACGGCAGAAGAGCGAAATCATTTGATGCGAATCATATCCAAGGGCAAAACAGAAGGATACAGAATCCGGCATGCCCACATTCTATTGGCAGTAGACGAGATCGAGGATAATAAAGAGTGGACAGACAAGAGCATAGCGAAGGCGTACCATACAACGGAGAAGAGTATCGGGAACTTACGCCGTAGGTTTGTGGAGAAAGGACTGGATGCGGCGCTGGGGCGCGAGAAGCGCGAGGTAGCGCCGAGGATCAAGATTGACGGGGAGATAGAGGCAAAAATCGTAGCGCTCACGTGCAGCAAGGCTCCCGAGGGTCACAGCCAATGGACGCTACGGCTTCTGGCGGACAAGGTCGTCGAACTCGGCATAATGGAGAGCATTTCGCACACAGCCATTGGCGACTGTCTAAAAAAAACGAAATTAAACCATGGTTACAAGAGCAGTGGTGCATACCCAAGCCATCAGCAGAGTTTGTAGAGCGAATGGAAGACGTTTTAGAAGTTAATAAGCTGCCATACGATCCGTTGCGGCCTGTCGTATGCATGGATGAAACCAACAGGCAACTGATTGGCGAGGTAGCCCCTCCGATACCGATGACAGCAGGTCATCCGCAGATATATGATTATGAATATGTCCGTAACGGCGTCGTTGATATCTTCATGATGTTTGAGCCGCTGGCAGCGCGCCGATATACTGCGGTTACCGACACCCGTACAAAGATCGACTTTGCAAATTGTTTACGGGACTTGTCGGATAAGTACTATCCGTATGCGGAGAAAATCGTAATGGTAATGGATAACCTGAATACCCACAGTCTGGCATCTCTCTATGAGGCATTCGCCCCAGACGAGGCGCGCAGGTTGGCCGAACGCTTTGAAATACACTACACACCCAAGCATGGCTCGTGGCTGGATATGGCAGAAATCGAGATTGGAGTTATGAGTAAGCAGTGCCTAAAGCATAGAATCCCAACTAAGGAAGAGATGACTTATCAGGTTAA
>Ga0123353_10009719_pt1 | contig 13320 bp, 10 predicted proteins | sample TergutLab28metaG_3_FD_92763 | JGI IMG/M metagenome (GOLD analysis project Ga0123353, IMG submission 92763) | Labiotermes labralis P3 segment gut microbial communities from Petit-Saut dam, French Guiana - Lab288 P3 | ecosystem: Host-associated > Arthropoda: Insects > Digestive system > Gut ...
AGGGCGATAGCAACCTGAAGAATGCCTTTTCCGCAAAACCACAGGACGACCGAACAAAAAATGGCTTTTCGCAACGACCGGAAGACTACAAAGAACTCTCATGGGAAGACTATGGTGCTACGTTCAGTAACGAAGGTGAAAATGACTACGGGCGCTTCTTTACTCCAGGAAAAGTGCTTTTAATATGGGAGCCCTATGATGGGGTAGAGCATATGTTGTTGGACTCCGGATTTGGGTTCATGCTGATGAGAAAGGGCACTGCACAGGAGGGCTGGCACGATATCGAGGTTGGCGACGCGATAAACGTTTACTTCCAGTTGATCGGTATGATTTATCTATTCGAGTTCAATAAAACCCTTCAGGATGGAAGAAAAATCCCTGAGCATCTTCTTATGGATGAAACAGTTCACGGAGTATACCATTACTTTACATACTACGAATGGGACTGATTTCTTATTGCGATCGTTACTCGCCTTATGTAAGATGTGCAGTAAAACCGCAGGCTGCTTTACCGGCTTGCGGTTTTCCCAGCTTTCATTCAAATCGCTATTCGACAAGCGTCCATGTGTTTGTATCGGTTTTAAAGATTTCGTTCGACATTTCAAGGATCAGCCAGTCCCCGTTGACGTAGTCAAGAGTGATCCTGCTGTCAGCCGTATAAGTATTTCCGCTTTTAATCGTAAGCATTGTGGTGAACTTTACGCGCAAGCTATTGACTCCCCTGACTTCGATAGCGTTGATCGAGATTTCCCGGTCTGCTCCATGCACGCTGTCTTTGTTACGCCACAAGTCGAAATAGCCGCGATAGCTGCTTGCGACACGGCCGTTGCTGCTTAGAAACGCACCATATCCGTGCGCCATTTCTACAAACCCGTCCAGATCGTATGCGTCCAATAACTCGCCTATCTGAGTGACTATTGCCTGAGTGCGTTCGGTGATGACGTCTCTCAAAGGACGGAACTCCTTGCGAGTAACGGCTAGCGCTGCTACATCGAACCTAATAGAGAGTGATGTGTAATCGTACCCGCTATATCCGCGTGATGAGCCGCCATATGTTCCGGTATCTGCAAAAACTGTGCCGTCTATAGAGCCGATCGCGCTGCCGCAGAATACTGAAATTGCCTCATCTTTACCACGATATGCATTTTGCAGCTCATAATAATCTTTCAACCCATAAGTATCCACAACAACAGGTTCTATGACCCCTCCTTGATACTCAACGATACAACCGTGAGGTGCGGAGAAAACGATTGCCTTGTCCAGCGGGCTTGGATTAGCAGGCGTCGGCAGGCTGAGGGGCGATGCGGCATACCCTCCGGGCGCCGGTCTGACGTCGACAAGCATGGCTATGATATTCCCGTCGTTTGCGTCAAGTGCCACAACAGTCAGTGTGCCTCTGGTAATATTGTCCGCATCGATTATCCCAATGCTTTTTGAGTCCTTATCAGCAGTCCATATACTCCCTGTGCTGCCATATTCTATTACTCCCTTTTCGGTTACGTTTGCAAAGCAAGTACCGACAATTAAGTGCCCCAGCGAAGCCTTCGTCGGTTTCAGGGGGGCAAGCGGACTGAATGAGTCGACGTCCACATAGTCTGCCAGTACTTCGAAGTCGGCGGGCAGCGATGACAGGCTCATGTACGCCGCGTAGAACAGTTTTTCCGCAAACTCCATTGCGAACCGCTCACGGTCGTCTTTTGGTTCGCGGACAGTGAATCCTTGTTGTGTGTCCTGAGAAGTCAGTAGTGTTTTACTTGTATCCGGGTCTTCAGTATCCCGGTCGTTGCTTGTCTCAAGAGTCGAACTGATTTCGCCAATTTTTTGTGCAATACTCTCGAGTTCCGGAGGGATATTCGGTTGCGCGTTGCAACCTGATAACAGTAGCAGCATAATTATCAGGGCGAGACCTGCAGTTAAATACTTCTTGTACATTTATAGACCATCCTTTCATACTCCTCGATATGCCTGTAAACGCTATTAGGACATTCGCCTATAGCAACAGACCTTGCTTTGTACGCGTCATTCTTTGATAGTGGTATCGTAAGCCTTAAAGCTACTGTAAGGTCAAGTGTTTCTTATTGTTATGAATGATTTATGTCGATACAACCTCTTGCTCGATTTCATCAATGGGATCCTCATCCTCGGACTCCTCATCTATCGCATAGTAATCAAATGGCTCGTCTGGCGCTACAGGCGGTCGCGGGCGTCGGATTCCGGCGATGTGTTTTTCGACGTCAAAGATGTTTTTCTCGTCTGCGTCCGCGAGGTACTTGTAGCGCGGGTGCTTTGTGATGTCATATTTTTTTGACAGGAACGGGCGGACGCCGCGAAGCATGCAGATACACTTGCCTCCGTCCATCACAGCGATTTCGTCCTGGCTCATCAGGTCCTTTCCGAGTTTTTGATAGTTTAGTCCGTAAGACCGGTTTTTCCCTCTTGTGTCAGACGTGTTATAACTGTCAATGGTTTCTTTGCCGAGCAGTTCAGACATCTCCTTTAGTGTTCCTTTTTCCCTGCCACCCAGGAACTGGATGACGTCACATGAGCCAATGAGAGTGTCGGCGTGGTCTTTGTAGATAGCTTTAAGCTGGCTTTGCGCTTGTACGATGAGGCAAGCCGATATCTCCCGGCTGCGGATCACGCTGATCAACCGCTGCATATCAGGTATTTTTATGTTTGCAAACTCATCGAGGATGCACCTGACATGGATCGGCAGCCGCCCTTTATACTCATCGTCAGCTTTTGTGCAGAGCGTGTTCATCAGCTGCATTACGACCATACTTGACAGAAAATCGAATGTGCTGTCAGTGTCGGACGTGACGATGAACAGCGCAGTTTTCTTTTCTCCCATCGTGTCAAACTCCAGTTCGTCATACTCCATGAGTTCGCGAAGCTCCTTGATATCGAACGGCGATAGCCTGGCGCCGCAAGACACGAGTATGCTTTTGGCGGTTTTGCCCGCCGCCATCTTGAACTTGGCATATTGGAGCACGGCGAAGTGGTCAGGGTCTCTGTTTGCGAGGCGCTCAAACATGATATCGACGGGGTTCATGTAGTCCTCGTCGTCTTCACGCGCCTCAGAAGCGTTTATCATATCAAGGAAAGTTATAAAGTTCTTTTCGTCGTCATGCCCCTCGTAGAAGATGTAGCCAATAAGCGCGGTATAGTAGAGCTTTTCCGCTTATAATGATAGGTAAGGCTTTGACGTAATCGCCGCCTTTTCCCCCATTCCACACCGGACGTGAGACTTTCACCTCATCCGGCGTTCCATCGGTTGCTTTCACAGGCATTTAATCAGTCACCAAATTGGTTCTTAATCTATTGCTGTCAGACCAGCCTGCACACGCAGACTGTTTACTTTTTCCATCAGTTCTCTAGTTGCTTTGAGGCTTTCGGCTATGGCTCTCAGAGCCAACTGAGTGTTTTCAAGCAAGAGAACCGAGAATCTTTTGTGAATCAGCGTCATGTTCTTGTATCTTTCCTTACCGCCAAGTTCTACCGGCATTTTAAGCCAGCAGAAAATATCGGAAGCATTTTCAAACATTTCGCCACACAGGGCGCATCTTCCACGTTGAGCAGAGAATAACGAGATTCTGCTGTCATAGTATTCAATGCTATGTCCCTCGGAAGATAGATTTCTTAAATCGAACATGACAAATGGGTCAAGGCTTAGATTTAAGTGTATCCACTTCCTACCTTCGGCTGTGTAGCTACATACAGCCGACCTTTTCGACATAGGTATCTTGTTTTTGATGAATGCGACTGGGTAAATCGGTTGGTCGATACCAGAAACATACCGAACCATCTTCGATTTGCCAAATCTTATCTTTTCGCTCTTAGTCATTGCGCCGCCATCTCGAACAAGACTACTCCCTGATTCCGTATTGAGCCGGTTTGTCAACACCGTCATGACTTGCCTGTGGATTAACCTGCAATCAAGACTTATGCAGGTTGCAAGCTGATAATAATTCTGTATTCCCAAGACCATGGAGTTGAACAGTTGTATCTCGTATAACTGTCCTCTCCCTCCTTCTGTTGGTCTGGCGATATGCTTTGCTTGCTCCACAAGTTTTTGCCGTTCAAGCATTAACTTCTTGTCACAAATGTGGGATACTACCGCATACCTGTTGCTTTTCAGTCTCACCCTTACCTTAAATCCGAGAAATTCCGTGTAGCGTTTTCTGGTGTTCACTACCTTTGTTTTCTCCGGCGACACTTCAAGCCTTAACCTTTCCGCTATCCACGCCGTTACAGCTTCTTTAGTATTCTGGGCATCTTCCCTGTTCCGACAGAAGATTCTGAAATCATCAGCATACCTCACGATATACATTTCTTTCAGGTTCGTTTTCTTCATTTTCTTGTAGCCTTTGCTCTTGTCAAACACGTTGGTATTACCGATTACTCTGTGTTTTCCATAACTAACAGCCACAGGATTATTCTGCCACTGGCTCTCTACCCATTTGTCCAACTCGTCCAGCACTATGTTTGCCAGAAGCGGTGAAATTATACCGCCCTGCGGAGTGCCTTTGTCTGGTATCATGGTCGAGCCGTCCGGCATTTTAATCGGAGCTTTAAGAATCCGCTTGATTACAAAAAGCAACTGTTTGTCCCGTATTCCCATTGCCCAAATCTGCTTCATCAACTTACTGTGATTAACATTGTCAAAGAAACCTTTAACGTCAAATTCAATCACATAATGCAAGTTAATAACCTGAAGTATAGTGTAAGACCTTGCTATTGCGTGTTCAGCGGAGCGGTTAGGGCGAAAGCCGTAACTGTTAGTGCTGAATTTAGCCTCACAGATTGGTTCTAAAACCTGCTTGATACATTGCTGTATCAGCCTGTCCCAGATACATGGGATTCCGAGCGGGCGCGTTTGCCCATTCGGTTTTGGGATTTCCTTACGCCTGACTGGTTTAGGTCTGTATCCGTGTTGACTCCCTGTGACAATAAACCTCACCTTTTCCACAACCGTTTCGGGCGACAAGCACCCGATATTACTGATGTTCTGGTTGTCCGTACCTGCTGTGTAGCTGCCTCCGTTTGTCTTGATGTTCCTGTACGCCAGTAGAATGTTGTCCGTCTCCAAAATGATGTCCATCAGATTAGTGAAGAATTCTCCATTCTTGCTCTTGCGATATAGTTCATCAAAAACAGGTTGTATGCCGTAATACTCGGCGTGTCTCAGGTCATCTACACATAGATTTTTGTCCCTGTTTGGCATAAGGCATCACCTCCTTAGTGAAAGCGACCCTTTTGGTCTTATTCGAATCCTTATTATGGACTGAATAATGCCTGCCTATCTCAACCGACTTGTGACCATTCCTCCACCCTCATTACAAGGGTTTCATCGGTTCGATCACTACTCTTCGGCAGCAGTTCGTCTGCTTATTGTTCTTCGTCAGACTATTCCTTGCGAAACCTGCTACCTTTCCTCGTTCCGATAGTTCTATCTGTACATACATACCCTTAGGTTCCTGCTATAGACCTGTCGGCTTGCCTGTGCCTGTAACACAGCATGGTCGTTCGTAGGACCAAATTTCTACTAAACCACACCGACTGCGCTTTAACGCACCCATACATTTCTGCATGGTCTTCTTTTAGACCCGTACATTCGCAGGTTCGTCAGCCCGCCCGCCAAAGCGGACATTCTAACCATAGGTATCTTGTAGACCCTTGGCCTATAGGTAACACAGTCTGCCTCCAGACCGCTTTCGATTGTCTCTTGAAAGACAATTACGGTTACTCTCAGCCGTTGTCATGGGGCTTCGTACAGCAGCCGTTACAGCTGATGCACGCCCATCAAGGGTAGGCGTTTCAGGGCGTTACCCCGTCATTCCACCTATCAAACTACCAGTTCTCCGACCAACGGAAAACCGTTGTTCGTGCGCTAACTTTTTACCGTTAGCGAACGAGTCGCACTGACCCAGAAATCCTCGGTAGCTTTTTCACCTTCGCCTTTCGTGTTGGCGATAATCGTATTGACGAGCTTCAAGATGTCCTTCTCGCTGTGGATGTACTGAAACGGGTTATATTTCATGCTCTTCGAAAAGTTGACGGTGTTGAAAATCTTGATGTCATACCCTGCTCTCTGCAGCAGTTGTCCGACCTCCAGGATCACTGTCCCTTTCGGGTCGGTGACGAGATACGAACTGTGGAGCTGCATGAGATTGGGCTTAACAAAAAACCGAGTCTTGCCGGATCCGGAACCGCCGATGATGAGCACATTTTTGTTCCTCGCGTGCGCCGGGTTTTTCGGTCGGCTGTTCATCGTCAGCCGTTCAGTCTGAGTCAGCAGCACGTTGTTGTAGAAGTCGGGATCGGCGTACGGGCGTATATCGGCAGGGGTTCCCCATCTCGCGGACCCGTGTTCTATGCCTTTGCGGAATTTCTTGGCGTTTTGCTTTCTGATTTGGAGCATGAGCACGATCATCACGGCTCCAATCGCTCCGGCAATAAGGTCCTGCGGGTGGAGGCTTGGCAGCGGGTTTTCGAACGCCGCTGCAAGCCCTGATTGTAAGTTGAGCACTTTTGCGCTGATGTCCGTGCCGATTGCAAGCCGGAAAGCTTGGCAGGCTTTCCCGGAGAGATAGAAGAAAACAACAGGCGGTAGGATCGCGACGAGCAACTTCTTTGCGGTGACATCTTTCATCGGTCAAGCGCCCCCCTGCTCCTGTTCTGCTCCCTGTTTCGCCCTGCGTCGAGGGTTTGAGCAGCCTGCTTCGCGGTCTCAAGCGCCGAGTTGATCGACGGCTTACCCCTGTTGGCTTGCGTAATCAGTTTTTTCGTATAATGATCGAAAGCATGGGTCAATGTGTCGACGTCCTTCCCCTTGAAAAACAACGTATACTTGCCCCTTCCGTCCTTGACGGCAGCGAAGTCGACGCCGTCCATTTTCATGGATCGATGGAGGAACCGTAGGTTAGGGTTGATCAGTTCTACGGTCGCAAGTCCGTCATTGTGCTTCTGCAGCTGCTTTAATGTCTGCTTGCCGCATTTCAATTCCGGCTCACTTGCGACGTCCGAAGAACTGGTTTTTTCGCGTTTGAGCAGTTCAAGCAGTTTTCCGACTGCTTTTCTCAAGCCGGAAACCGTTAGTTTACCGACTTGTACAGCCATTGTTATAGACTTTTGCTCGATATCTTCGTTTATCAATGGTTTTCCTCCTTATTCTGGTGCTTCAGCGATCCCGGCCATAATGTATTCAGCGCAGGGCAGGGCTATCGCATTCCCCAGCGCCTTATACCTTGCCCCGTCGCTAATAGTATCCCCTTTATAGCCGTAGGCAGTCCAGCCATCCGGCAGCCCCATGAGCCTTTCGCTTTCGGTGGGGCTCAGTTGGCGTACGACACCGTTCTTATAGTCATCACCGTACCAAATGGAAAACAAGTTGACATTTCCCGTCAGTAATGTGGGAAAAGGGTCATTTGGTTTTCCAAAGCTGCTGGGATATCGTAAAACGTCCTTGTTTTTCGCGCATCCCCGCATCCGTCTGTCCTGAAAGGGATGGACGACTGGTAACGCCCACCCTGCTTCTTCAATAAGTATTCTATTTCCATCGGCGGCGGCACCCCCACCATCTCCACAAGCCATAAGAGACGGGAGCAGAACGCGGGGTTTAAACAGTATTTCACCGGCGCGTCTGTCTCTAAAATCAGCCACGATGAAGATTCTTCTTCGCCGTTGTGGTGGCGGGGGCCTTCCCCAATATCGGGCGTCCAAAAGCCGCCAGGCGACGTCAGGCTTACCCCCTCGCACCATTCCGGCATTTGCCCATCTCCCAGAAGCAGGCACTGGAATTGCGGTATCTGCGAAAGATTCCAGCACTGTTCTAAAATCCATCCTGTCTCCTGATGAAAACGCTCCCATGACGTTTTCCCAAACAACGACAACTGGAAATGCACCATTTGTTGCTTGCCTCATCTCCTTTATAATTCTGATAGCCTGATGGAACAAACTGGACTTGTCCCCGGAAAGGCCCTCGCGCCACCCTATCTGCGATAGGTTCTGGCATGGGGAGCCAAACGTTAGCACATATACAGCCGGTATGCTGCCGCCATCCAGTTGCGTGATATCTCCTAAATGCGTCATTCCGGGAAAATGCCGCTTTGTTATAGATATTGGAGCTTTTTCGATTTCGCTCGCCCATATTGGAGTAATCCCGAATCGTGACGCGGCGAGGGGAAATACACCTATGCCGTCGAACAGGCTTCCTAGCGTCAGCGGGGATTCCATCGATGATCTCGCACGTTTTTCAGTGTGCCACGCTCCTTTCTTAGCCGCTTGCCATGTCGTGCGCTACCTGCGCGGTATAATAGCTGTCGATAGTAGACGGCGCGTTGAACAATACGGCAAGCAGATATTTCTTGATGTTGCGTATCTCCGTGGTATTCTTCTTCAGACAATCAAGCGCAAACTCCAGATGCTCGCCTTTTATTCGCAGGAGTTTTTCCTTGACCAGCCCGGCGGGGTAGTCATCGCCCGCAATGCAAAGCGTTTCTCTCGCTGAGCAGAGCGTTTCGAGCATGAGGTCTGCGATCTCCTTTATGCGCGCTTGATCGCGAGGGTATCGCTCGATCATCAAGCCATATTCGATATTCTCAAGTATGGTTTTTCGATATAGCTCTATTACGTTTTTCTTCTTCCCTTCCATTCCATTCCTTTCCAGCGTTCCCTCGCGCGCGGGCGTGGAAGGGAAAGGAAACGAGTCTTTACTTGATAAATCTGTAATTGATAAGTCTATACTTAATATATCTTTATTTAATTGCGTTGGATTTTCCGACGTCGGGTTATCCGATGTCGGATTATCCGATATTGGATAATCCAACACCGGCTGATAAGGCGGCGGGCAGATATGGTCCGCAAAATCGGTCTGAGGGGCAATCGGTACTTGCGGTTGCTCATAGATCGTGTACACGATTGCAGCCATCTTGCCTCTATCGTCTCGCCCCTGCTGCCGCGTGATGTACCCTGCCCTTTCAAGCTCCCAAACCGCTGTGCGTATCGCATCCACGCTCTCACGGTTGATCTGTGATAAGCCAGTCAGTGTATAGTCCCATTCTTCGGGCAGAGAGAGCATCTGCGACAGAAGCCCTTTTGCCTTCAGCGTAAGGTCCTGGTTTCGCAAATGATGGTTGCTCATTACCGTATAGTCGCGTGTTTTCTCAATGCGGAATACCGCCATGATCTGAGGCTCCTTTCCGAACTCGGGCAACAAAAAAACCGTGAGCATAAATGCTCGCGGCGCTGCCAGTAGTTCTTGTTCTTTTAGCGTGCGTGCTCCAGCGCTTTGTAGAATATTTTACCTTTGCAGATTCGGGCGTGACGGATGATCTTCATTTCGCCACGCCTCGCGGATTCGACTGCTTTCTGATAACCTTCCTCAGAAAGAAATATCCGAATACGCTCGCCCTTGTCGCCGACCGGACATTCCCATTCGAGAACGTCATAGACGATCATGTGCCGGGTTTCTTCAAAGAACCGGGCTATATCCATGACGTCATGTCCTGTGATCGTTTTGCCTTTTCCCGGCTGCCCCGGCTGCCCCGGCTGCCTTAATTGTTCTCTTATACTCATATATTTTCCTTTCTCCCATAAAAGGGGACACCTTATAGATGATCATTTCTGAACGTCTATAAGGCGTTTTTCACACAGGCATAGTAAGTAGAATTACGGATTTTCCTGCGTGACCATGACATGTGCTACTTTTTTTTGAAATTCTTGCTTGCTACTTTTTCTGCTACTTAGTATAATGATACAGACAGGGGAGTGTAAGTGTGCACCGTGCGTTTGATGCAGTAAACGTCTGGCACATCAATGCTTTTGGAGCAGAAATTCAATATTGTTGCATTTAACAGAGGCTGTCACAGATCATTCGTAATGATCAGGTAGTCGGTTCGAATCCGACCAGAAGCTCCAAGCCGCTGTACTCAGCGGCTTTTTCTCGTACAATGCAATACATTACCATTGCGTGGGTGATATTGCTAATGAACTACACGTTAATGCACAAGAGCATTGAAGTCGCCGAACTCATAATTTCAGAGGCTGCGGTTGCAATAACAGATATTGGGACGATTCACAACCCGAAGCATATTCCGCTTGGCGTTCAGGCTATGAAAGGCGGAGTAGATATCGGGGAGCTGAACGATTGGCTGAGGAGCCGGTCTATCCCCGCGAGCCGTTCCGGTATTTGGGATTTATACACCCGTCTGGGCAAAGATTCAACGGAGCATCTGATTCTAAAATGCTACGGGTTAAGCCTGTCCGACCATTATTGGATTCGGTCCACAGGTTCAGGTCTTGTCTGGACGGACATTAACTTTTTCCAGAACGAGTTTTCCGGTGACGTAGGCGAAATGCTTTTCGGCTGCGAACCTGCAGACAAAAACAACATAAACCTTATTTCGCCGGACAACACTTCGGACGGGTGGCTTCGCAAAAAATGGATCATCGCAAACGGAAAACGCATTCTTGTTAAAGGCAGTTCGGACCCATGGAAACAAGAGCCGTTTAACGAAGTTATCGCCTGCGCTGTTATGCGGAGGCTGGGTATTGCTCATGTACCGTACTCCCTAACGTTTGATAAAAACGAACCGTATAGCATATGCGAAAACTTTCTGTCCCCGGATACAGAGCTTGTTCCTGCGTGGAAAGTGTTGCATTCGTATGTGATGAATGCCGGAGACTCCGACTTTGCGCATCTATTACGGTGCTGTGACCAACTCGGTATGCCGGACGTCCGCACAGATATTGATAAAATGGTTGTTCTTGACTATATCATCGCAAACGAGGATAGGCATTATACGAACTTCGGGTTTGTCCGCAACGCGGAAACCCTGTGTTGGCTTGGGATGGCGCCGTTATTCGATAGCGGGACGTCTCTTTGGCATAACGCCCTTAGTGTCGGAGCACTAAGAAAATGCCAGCCATTCGCAACAACCCACGAAGAGCAAGTGAAACTTGTATCCGATCTAAGTTGGTTTGACGCCGAGGCATTACAAGGGCTTGAACAAGAGGTTTCAGATATATTCTCCCAATCACGCACTGTCGATAAAAGCCGCGCCAAAGCAATAGCGATAGCGGTACTCAACCGGGCTGCCGCTATTGAAGACCTGAACTTGTAATGTGCTTTCCATCATTCTGAGGGGTACGCAAAAGGCTATCTCGGTGTTTCTTCGCGGGAAAGTGAAAAACCAGTATAAAGGTATATAGTATATGAAAAATGAATCAGTTTTCTTTTTACGTCTTTCATCAGTAGTTCAAGCTATAGGTTATGGAGTGCTTACATACTTCCTGGTTTATCGTTTGCTGGCTAGAGAAGATGTATTCGTAACGTATATAGTTAATATATTTCTAATTATTTTTATACTGACCTGTGATGGACTTGCTCGTCGTTTCGCAGAAAAACGAAAAAGTGATATTCGCTCGATGTATGCAGAGATGGGAGTATTTACGAAAGCAGTTTATATGTTCAGTCAAGGATTCATTCGGACATCACTCTATATGTTTTATATAGTTGCTTTAATACTTTCGGGAGTAAACTCACTAAATCCAGGTTTAATGCCTCATGAATTAGGTGGTTTTTTCAGTTCCATCGAGTATGGTGTTATTCTACTCTTTGCTTTTGACACACTTATAAGTCTGCTGGCGAAGGATAAGAAATGGATAAAAATGAACTTAGGAATAGGGCAATCAAACGAAGATTCATAAGAGAACAAAGTAAATAGTTAGCAGCATTACACGCGCTCGGCGATAATCGATGCTTAGGTAAGGAAGTTTATTGCTTGCTAATACTTTTACCCTCTCATTTTGCGCCTAGCCGGAAGCGTTCGAAGCGCCGCTCACGGTGAAGGGGACGGACATGACAAAGAGGTCATCGTTAAAGACACCGCCAACGCTATAAAGCCGCATTTCAAACTCGCCGTTCTTCTTTCCTGCCTATAATTGTCTTAGCGACCTCCATGTTTGTGTGGATACTTGGCCAAATGCGGGGTCACAGTATGCTGTTTTGGCCCGGTATTGATGCGTATTTCTTTCCTGTTTCGAACCGACTGTTATAATAATACGGCCAATAACTATATGCATGATGATAACATGGAAGACCCAAAATGTTAAGTAGAAAATAGGGAGCACAACAGAACGTCCCCTTGTGCTCTCATTTGTATTGTGATACTCCGACCACAATCCGACCACAATAGTATTTACATTGTGACAATATAATGTTATAATCTTGATAATTATTGGAATATCAACCTGCACTCGGGGGGGCGTCGGTTATATGCGAACACCGGCGCTTTTGCGTCCAGTTTTATAACTACACTCGTTGATTTGAGGTGCAGAAATGAAAAAGATACGTTTGATGAGAAAGCATACACTGCGCAGTATAACGAGTTTATCGATGCTTGTTTGCCTGCTCATCGGGATAAGCATGCCGCTATTCGGAGGAGTAGTATCCTACTCTGTTTATGAAGGCAGCCAGATACCGGTATCTATCGCGAAAACAGTGAACGGGCAGCCGATAACCGACTGGTGGCTGGACACGCGCGGCGCTGCAGGCTTTGACGAGTTCGCGCAGGGCTTGAACTATAAAATCTATTCCGCAAGATATGATTTTATCAGGGAAGAGTTCATTGTCATCGATTTTGAAGGCGACGCACATGACGAAGTAACCCTGAACGAGTCGGGAAAAATCGCGTTCCATGTTCCCGAACCCGGATGGTATGCGATAGTTGAAAATCTTTCCGGAAGCGCCGGCAGATCCCTTACTGACAATCCCGCGCTCATCATATATGTCGGCCCGGACGGCGTCATGGGCGCATTGGGAAAATCAAATACCGACGGCACATTTACCACGCAGCATTTGGGCGGATACTCGCGGGGGCTTAAGCTGATTTATACCGCCAGTGAAATCCCCAAAGAAGTATACCCGCCCTCAAGCTACCCTGAGCGCTACACTAATGGAGTTGATGGCGGCGAATTTTATATAACCGGAACCAAGCCGGACGGGAGCGGACAAGCGTTCACCTCTGAAAAGTTCGCAGTGACTTTGCCGGACGGTACAAAGGGTCTCTCTTTCTGCGCTGACCTTGGCGCGCACTTCATTTATGGCAATTACGTGTTTGACAGCAGCAACCACAACTTCACTGACGATCAGCTCTATTTTATTATCGCCGCATATGACTATCTCCACGACGTAATGGGTTTAACATCCCGTACGAACGATCCCCTATACCATGATGATTTCATAGAAGGCAAGGCGCTGGCACAGATATTACTCTGGAACATGATCCTTGAGATAGATAAGGTCGATAGAGACGGCAA
>Ga0123353_10009722_pt1 | contig 13319 bp, 12 predicted proteins | sample TergutLab28metaG_3_FD_92763 | JGI IMG/M metagenome (GOLD analysis project Ga0123353, IMG submission 92763) | Labiotermes labralis P3 segment gut microbial communities from Petit-Saut dam, French Guiana - Lab288 P3 | ecosystem: Host-associated > Arthropoda: Insects > Digestive system > Gut ...
CGGCATCCGCTTCGTCTTCATCGAGAGGCTGAGACGAAGGCTCGATAAGTGCTCTGATACTGAGAGACACTTTTTTCCGTTCGTTGTCTATCTCTGTTATTTTAACATCAACAATTTGCTTGTCTGATAGGATTTCGGATGGTAATCCTATTCTCCGGTCTGTTATCTGTGAAATGTGTATAAGGCCGTCGACTCCCGGGCAGATTTCCGCAAATGCACCGAACGGCATCATTTTTACTATTTTTACACTTACAATATCACCAATCGTGTAGTGGCTTGTAAATCTGGTCCACGGGTTATCTTCACTTTTCTTGAATCCGAGGGATATTTTTCTGCTTTCTTTATCGAATGACAGAATATATACAGAGACTTCATCACCTACCGCCATTATCTCGGACGGCTGTTTGATCCTTGTCCAACTGAGCTCGGAGATATGTATCATACCGTCAACACCGCCAATATCGACAAACACTCCATATGTTGTCATTGATTTGACTATGCCGTCGTATTGTTTGCCGACCTCTATATCATTCCAAACCTGATCGGACTTCTCGCGTCGCTCATCGCTTTGAACGAGACGGATCGATCCGACAACGCGCCTTCTTGACTGGTTGACTTCTGTGATACGCAGCTTTACCGGTTTTTTTAGCAAATCGGACATCGGAGCTGATTTTGGCAGGCCTGTCTGTGACGCCGGGACAAATACCCGTACGCCTTTGACATTAACAACCACGCCGCCTTTGTTTTCTTCTGATACGATTCCTTCGACGGTTGTTTTATTTTCTTTTGCCGATTCAACAATGTCCCAGTTTTTGATCGCGTCAAGGCGTTTTTTGGAAAGCATTACCATACCCTCAACATCATTGACACGCATAACAAATGACTCGATGGTATCGCCTATTTTGATGATATCGTTTATATCGGTATGTTCATTATCTACAAACTCGGCAATCGGAATGTATCCTGATTGCTTTGTACCTAAATCAAGGGACACTTCAGTTGAGGTGATCGAAGTTACTATACCTGTTACTTTTTCACCTGTACGTAAAGTTTTTATTGATTTTTCAAGCATTTCCTCGAATGACTCATCTGCGGGTTCTGACTCTGCGGATGCTTCCGGCTCTTTATCTCCGGCCGGCTCCTGAACATCCTCGGGTTCTACGGTTTTGGTTTCTTCGACAACTTCTTCAGGTTCTGTAGTTTCTGCCGCTTCCTCCGCAACGGGTTCAACCACCGTTTCCGGCTCTGTAGGTGTAGCTTCTTCAGTTATTGTTTGCTCCGGCTCGGGCAGAGCTTCCGGTGCATCCTGCTCTACGTGAGCTCCGTCCAAGTTTACTTCCTCTTTCATCTTCCGGGTGACCTCCTTAATGATAAACGCCGGTGTTGATGCGCCGGCTGTAATACCGACTACATCTGCTGACCGGATATCCGCGAAATCGACTTCATTTGCACTTTGGACAAATAATACCTTCGGGCAAAACTTTTTGCAGATATCCGCCAGATTGAGACTGTTTGCGCTGTTGTTATCACCTGCGACTATAACAACGTCCGCAATTTTTGATATCTCTTCAGCCTCATGCTGACGCAAAGACGTAGCGTCGCATATTGTATCAAAGATTCTTTGGTTTGTACACTCTTTTTTTATTATTTCGGCACAAGTTCTATAGATTGTCCGCGTGTTGGTAGTTTGAAATACAAATGATGCAGGTAATTTTGCATTTTCATTGATAGTAAGCCATTTTTTCAGTTCTTCAGGGGTTTCAAAAATAACAAACTCATCACACCAGCCCGAAATTGCTTCAATCTCCGGATGGTTTTTATGACCGATTATCACGATCAACCGGTTATCCATTGATTCTGCGCGGACTGTATCGTGTATTTTTTTTACATCCGGGCAGGTTGCATCTATAACATCAACACCAAGGTTGGAAAGGGTTTCATGCTCACCCCTTCCTGCCCCGTGTGATCTTATTATTACCGTATTGTCCTTTGTGACCTCCGATACATCGGAAACTACGCGGATACCGCTTTTTTCCAGGTCGCTGATAACAAACCCGTTATGTATTATAGGGCCGAGAGTAACACATCCGGTACGGGTTATAGCCGCTTCTTTACACATAGCCACAGCCCTGCTGACGCCGTAACAAAACCCTGCTGACTCAGCGACAATTATCCTCATGTGTTATCTATATCCAAAGCTTGTATTTTTCCCATTAATTCCTCCGACATTTTAGCATAATCATCGGCATTTCTTTTTTCCTTTTGTTTTTCGATCGAATACGGCTCTCCAATCACAACCTTGCTCTTTCTAAAGAAAGGTTTTCTCCTTGTAATGAATACCGGGATAACCGGAACGCCTGCGCGCTCGGCCATCTTTACAGCACCGCTCTTTGCGGCTTGTGCGTCAAACTCGGACAATCGGGTACCTTCGGGAAAAATAACGACCTTCTCCCCTTTTTTCAGATAAGAGAGTGAAGTTTTTATTGATTCAATATCGTTTACGCTTCTGTCAACGCAAATCATACCGATCTTCCATAATAAAAACGATATTACCGGAATCCTGAAAAGCTCGATTTTAGCGATAACGTGAACATTGTCATCGATCCCGAAAGCGATAGCTATTTGGAAAGGGTCAATCATCGCGGAATGATTTGAACAAACCATAGCTGCTCCTGCTATCATGTTCTCTTTGCCGATTATCTCAAACGGCCTGAAAAAGCATAGTACAGGAGCCGCTAATTTAAATACAACGCGAAAAGCCTTATAGCTGAATATATTATCTCTGCGCTTGAGTGTTTTTTGCTCTTTACCGCGCTCTATGCTTGCGCTCATATGTTGAATCTCCCGGACACCAGATCGCAAATCGCTTCAAAACTCTCTTCAAAATTTAAGCTTGTTGTATCCAGGATCACGGCGTCATCCGCTGCTTTTAACGGAGCAACATCACGCTCGCTGTCGTTTTTATCCCTGGCAGTCATTGCCTCTTTGACTTCAATAAATGTAGTTTCTACACCTTTATCCAGTAACTCAAGGTATCTTCTGTTTGCCCGCGCTTCAGCGTCAGCGGTTATGAAAATTTTTAAGCCTGCATCAGGCAACACAACAGTGCCTATATCACGGCCGTCCATGATAACATCATATCTTGCCGCCATATCCCGCTGCATCTGCAATAAAAATGCTCTTACCTCAGGTAGTGCCGATACGTCGGAAGCATACACCGATATCTCAGGCATTCTGATCGCTTCTGTAACATCCTCGTTGCTCAAAAACATTCGTTGTATACCTGAGTCATCATATTTCATATCCAGTTTTATTTCAGGAAGTAGCGAGATAATTCCTTCTTTATCTTTCGGTGCTGTATTATTGCGGAAAGCGAATAAACCGACACACCGGTAAAGAGCTCCTGTATCAACGTAAATAAACCCGAAATGCTCCGCTGTCCTTTTAGCCAGAGTGCTCTTCCCCGCCCCAGAAGGACCATCTAACGCAATGCTTTTATTAAACTTTTCCAAGTGCTGTTACCTCTTCTTTAGTAAGAAATCGCCACTGACCGCTTTTTAATTCACCAAGCTCGAGTAAGCCTAATGATAATCGCTTCAGAGATATAACAGTTACTCCGCAATTTATGCACATTTTTCTTATCTGCCTGTTACGGCCTTCAGATATAGAAATATGTAAAATACCGCCATTATTAAAAGATGTCGCCAGTTCAACGTTCAGGGCTTGAACTATTAATTCGTCGACCTTAACCGGCTGCCTGAGCAAATCCAAAGCCTTGAGGGCATCTCCGCGTACTTTTACTTCGTATGTCTTTTGTTTGCAGGACGACGGATGCATAACAGCATTGGCAAACCCGCCGTCATTGGTAAAAAGCAGTAACCCTTCGGAGTTTAAATCAAGCCTTCCTACAGGATATACCCTGGCATCGATGCCTTTAATAAGCTCCATTACTGTTTTTCTGCCGCGGTCATCACGGACTGTTGTTAAATAGCCGCGTGGCTTATTCAACATTAAATAGACATACCCGGTACTTTTGCCGAGCGGAACTCCATCAACAGAAATCAGATCGGCATCAACCTTTGCGCTTTGCCCGAGAACTGCCCGGAGACCGTTGACACATACCCTGCCGTCTTGAATCATTTTCTCCGCAGCTCTTCGTGATGCTATTCCATGATCAGAGATTATCTTCTGGATACGCACAGGTTTTTCTTCCTTTAGCTCCTGATCAGTCCTTCTCTTCATCCTTGTCCTTGCCGAAGAAATCTGTGACTTTATCAAGAACTCCAGGAACTGTATCGATGATTCTGTCAACGGTTGTCAGAGGTGTAGGGGTAACATACAGATGGCTGACCTCTCCGCCTTTTACCACTATAAAAGCGACAGGAATTATGTTGACTCCGGCTCCTGTGCCGCCGCCAAAACCGGTTTTTGTGCTTTTTTGCGAAAAATCCGAACCTCCGCCGACAAACCCAAAACTGACCTTTGACACGGGTATCAGTGTGATCCCGTCAGGAGTTGTAATCGGTTCGCCTACTATCGTATTGGCGTCAATCATCTCCCTCATTTTTTGCATCGTTGTTTCCATCAGCTCGCTTATCTGACGATTCTCCATAGTATTCTCCATCCTTTCGCTCCTTTGTGTCAATTTTTTTACTTTTGCTTACTGTTGCTGGAGTTCTTTTAAATATCGCAGTTACTAGCGGCAGAAGCGCGAACAAAACATAAAATATCTCCCAGACCGCTATTGAGATGATTATTTTTGCGTAGATTTTTTGTTCTGTTGAGGTAAAATCAAACCATGTCCTCAGGTCAAGACGTTTGACCCTGAAGTTTTTCTTAATTTGCGGTATCAATGTACCAACAGCTATATTTGCAGCTCCGAATTGCATCGCAGTGTTGAAATGATCTTCTCCTGCCGAGGTATAATATAAGGTCAGTTGCTTGATAAGCAGCCTTTTTCTTAAGCGTCCAAGTGCGTTTAGAATGGTTTTGACGGATTCTAAAAACTCATTTAAGCTGCCGGGTAATAATTCTTTAAGATCCCTTTCTTTTTTAGGTTTTTTCTTTTTCTTCCGCTTCTTTTTTTTATCGTCAAGCAGCCTGAACCTAAGAAACCCGGCTTTTGCCCACAGAAAAAAACCTTCTTCGCAATACTCAACGATCACACCGAACCGCAACAATGCGATCAGGATAATTGCTGATACGGTAATAGCCAGTGCAATCATAGTTTATTTCTCCGTGTCTGTCTCTACAGAAACCTCATCTATCCTAACTGCTTCTGAAACGGTTTCGGCTTCTCTTGCTTTTAGTTCTTTTATAGCGTTCTGGATACCCTCTTTTTCATTACTCGCACCTTCTACATGCGGCAGCTCCGGCAGTTCTTTAAGCGATTCCAATCCAAATGTCCTTAAAAACACATGTGTTGTCCTGTATAGCATCGGACGTCCGGGTGCAACAAGCCTCCCGCACGATTCTATCAGTTCACGTTCCTGCAACAGGCTGACGGTATAAGAACTGTCCACGCCCCTTATCTGTTCGATATATGCCTTTGTTACAGGACCGAAATAAGCGATAATGGACAATACTTCCAAAGCAGGCTGTGAAAGCTGCGGGGGCTTTCTTGTTTCAAGCGCTTTCCTTATATAGTCAGCATACTCCGGTGAAGAACATAACTGAAGTGTATCCTCAAGCCTTACGAGCCTGATACCTCGGCGTACAAAGCTGTAGCTGTCGCGCAACCTGTCTCCGGCAAGCTCTACTTCGTTTTCGGCAACACCTAATACATCGGCAATCCTTGATATCTTCACCGGCTCACCGGATACGAATAATATTGCCTCGATCGCAGATTCAACTTCGCGGCTGTCCATGTGCTCAAGACTGATCATATGAAAAATCCTCTGCTGTAAAGTCTTTCGTGTCTGCTATCATACCTACTCCCGTAAAAGAAACCGACATATTATCCGGCTCTCCGGAAATCATTGCACTTCCAACTCTGCAAAGCTCAAGAACTGCAACAAGGGTCGCGATCAGCTCGGTACGGCTTTTACACTCGTAAAAGAGATTCTCAATAGGCATTTCTTTTTTACGTTTTAGCTTAGAAAGCACTTCGTCGATTTTTTCGGATATTGAATAAACAACACGGCTTGGAAATACAGGCTCGTTTGGGTTCATGCTGCTTAATTTAAGGTTTTCCTTACCTATGACATTAAAAATCGCTTCGAGCAGCTCCGCGCTGAAATGAACGTACTCGTATCTCGCATTAGAGGTCAGATATTCCGGCGGACCTGCCATCATTAGCCCGTCTCGGGTGTACATACCCGATAGTGTTTGCGCTATTTCTTTTATTTGAACATAAACGTCACCCCGGCGCAGCTCCTCAAGGGATGATATCAACTGCTCAAGCTCTGATATTTCCTCGCCGCTTGAAAGCAGCATTTTTGTTTTTATATAAGTAAGATGCGACGCCATTGCCACAAACTCGCTTGCTATATCCAGGTTCAACTCTGCCATTTCATCAAGATAGGCAAGATACTGCTCTAATATCGACGATATGCTGATATCCTTGATTTCTACCTTATCCTTACTTAACAATTGAAGAATCAACGTCAGGGGGCCCTCGAAATCTGACATTTCTTCTTTTTCTTTAACTATCCCCTCAAGCTTAAAGACAGGTGTTTCCATCATGTCACGCTATTCCAATCGTGTAGTATAAAGCAAATCCCATATCAAAGAAAACATTAAGACCGCTTTCTATCAGCCTTGCCAACCGTACGATAGTCATTCCGAAAATATCAACGTTAAAAAACAATCGTGAACTCATGAGAACTATGAGAAATATCATACCATATCTTTCATATTTCAGGAGTTTGTAGTACCTTTCCTCCGGCAACAATGAAAACAATACCTTCGATCCGTCAAGCGGCGGTAGCGGCAGCATATTAAAGACGGCGAGCGCAATGTTCAAAAAGACGGTCAGGCTGAGTACAGTGTATATGATCACACTTATATTACTGCCATTTATTCCGAGAGGTATTGCGACAAACCCCAAAATAAACATAAAGATAACAGCCAGGATCATATTGGATAACGGCCCGGCAAACGCAGATATCGCCATATACCACTTAGGGTGTTTAAAATTCCGCATATCTACAGGTACCGGCTTTGCCCATCCGAATCCGACAATCAGCATCATAAGCATACCTATAGGGTCAATATGCTTTATCGGGTTTAGTGTGAGCCTGCCCATATTTTTCGCTGTGTTATCCCCAAGCTTGTATGCCGTAAAACCATGAGCCAGTTCATGGATCGTTATACAAAATAGCACGGGAACGACTCTTAATAAAGCAATCGTCGCGACGTCACTTAAGTTGCCGATATTACCGAAAAACCCGTCCACAGCGGCTCTCCATTCCTTTTATTTTAAAGCGTATCCAATTTCCTGAAGCAAAATATTCCTGTTTGTTCCTTTTTCGGCTGAGAATGTAAGGATCGGTGTCTCATCACGAATCATCAATGTTTCGCGTATTAATGAAACATTCTGTTCTAAAATGCTTTGTTTTACCTTGTCTATCTTGTTTGCGACAATGATCATTTTGCATCCTGATGCACTAAACCATTCTGACATCAACACATCGTCCGCTGTCGGCTTGTGTCTCGCGTCGACTATCATAATACCAAGCGTTATATGGTCGGGCTGAGAAAAAAAGTCTTCCATCAGCTTTGACCAGCGTGCTTTTTCGGTTTTAGCGACCTTGGCATAACCGTAGCCGGGCAGGTCAACGAAATAGACCTTTTTATCAATAAGAAAATAGTTTACATGAATCGTTTTACCGGGTGATGAGCTGACACGCGCAAAGCTTTTGCGGTTTAACAGTCTGTTGATTACAGACGATTTACCTACATTCGACTTTCCTGAAAAGACTATTTGCGGTATTGGACTGTTGATAAGATCCTTTACAGTTGCCGCTGATTTAATAAACTCGACATTATTAATATTCATCAGTGCTTTATCACAGAGGTTGTGCTTGTGTGTTTTTGTTCTTTTTTGATCACAGGTTCTAAACTGCCGACAGCTTTTTCTTTTTCAACTGCCGCAAAGTCGAGCGCGACATTTAGAATGTCGTCAATGCTGTCGGTTGTTATGAAATTAAGGTCTTTTCTGACGGTCTGATCTATTTCATCAAGATCCGGTTCGTTTTCTGAAGGAATCAAAACTGTTTTTATCCCTGCCCGAAGGGCTGCCATTGTTTTTTCCTTTAAACCGCCGACTCGTAAGATCCTGCCTCTAAGGGTTATTTCCCCTGTCATTGCGATATCACGGCGTACAGGAGCACCGCTTAAAGCTGAAATTGCTGCGATACACATTGTTATTCCGGCGGAAGGGCCGTCCTTTGGTATCGCACCTTCGGGGAAATGTATGTGAATATCATGTGTTTTATGGAAATCAGACGAAATGCCAAGTTTGTCCGCTCTGCTTCTTATGTATGATATTGCCGCTTGTGCCGACTCCTTCATAACATCGCCCAGATTGCCTGTCAGTTCTAACTTACCCGTACCCGGCAAAACATTAACCTCTGCTTCAAGTATTGTGCCGCCCGTCACTGTCCATGCCAAACCGTTTGCAATGCCGATATCAAAGCCTTGTGAAACGGTTTCGGGTTTATACTTGCGCACTCCCAGAAACTCATCAAGACGGTTCTCTCTAAGACTCACGGACACAACTTCGCCTGCGGCTATTTTTGCTGCTGTTTTTCTGCATACGGCAGCTATCTCTCGCTCCAAAATACGGACACCGGACTCACGTGTGTATGAAGATATTATTTCCATTACCGCTTCGTCGGTAAATCTTAGCTGTTTACCGGAAATCCCGTGTTTCTTACGCTGCTTAGGTATCAGATACTGCTTGGCGATCTCCAGCTTTTCAAGATCGGTGTAGCTTGTCAGCTCGAGCACTTCCATCCTGTCGAGCAGCGGTTTCGGGATTGTGTCCGTTGTATTTGCGGTTGTGATGAACATGACTTCCGACAAGTTGAACGGAACCTCCAGATAATTATCACGAAATGTTGAATTTTGTTCAGGGTCAAGCGCTTCCAGTAACGCTGATGCAGGGTCTCCCCTGTGGTCACGTCCTAGCTTGTCTATTTCATCAAGCACGATCAAAGGGTTACGGCTGCCCGCTTGCTTTAAAGACGCAAGGATCCTTCCGGGCATCGCGCCTATATAGGTTTTCCTGTGTCCTCTGATTTCAGCCTCATCATGCACCCCGCCGAGAGATATCCGTGCGAGCTTTCTGTTAAGCGCTTTGGCGACACTTATAGCAACCGATGTTTTACCAACGCCCGGCGGTCCTATAAGGCAGATTATCGCGCCTTTGATATTCGGTGAAAGCTGTCTCACAGCGAGAAACTCAATGATGCGTTCCTTGACCTTATCAAGACCGAAATGATCGTTATCAAGTATCTTACGCGCTCTATGTATATCTATTCGCTCTTTAGTCTTTTTATTCCACGGCAGTTCCAAGCATACATCGATATAATTTCTGATAACAGAAGATTCAGCAGAACCATAAGCCTGTTTTTCAAGCTTATCGACTTCCTTTAATATCTTCATCTCTATATCGCTGTCCAAGTTAAGTTCAATTATCTGTCTTCTGTACATTTGAAGCTCCGTAGCTTCATCAGAGTATCCGTCGCCTAACTCAGACTGTAAGACTTTTAGTTGTTCGCGGAGCACATGGTCTCTATGATTGCTTTCAAGCTTTGCCCGGAGCTTGGAGTCGATTTGCCTTTCAATGCCGAGAACCTCTATTTCCCGGGACAGGATATCACATATGACTTCCAGACGCTTGACCGGTTTTAGTGTTTCGAGGATCAACTGTTTGCTTTCGGGTTTAGTATATATGTTCTGAATGATAAAGTCCGATAGAACACCGGGGTCGGTAATCGAAAAAAGATTCAGCACAGTTTCTTTTGACACACCGGGAGACAATGCTGCATACGTGTCAAACAGATTTATTGCCTTACGCATCAGGGCTTCGACCTTTGCCGAGCGCTGAAAACTGTACTCTTCAATTATCGGCTCGACCTCAACTGTAAAAAATTTCCTGTCCTCGCGCATTGATATAAGACGTGCCCGGCATTTGCCTTCAACAAGTACTTTCATCCCGCCGCCAGGTATTTTCAGGACCTGCTTGATATAACAGATCGTTCCGATTTTAAATAAATCACTCTGTCCCGGAGTTTCCTTCATAATGTCTTTTTGCGCTACAAGGAAAATACGTCTGTCACCATTTGAAGCGGCATCAAGCGCTCCTGTTGATTTAGTACGCTCAACATCAAAATTCAACAGCATATTAGGAAACACAGAAAGCCCCCGCAAAGCAAGCAGCGGCAAACTCTCTGTAATTATTGTCCTATACTCGTCCATATATTTCCCTAACACCTAGCTCGCAGATACTGCATCCGGATCGATCTGCGGTCTTTTCTTTTTTACGGTCAGCGGTGGTGTATTGCTTTCTATGCATTCCTTTGATATCGTAACTTTTTCAATATCCTTATCCGACGGGATGTCAAACATTGTCTGAAGCATTGTCTTTTCCATGATGCTGCGCAGGCCGCGTGCGCCTATTTCCATTTCAATAGCTTTATCGGCAATAGCGCTTAGAGCATCGTCCGTAAAGTCCAGAGTTACTTTGTCATAACCAAGCAAGGTCTTGTATTGTTTGACTAATGAGTTCTTTGGTTCTTTAAGTATCCTGATCATATCTTCTTTGGTCAGCGAGTTAAGCGGTGCGATCACGGGCAACCTGCCGACAAGCTCCGGGATCAGTCCGTACTTGAGAAGGTCGTGCGACTGGACCTCCTTCAGGATCGCGCTGATATCTTTTTCTTTTTTAGTCTTGATTTCAGCGCCGAATCCTATGCTCTTTTTATCGATCCTGTGCTCAATGATCTTGTCAATACCCTCAAAAGCTCCACCGCATATAAACAGAATGTTTGTGGTATCAATACTTATAAATTCCTGATGCGGGTGCTTGCGCCCGCCTTGCGGAGGGACGTTTGACACAGTCCCCTCAAGTATTTTAAGCAGCGCCTGCTGGACACCTTCGCCGGAAACATCACGTGTTATTGACGTGTTTTCACTTTTCCTTGTTATCTTGTCTATCTCATCGATATAGATGATCCCGCGTTGTGCAGCGTCAATGTCAAAATCAGCAGCCTGCAGGAGCCTTAACAGTATATTCTCAACATCGTCACCGACATATCCTGCTTCGGTCAATGTCGTTGCATCCGCGATTGCAAACGGTACTTTCAGGATTCTTGCCAATGTTTGCGCAAAAAGGGTTTTCCCGCTTCCTGTAGGCCCAATTATCAGAATGTTGCTCTTTTGAAGCTCTGAACTGTCGTCGTGCTGATAAACAAGCCTTTTATAATGGTTATAAACAGCCACGGAAAGTGTTATCTTGGCTTCATCCTGTCCGATTGCATAATCATCAAGAGTTTGCTTTATATCAGCCGGTTTTGGAAGCCGGCCGAAGTCGCCTGAATAATCTTGCAAATCAGAACTTAGGCCTTTCATTTGAACGATCTCATATCCCAATATGCTTGTGCAGAGTGAAACACACTCATTACATATATAAGAAGCACCCTGACCGGCAATTATCCGCTCAACCTGATCCTGCTGTTTACCGCAAAAACTACATCGTACACCTGCGTTATCATACCTCGCCATAAAAATCTCCCTTGGGATTATTTGAATAAGCGGCCATTATTTTTTATAAAGCACACTGTCGATCAGACCGAATTCTTTAGCTTCATCCGCAGTCATAAAGTTATCTCTTTCTGACGCATCACGGATCTCTTCGACTTTTCTTCCGGTGTTCTCAGCCAGTATCGTATTAAGCCTGTCTTTTGTCCGTAGTATCTTTTCGGCATGGATCTGGATATCTGTTGCCTGACCCCTGAATCCGCCGGTCGGCTGGTGGATCATAACCTCAGCGTTTGGCAGAGCTATCCGCTTCCCTTTAGCCCCCGATGAAAGGAGAAATGCCCCCATGCTTGCAGCAAGGCCTATGCAAATCGTCTGTACGTCTGATTTTATATACTGCATCGTATCGTAAATAGCGAATCCGGAGGTAACCGATCCGCCGGGGCTGTTGATGTAAAACTGTATATCCTTATCCGGATCCTGTGCTTCCAGATACAGTAACTGCGCAACGACCAGGCTTGCGGTTACATCGTTGACTTCCTCGCTCAGAATAACTATCCTGTCATTAAGCAGCCGCGAAAATATATCATACGAACGCTCGCCGCGTGATGTTTGTTCTACTACGATCGGAACTAAACTCATACCTTTCTTACTCCTCTTCTTTTTTCTTTTTACCGGCAGTTTTTTTCGGTGCAGGTTTCCCGGTTGAAGGTTTTTTATCACCTTTTTCTTCAAATTCTTCAATAATGGCGTTTTCGACGACTATTTTTGCTGCTTTGCGAATTTTCAGGTCACGGACTATATCCTTTGCTTCAACATTTTCTTTTAGCTTTTCTAAATCCATTTTAAAACGCTCTGAGGCGTCTTTATACTCTTCTTCTATTTCATCCTCACTGACCTCAATAGCTTCAAGCTCAGCGATTTTTTGAAGCGCAAGTGTTCCCCTGACCTGTTTTACACAGTTTTCACGCATTTTTTCTTTAAATTCCTCGGGTGATACACCAATCATATTCATATACTGCGGGAGCTGCATACCGTACGCCGACATCTGGCGTGTCAGATTATTCGTAGACTTCTCTATCTGCTCCTCTATCATAGCCTCAGGCACGTCTGCTTCCATTGAATCGGCAATTTGATCAATTAAAATATTTTCAAAAGTTTCATCAACATCCTGTTGTCTTGTTTTTAGAAGCTTTTCCTTTATATCCGCTTTATATTCATCAAGGGTGTCAAACTCCGAAACATCCTTTGCAAACTCATCATCAAGCTCCGGCAGGCTCTTTTCCTTGACTTCATTAAGCTTTACCTTAAACATAACGGGTTTCCCTGCCAGCTCCTCTTTGTATTTTTCCGGGAATACAAGGTCTAAATCACGCTCCTCGCCGACAACCATGCCCTCGACCTTTTCTTCAAAACCGGGGATAAACTGGCCCGACCCAAGGGTCAGCTCGTAGTTTTCCCCTTTGCCGCCTTCAAAAGCTACATTGTCCACGAAGCCTTCAAAATCTATAACGGCGATATCACCTGTTTTAGCCGGTCTGTTAGCTTTTTCAATACGGGCATTGCGAGCCCTGACCGACTCGACTTCTTTTTCTATTTCCTCATCGGGGACC
>Ga0123353_10009723_pt1 | contig 13318 bp, 8 predicted proteins | sample TergutLab28metaG_3_FD_92763 | JGI IMG/M metagenome (GOLD analysis project Ga0123353, IMG submission 92763) | Labiotermes labralis P3 segment gut microbial communities from Petit-Saut dam, French Guiana - Lab288 P3 | ecosystem: Host-associated > Arthropoda: Insects > Digestive system > Gut ...
CCCCGAGCGGGGGGGGGGGGCATTTTTTTTTTTTTCCCCATTTTCAGGTCAAGGCCCGCGAGGACGGGTTTAGGGCCCGGCGAAAAAACAAAATGCCACCCCCCCCCCCCCCCAGCAAAGGCGGACCGGCTAAAAATCTTTACATTGAATCGGAAATACTATCAGTTGCAGAGTGACTTGGATTTGGTCTGAAAGGGTTAATTAGTACAGCCGACAAATAATGACACTACCAAGAAAGACAAAAACATACGGATCATAGTCGGGTCCCGGACCCCCTTCCCGCCTGCCGGGCCCAGGTGATTTGTACCGGCTCCCCCCCCCCCCAAATCACGAAGGAACTGACGCATTCTGCCCTAAAGTTATAGGTTGGGCATGAAGTACATGAAAGGAAAGGACTGGATTTAAACAGAAATCAATTTTCCTACTTATAATGTTGATCGTAACTTATTTGGACGCGGATCGCAAGTTCCTCTAAAGCACACGGGACCGAGTGAGCTTGCAATGGCTCTAACATATAAACACAACGTATCAGTCAATAACACAACACTTTATTTTATATACAATAAAAATAGTATATTGTCAGGGCGACATGTTTCGACTTTTATTAGGTCAACTTCAGGCCCTCTGAGAAAACAGACCCAGTTATCTATATTTCAATGTATTGTGGGATCCCAAATGCTATTTTGGATGTGAATTGTGCTACAGGTGAGTTGTTCTGGAATTTTATGTTAGCATAATTGGGGATCACTTTCTTTGCGAGGCACTGCTTATTGAAATAGATATTTGCACAATATTTTAGAAGCTTGCATCTTGTGTTCTTGTACAGGTTGACGGTTCTAGCTTGACCAGCTATAAGTTTAATGTTTTCCATCCCGAAGTGTTATAACATATAAATTTATGTGTTATAACATTTCGGGATGGAAAACATTAAAAAAAATGGCTCTGACAACCAACTCCCGAACATCGAGTCACACTTTCAGTTCAGACATAAAACTTCCGTCTCGCCATCAACAACAAAGCGAGAGAATCTTCCGATCCGTATGCGAATCAGGCGTCGCATGAATACGTGTTTGTAAAAGGGCTCTGTTCATTTTGTAAAATGACTCTCGCAACTTTCTATTACGAGCCTGAAACTTAAATCACATTTGCCTTGCTACCAAAATAATACCAGTACCAACTCTTCATCTCATTTATGTCAACAATCCGCTCTTGCTTAAGCTGGAGGTCCACGAGCCGTCACAAAATTCTTTTTTTCAGTACCGCTAGAGTCCCTTGGCCCTTAAATTCATTTTCTCTATCTACATCTGACAAAGCTTTACGCTGCACGTGGTGTAGACCTGCCTATATCTCTAATAAAAGTAATTGCAGTTCCTACCCTTAGCGTGATGTACTGTCTTCCCCCCTAGAGAGGTCGCCACCCTCCTTGCATGCACTTGTCCGCAATTTGCGTAACGAAAAGTCACGTGCCGCAGGAACGATTCTAGTATGTTCCGGTCACGTGACTGGTGACGTGACGTCACGACCTCTATCATCTGTGCTAGTTCCGGTACCATATAAAGGGCTTAAATGCCCTCAGCATAGGGTCTGGGCGCAGGACTGTTAATCTGAACACAACGTAGCAATGGCGTGACGGTTAGATTGGACGCTATCAATGGAACACTGCGAACAGCACTAGTTCCTACTGTCCAGTATGATATTTGATCCATTACAAGGACACCACATAAAAATTCTTTCGGGAAAGGAAATATGACAGGCGGTGAATATTTGTGCAGTACAAATTATTTGTAATTATCTATGTAGAGCAGTTTTTCAGAAACTTCATACTTCAATTTGCGTAATTAACAGCGTTCTATAGAACGTCTTAGCGCCGATTATTATTATTATTTACATATTTAAGAAGTGATGACGGGTTTTTTTTAATTTAACATTCATAGGTCCGCGCATCGCTAATATATTCGCAGAATACAACCAACAAGATGCAACGTTTCACAATTTATGTATTTCTGCAAGACGCTCTACATGTTTCAGACGGTTTTTCTATTCATCATCAGGAGCTCAAAACTGCACATACAGTGTCAGACCGTTACTGCTACCTGCTGCTAGCCTGGCCGGGCTAGCAGCAGGTAGCAGTGTTGGTCTGACAAATACCTGGCGCTGTATGTGCAGTTTTGAGCTCCTGATGATGGACGGAAAAACGGCCTGAAAATGTAGAGCGTCTTGCAGAAATAAATAAATTGCGAAACGTCGCATCTTTTTGGTTGTACTCTGCGAAAATGACGACGGTTGTATCCATTCACATAGGTTAAGAAAAAATTACATAAAAAAATATTGCCTATATATTCTACCTTTTTATTCTTCCATTTTTTTCTCCGAAGTGTCCAAGTTTCAGCACCATAGAAAACTATGCTCCAACTGTAGCGTTTTACTAGTCTCTTCCTCAATTTTATGTCCAATGTGCTAGTAAAAATAGCCCTCTTCTTGTTAATTGCATGTTTTGCCATAGCAATCCGGGATTTAATTTCACAAGTATATATCCTATAATTTGTTAACATGCTACCCAAATATTTAAAAGACAGACTACAAAATGAATGATATCCTTCTGGGTTATGTAGGTCTCAATTGCGTTATAAAGGACACAATAAATTCACGCAAAAACTGCATAGATACACCCTATATGAAGTAAACGTGTTAAGGGAGGTTATTTTAATCCATCCTGAGTATCGTTTTTGATAAGTCAGCATAATGATTGTAAGATAGAGGAGGAAGAAAAGGGAGAGTCGTAGAATAGTAATAACATGGCGGAGAAGAGAATGACACTTCGAAGAAGAGATATGACGAGAAATAGAGGAATAAAAAAATGCAGGGGCGATTTATAATAGTGAGAATGACAAAAGAGGAAGAAAAGAGTGAAAGCGGAACGGAAGACGAAGAAGAGCGGAAAAAGAGTCCGCAGTAGAGACGCTGCTGGTTCAACAATAATTCTCTGTTCTGAGCTCTGAAGATGTTTTGGTATAACAACATTTTAGCAGAGATCCTAGTCTGCGGAAAACATTGCATTAGGCCACTCTTCCACCAAACCGCTCAGCTGTAACTCTCCATTGTTCCCAACATGAACATGAAGAGCATGTCCAGGTCGTAAACAGCAGCCCATAAGTGGCGATGTGTACTCAGTTTACAAATTTTATTTATTATTAAGAAGAGGGCTGGGGCCCGTTTTAATTCCATCTGTATAGGGAGCCATGTTTCATCGTGTAGTGACGTCGCCACGTCAGTCGTCCAATGTCTACCATATGTCGCGAAAGAAGCCATGCAACCGCAGCGCCTGCCGGGCGGCAACACGTTCAACAACTGTTCGAGGCTTAAGTGCAGTTGTTGAACGTATCTTGTGGGATTCTCTCAGCGGTTATCGCAAAGCCAGCACGAAGTGAAGGCACATACGTAAATCTGGAGACTTACTGAGTCTACACAAAACTCTTTTGGAAAAATTCAATTTGTGACAGCAGAGGTTCTTACATCGCTGAATTTGAATATTAGACCTACTTTCTTTTGGGATGCGACATCGTGCGTAAACTCCATTCCACATTCTACCTCAAAGATGAGGGCAGCAATGCTACGAAACACTGACATCTATGTAACAAGGTGCATAGGGTCACACCTCAAAAGACGGTAACCTTATTGTGTCCGTATATCTTCAAAATAAGTGGTTCTTAGCAGGCCTCCGAAGACCCCCCCCCCCAAAAAAAAAAAAAAAATTACAAAAAAAAGTGGTTATAAACAGGCCCCCGAAAACCCCCCCCCCCAAAAAAAAAAAAAAATTTACAAGCATTTTACACAGCATATTAATACATGACATAATATATTTAATACGTAAAAAAGGGTTTAAATTCAAGTAAAACCCGAGGCTAATGTAAGATTTATTTAATAAAATGGAAGAAAAAACATCGAATACCTCTTCAATATTGCAACCAAATGCATATGATATATTAAATACATATTTTATTAAATCTATCCTACATGTTTCGGTGTGTTATAACATCATCTTCAGGGGGAACATCGTGTTACTTGTTCAAAACCTTTACTCAACCAACCAAGATACAGGAACGGCACAAGAACATGACGTGGGTTCTTCCTTAGCGCCCTGCGGACCCCAATCATAATTGGAAACAGACAGTGAACATATATAGTCACAATACCATAAAAGATAAAATAGCAGCAGCCGTTCAGAGACAAAATACACCATTGTACTATATATACACAAAGATTTTAATTATGGTTTTTAAGGTTTTGAACATACAGAATAACTAGCACAAAACATTGTTTAAGTCAATGTAAAAAAACATAGTGAATCAATAAAAATATTGTGTATTGTATGTTCTATGGTATAACCAATGTTACATACACAACAGGATCGTAAAAAGCAGATGTTTGGAGCAAGTAATACCATGTTCTCCCTGAATTGGTGTATAACACACCGAAACACGTAGGAGAGATTTAATAAAATATGTATTTCATATATCATATTTATTTGGTTGGAATATTGAAGAAGTATTCGATGTACAAGAATGCACGGAATGGGAAACTTTAAAATACAAGAAAAAACGGTATATTTCTCCGTTTAAGGTTACAGATTGCTTCAAAAGTGCATTTTGTAATGGTCTTAATGCTACGTTTTAAGCAATGTCTATTCCTTATTTTATATGTTTCTCCTGATGACAGACCAGCCTGGCCGAAGCATGCAGGCGGAATATTAAATTTCCGGTCGTTCTTCATAGCAAGTTGTGTAACGTCTTTGTCCTTTTTGTAGAATTGCCACACCTTACTCTTTATTTGCATCGTCAACAGAGCTGACGTCTCTCTGTAGTTGGGATTTCTGCACCACTGTTTAATTTTTAAACAACAAATTTATTCTGCAAAGGAAGCGATTGCCAAGGTCATGGCTAGCCACAGGTTTTCACTGTTTCTGTCAGTCTCTCTCCTGTCGAATACTGGGCTGCTAACTTTAAACACATGTACTGGTGAAGATGTGGGCCGGGTAGCGTAGTCCGTATACCGACTGGCTACGGGCTGGACGGTCCGGTGATCGAATCTCGGTAGGGGCGAGATTTTCGGCACCTGTCAAGACCGGCCCTGGGGCCAACTCAGCCTCCTGTACAATGGGTACCGGGTCTTTCCCGGGGGTAAAGAGTGGCCGGGGCGTGACGCTGACCCCTCACCCCTTTCTAGTGCCGTGGTCAAGAAAGAGTAGGGCTATACCTCTACTCGCTCTATGGGCCGTACGGTCTGTAGAGAACATCAGTGCCTGTACAAAGGTGCACTTTACTGTTACCTTTACCTTTACTGGTGAAGATTCTGGCGGACTGGGATGCTTCGCCATGTCGACTTTTAAATCCTTACCGACGTTTCGGATTATCACAGTCCCTTCATTTTCAGGGTCAATGATTCCCGACTGTTTGGAGTTTACGGTGACTATGGAGGCATTACGCTTCTCCAAAATATCTGTATGTATTTACCCGTCGGCACGGCTTCAGATACCGAAAGACCTCAATTTTTATGAACACAGCGCCCTATACACTCTCAGTTAAACTGAGCGATTTTATAGTGTGACGTCATACCTGGCGGAAAAATTTAGTAAAATGCGCAGTTTTGACAGGCAGCAGCGCTGAACTCAGAACTGTCCTTTCCAGTCGTCTTTGACACACAGAACTGCGCAGTTCACACAGGGAATCCCACATTTTCCTCAGTTTACCTGCCGACACCACGATGGCATCATCTCAAGGCACATCCGTTTCTAGCAATTCATTCAGCATATGAACATCGCATGATATATTCCTTTTCAAATATCACTTCTTACTCCACATTTTACGCTTTCTTTTCTTATTTTCGGATAGCATTATGGCCGATGTGGCTAGCGAATAGCCTTGTTTTATCCACCAGAGTTACACGCACAAGAAGACACACAGAACTGACAAAAATCTGACAAAACCTGATGGGAAACCTGTGCTGTGCCAGAAAACATTCAGTTCAGTTTTTCGTGTATTTTTTTTTTACACAGTTAAACTTCACAATTTAACTTAGGGCGTATGAATCCCTTTAGAAGTTCAAATCTTGCAAATGAACTAGCTAAACTAGATTCTGTTTAACTAAGAGGTCGGAGTGATTTCTTTACTACTTCACTGTTATCGAATCGGAATAATGAAACGGTTACTGTCACAGTATAATAATTGAAGGAGGGAGTACAGATCCCGCTGGTATGCTCTTTCTGTCACACCTGAAATTAAATTCATATCTGCTCTTTACCCTCTGAATCATGTAGTTCGTCTAAATAATAAGTTAAATAGTTAGCTCCTACCACCAAAGAACACACGGCCTGTCCATTACAAAGATCGTAACTTTAATACTGTCGGGGAAACAATCAGTATTCGTGAATCAATGAAAAGATACGAATATATACTTTGTTCAGAAAATGGATTTTCTTTATATTACAGCATGTGGTATACGCAACAAGAAATGTGATTTGTAAAAGGTGAAGGTAAAGGTGATCCCAGTGGTCGTGCGGTCTTCCGTCTTTCGCTTGCTGGGATTGCGGTTTCGAATCCCACCGGTGTCATAGGTATCTGTCACTTGTGAGTGTTGTGTTTTGTCAGGTAGGGATCCCTGCGTCGGGCTGATCACACGTCCAGAGTAGTCATACCGAATGTGGTGTGTCTGAGTGTGATCGTGAAGCCTCGACATGAAAAAAAGGATTAATTTGCACAAGGAGGGCACGAACAGTTGTAGCTCCATTCAATGAACAATCAAATTCAAGCTCCGGCCGCTTTGAACCCATGGAACAACCTCGGTACCCACTGAACAGGAGACTTGGTGGAACCCATAATCGGTCCGGACATATCGGAGAAGAGAAAATTATCTTCTCCCACGGGGATTCGAACCCCGGACCGTCCAGCTCACAGTATAGTCACCGTACCGACCACACTAGCCCAGGTTAATATATTTCCCGAACACGACGGATTCTTCCATACGTATCACTGCTCCGTTCTTCCTTATTATTCCATTTCAGTTCAATTCCGTTTTGTTTCAAATACGCTGAATACCGAATTCCAATTTCTATGGACTCAGCACTGCATGGCCTCTCGTAGAAGCCGTTGAAATGCAAACAGTCAAGTTTTATTTCAAACTACCTTCAAGTACTTGCTGATAAAGAAACAGGTATGTTGCAAAGTGCAATAAAGTGGCGTCCGGAATTCTAGAGCACCGGCAACAGCACTGATAACGACGCTGTTTCGTTTTATTGCCCTGCCTTATGTAACGCATTCCGGTCAGTCAGTGTTTCTCAACCGGCGGTCCGCAAGCGCCGACTTTTCACAAACTGCGGTCAGTGGTCTATTTTAGACAGAAATATGTTCTATAATGCTAAATAGTGTACGTCAGCACAACTGTTTTATTACACAAAGTAACTATATAGGCTACAAGTTTCGACTATTAATCAGTCACCTTCAGGCCTATTTTAATCGGTTTAGTCACTCAGGAGAATATTTGAACCTATGAGGGACGAGGTAACGGGGGAATGGAGGAGACTGCATAACGAGGAACCCAATATTGTGCGGGTGATAAAATCGAGACGAATGAGATGGGCTGGGCATGTGGCGCATATGGGTGAGGAGAGGGGGGTGTATAAGGTCTTGGTGGGGAAACCGGAGGGAAAGAGAACACTGGGGAGACCTAGGCGTAGATGGGTGGATAATATTATGATGGATCTCCAGGAGGTGGGATGTGGGTATGTGGACTGGAATGGGCTGGCCCAGGATAGAGACAGGTGACGGACGCTTGTGAGTGAGGTAATGAACCTTCGGGTTCCGTGAAGGGCGGGGAATTTCTTGACTAGCTGCAAACCAGTTAGCTTCTCAAGAAGGGCTCTTCAGCATGGAGTTAAGTAAGTAAGTAAGTAAGTTAGTCACAAGATGCTATGCACACATTGGGATCCCAGCGTGTTTACACCAAAGGCATACATAAAACTAGATCATTTGCCTCGAAAGTTGTGATGTGCAAATTGTGTAATTAGATAGTTAAAATACATATAAAAACTCTTTAAAAAATGGTATTTTGGTATTTCCCAGTTAACAAACACAAGTCCCGTTATTATCTGGTTGTTTTTGGAGTTAAGGGATATTGCTTATTATTGACGTCGGAGTAAATCCGTTGTTTATGTTGTTCCGTAGGAGTGCGCGTTTCTAGCACATCGTGATGCCTCCGATCAAGAAATATGTTCCTTGCGGGACGGAAGCAAAAACACATTCGGACATTTGCCGTCTGAGGTCAAGAATATCAGCTGCCTGCGTATATCGCGAGGGGAGCGAAAAGAAACAACATAAACAACAAATTCATAAAAATACGCAATGCCCTAAGGTACAGCTACAAACAACATTGACGTCTAGGTACGGCGTTCAGCCTGCAAGCTAAAAAAAATGAACGCCCTGATACGGCATTCAGAGGTTTACATGTGGAAAATGCATCGTAGGCTACAAGTAATTCAGTCAACACAGGAGTAAGTAAATGTATGTATACTCTGTCCAACAAAAATCAAGCGGCTAGAAATTTTCTAAGTCCCGAACCGGAAGTCACGTGACATACAGTTGCCGTCACAATTCCAGGCGTTTTACTTTTCCCATAGTTGTGCATTCGTCGCGTTTCTCTGTCTTCCATTCGTTACAATCAATCACGCCGCGTATATATTAACCAAAGACACTGTTCACACAGCGATAGGTATATGTCATACAGGTCATGCTGACTGCTTGCGAGCAAGCAGTTAGCATGTCCTGTGTGACAGTGCTAGACTCCTGATGATAGAAAGAGAAACTGTTCGAAACACATAGAGTTCTATTCTAAAAATATATTTGAGAAATTAGTGCATCTAGTTGGTTTTATTATAAGAAAGTTTGTTGTGTTTGACGGCACTAGGTATACCAATTTTTAATATGATACGTTTACCACAAAGGGACGAATTCTACAAAAACTGCTACATTCTGAAAGATGGATCTACCACACCTAGATTACAAATGCATGGAGCTTCTCTTACGCTATCTCCATACTTCATGGCGTGCTACATGGACATACGACTCGAACTTTATACTCGACATATGGAGTTTTTACATATATTTTAAAATATATATCGGCCAATAGAGTTTTAACTTAAATTTTAAAATAATTGGTTTGTAAACAATATGGAATCCCATAGTGCGTGCCCCCACTGATTGCACCAAGTCCGTATACTAAGAATTGGCCTGAAGATGTTTCACTAGAACCGAAACATGTTGCCAAATATGTATTAATTGACTATATATGTGTTTTGTCTGACTGAGTAAAATTACTTTATCATATTGTATAACACAACGAGATGACGCCCATCAAAACTTTATACTCGATGCGCATCTGCGGATTCATCATTGTGTCTTGTGCATCTTACCATGAACAAATCCTTGTAGGAAGATGAAGCTATGGAGTAATGACATTAGGGGCGGATTGCAGGGGATGCCGATCAACCCCTCTGCTTAATGATCTCATAGATCCATGTCTTGTGAGCTGCCGCACGCTCCGCATTCTACTCTTCCGGCCACGTGACCGGATCCAATATGGCGTCTCCCCAATACGCACGTGTCTCCACCCTGTTTCTATATAGAAGGCAGTCAACTAAATGCGGATTACAGGGTGAAAAATGTGCCCAGAAATTATTTTGACATCAGGTTTAGCACTACAGAACGAAGGCTGATAGCGACATTACTATTTTTTATGAATATTTCCTCAAACTAAGAAACAGAAACTATCTAAGCCGTTAACACTTGTGATTGTTTGTATCTGGGAGACACCATTGGCTACGTTGGCAAGATTTTCGCGGTTTTCCAGTCCCTGCAGGGAAACGTCTGGGCAACACGTTAAAGTATGCCATAAGCCCCCCCCCTCCCCCACATCCTCGCCTGTTCGTTATTCCGTAATTACTGTAGCATTCGAAGCTGCATATTGAACGTTATCTATAGAACTGCTAAATGAACAACAACTAAACAATTAAACATTTGTATGCGCTAAGTTTTCACCACCTAGGAGAATATTACACACAAAAAAAGAAACATGAAAACGCAGAAAATTCTAAGAAAAGATATTATTTTCACAGAGCTTAAATCGAAGGAGAATATAGATTGAGTATAGAGCATGTGTAGTACAGTATAGAGTAAAGTATAGAGCATGAATGTTTCTAAAAAGAAACGCATGTAATATTTTGTTAAAATATCTCAAGGTGAGGTAGGGTAAAGCAATCCCCATAAAGGCCTACATACGCAGTGGGTTCCAGGAGGCTGAAGCTCCAAGATTTTGAGACAATCGGCAAATGAAGGTAGCAAGGTTGTCAGCCCTAAGTACCGGCCTCCTTTACCCTCCAGGAAATATTCCTGGTATTCATTTTTGTTAGAGGCTGAGTCGACCCCAGGAGCACAGTACAGTCAGAAGGATTATGTCAATGAAAAATTCCAATGACATAATCGGGAATGGAACCCGCGACCTTCTGACTTGTAGCGCAGTACCTCAACCTACTGCGCCACCGCACTTAGTCACACGGACAGCTTTGCCTTCTAAATTGATTGCGTTGGTCCCAGATCCATCTGGATTTGATGGCAAAGAGAAGTATATCTGCCCACTTTTAGGGCTGTGCTCCATATCCTATCTAAATCTGTGGATTTCAGAAATCATCTTCGAATGAATCAAGACAACGAGGAAGAAACAAAAAAGAAAAAGAGTAAGAACAAAAGATAGCCTGTAAGAAAGAAGCAGACATCTCGCAGTCCTTGTATATAGGGGACTAGAAACCCCCGGGGATCAGTGCGTCGTGAAATATTATGCTGAAGAAAGCCTTGCGCCTTCCGCGAGGCTGTGAGTCCCCACATTGTAGGGTGAAGCCCCGGTTTCATTACTGCAGCACTTAGCCGCCGCGTCCAATTAAAAGCCCAACCGAAGCTTTCATACAGCCGCCCGCAGGGCTGTGCCAATATTGCAGCCTAATAAAACAGTCCTTCTTATTGAGGCGACGCTAGTGGGAAGGATATGAGATTTGGGACCTGGGGATTCAGAATAGGCCCGACAGCCTGCTTTTTATGACGGCGATAGAACTGGAAGGAGCTACAATGTGAGTCTTCTTTAAGAAACACAATTTGTGTTACTGATACACTTAAATATCTTGCCAAGAAACTATTTCCAGTATACAGAATTGGGTGACTCCGAACACACGTAGCAGTATCATTCTTTAACTTTTTAATGACAATTTACCAACTGTTGCGATTAAGAAGGAACAGATGCGGGAACAAGTGTGGAAGAGTGGACGTTGAAGAGAGCTAGTAATCAGTATTCCTTCTACGTGCTGCCTCATCATTCCCATGAAAGATCTGAATGAATCTTCGAGGAGTCTTCCTTAGTCAGGCTGGTGGCTTTGGAATTAGGTCCAGATATTTGCCGTCAGTCTGCTCCGAGTAAATCTGAAGTTAATATCTCGATTCGAGATTTTATCCTATCGAATGCTGTTTCGGCTATAGTGCTTCAGGGATAAGAAGATAAAGACTATTTGGGGTAAAGCGGCAGAGGCATGAAGCCTATCACTCATCTCTGTTTAATGTCAAGATTAAGAGAGAGTGATTTTTCTCCATGTGTTTCTCCAGTTACATATTTACATTCTGACTGTAAACTTCGTTTTCTCTTACTTCCTTCTTAATGTTGTTCTTTTTGTGTTTGCTGTTCTCCTCATTCCTTTTTTGGTTCCTTCTTTCTCTAACTTATTGTCTTTCTCCCCTTTATCTTCATTTAAACTTGGGACGTACTTCTTTTCTGGCGTTTAAAGAATACGCCCTTGTCCTCTTTGACCTCACACGATTTCTTGCAAAGTTCTACGAAGATCTTCCTCCCCACTGAGAATAACACAAAATTTATTCTGATAATAATCTTTTTCTCTGGCAGTTTTATGCGAGTAGATATCCTCTCCAATTTGGGTGTACCGTGCAACTTATAGCAAAACTAATACACGAGCTGTAGACCTTACAGTTATTTCTATCAACAAAACTAACACTTTTCTAAATTTTGTGTTTTTTTGACCGTGCATCTCGATATATCTACGCAATAAAAACGAACTTATGCACTATTTATCTTCAATTCCATCCCAACCCGGCCAACAAACAGTTAACCAAAAAAGCATAAGACGTACCAACTGTTGTACGTATACAGTACACCTCCTGATGATATGCCCGAAACATGTAGAGGTTGATTGACGGAATAAACTGAGGATAAATATTGCACCAAGTTGGTTTCTATTACATAGATAACACTTTTCTGTTTTTCTCACTTTCATGTTGTCTACGGAACCTAACAGAGAACTCCAAAGACGTCACACAATTTACCTTTCTGTCTTGCCAATTTTAGGGCAGACAGATGTGATAAAGTGATGTGGGGAAATGTGTGTATTGCTGCTTTTACTTTAGATGTCGGACTGCTGGCTAGAAGTCAGTAATCGGAAGGTCCTGCGACCGGCCACCTCGACACAGGGTTTTCTTGGTTTCCCTGTGCCTAAAAGCAAATGCTGAGATGGTTCCCAAGATTCCAAGTTGCCACTACATGCTTCTCATGTAGCCCTCCCGACTTAAATGTATTAGTAACCAATTTCATATTTTGTATACATGTAAAATAACCACTGCCACTGGGTGACAACCCAATTGCAGTTAATAATAATAATAATTATTATTATTATTATTAATGAGCGATATACAGGCAGCATGACTTTCGTCGTAAGTCAGGCTATAGCTCTTGCATAGAACAAACTCCTTCTATTGATGTCCATTGCGCGTTGTGTTGGTTTCCATTGTTGTGTGATTAGTCTTTCAGCTAATGAGGTTACACTGAAATTTGGTCATAGCCGCTTATAATTAGGGCACAGAATGGTTTAAAACTCAGATACGGAATTCCTTGCCCGTCCGTCCTTTATCAGTCCTCCGCCCAACCTCGAACGACACTCGCCGCAACGATGAAGGACACAGTCGATAGCCGGCTTGTGCTTTCGAACTGGAAATCGGGGACGAGTGCTGCGGCCAGGGTCTCCTCAGTCACGAGGTTTCTTGATCACACACAACGACGCACCACAGTCGGTAGGACTCATCTGGACGATTGATCGGTTCGTCGCAGAGACCTCTACCTGACAACACACAACACTCACAACAGACAAACATCCATGCCCCCGGTGGGATTCGAACCCACAGTCTCAGCAGGCGAGCGGCCGCAGACCTACGCCTTAGACCGC
>Ga0123353_10009724_pt1 | contig 13317 bp, 10 predicted proteins | sample TergutLab28metaG_3_FD_92763 | JGI IMG/M metagenome (GOLD analysis project Ga0123353, IMG submission 92763) | Labiotermes labralis P3 segment gut microbial communities from Petit-Saut dam, French Guiana - Lab288 P3 | ecosystem: Host-associated > Arthropoda: Insects > Digestive system > Gut ...
AGAGTTTTTCTGATTTGACTGTTGGTTTTCGTTGTAACTTTTTGTTGGTTTTCGTTGGTTTTCGTTGGTTTTTGTTGGTTATTGTTGTTATCATTAGTTTTTCGTAGTTTATCGTTGGTTTTTTCCAAAAAAAATTAAGGGGGCTGTCATCCCCTTGTCTTTTACCTGTTTGCGATTATCGCTCCGCTGCGGTTATTGTTTATACTTCTTGTTTGACGCAACATGAGGTAAAAGTTGACAAAATCGTACCGTCCCCAACCGTCCCAACCGTCCCCAACCGTCCCACGACCGTCCCCCGACCGTCCCCGACCGTCCGACTATCCCTTATGACAAGATTATTTCCGGGCTGGAACGCTGCGCAGACGACCGGTAGCCAGCCATTTGCAGGGAATAGCCGGCGATTTTGCCTTGGCAGCGAGGGATCGAACCAGTACGGTTTTCGCTTAGCTACGGTTTTCGCTCAACATTGATGGCAACGCAATAACAAGACAATAGACTACCAATGGCGGCTTGCGGATCAACGCGAGCCGCCATTTTACAGATTGCAGTTTTCATTTTTAAATACTCTTCAAATGCAGAACACCGCATACAGCGGAACGGTTTTCTTGCCGCCCTCAAACCCGAAGTTTTTTGCGGACAGCTTGATGGCATAAGCGGGTCTATACGTTTCGATATACACCTTCAAACTTTTTGCCTGCGTATTGTCCGCGCTCTTTACTTCGATGGGGATTATCTTCCCGTCGCGTTGGATAATAAAATCAACTTCTGCACCGCGGTCAGACTCCCAATAGTATGAGGTATAACCATTCATCTTCAAATGGACGTTTACGTAGTTCTCCGTCATACCCCCCTAAAGTATTCAAGATCGTCGGACATATACAGAACGTCCTGCGCCGCCAACTCCTTTTTGGCGCAGAGCAGCCCTAGATCCGAAACGTAGATTTTAAAAGCGTCTATATCCTTGTTGTCGTCAAGGGGCTTGCGCGGCTGTTCCACTTTATGGACCCGATTGACTATGCCCGACAGGTTAAGCCATTCTATGGCGTTTTCAAATTCGGCTGCCCTGCCGCCTTTTTTTATTAGCTTGTATTGAAAGCGGGTGTTCTTCTTTGATAGCTGAACGGTGACGTTGTCGTAGGTCAACCGTGTTTTTTTGATTTCTTTCTGTTGGTTATACTTGCTCATGTCGTCAAGGTAGTTCGCCAGAATCGTGGTTTGGATATTGCGTATGAGGATATAGTCGCCCGTTTGGGCGAATTGCATTACACACTCCGGCATACCGCCCACAACGAGATACTGGCGGTAATACTTCATAGCAACAAACAAGAGATGGCAAAAGAATATTAACACTATTTTACGCGAGATTATCTATAAATCACTCATACTATTACACGACTTCATTTGAAAGTGCGCTTCGCGTTCACTTTACGCGTTCACTTTATGCGTTCACTTCGACAGCGCGCATTGCCTTGATCGTCCGCTCGAACAGTTCGTCCAGTTCCCAACCCAGCATCTCGGCCCCCTGGCGCACAACTTCGCGTGAACAGCCCGCGGCGAACTTTTTGTCTTTGAACTTCTTCTTGACGCTGCTTACTTCGAGGTCCTGCGTGGATTTCGACGGGCGCATCAGTGTAACCGCCCAGATGAGGCCTGTGAGTTCGTCACAGGCGAAGAGGATTTTCTCCATGATGTGCTCTGGTTCATGCTTGCTCCCGGTCATACCCCAGCCGTGCGACATCGTGGAATGGATCACATCCTCGCCTACGCCTTCCGCGCGGAGCAGTTCCTCTCCCTTGACGCAGTGCTCTTCGGGGTACTGCCCAAAATCCACGTCGTGGAGCATCCCAACGACCTCCCAATACTCCTCCCGCCCGGGATCGAATTCCCCTGCAAAATGCCTCATTACCCCGCTGACCGTTGCGGCATGTTGCAAGTGGAACGGTTCTGCGTTGTACTTTTCCAGAATCTCTTTTGCCCTTGCGATGTCCATAATGATCTTCATCTCCTTTTAATCGCTGCGCGGGGCATGTTTCAATGGCAGTTTGGTAGACGAGGCAGCCCTACAACAGTGTTTTCAAATCTTCCAGGAACCCATCCACGGCGCTTTCCGGCGTCGCCCACGACATCACCAGTCGTACGGCCGTCATATCGCCTGTTTTTTCCCAGTCATGGAAGCCATACAGCTCATGCAGCTTTTCAGCTACCTTAGAGGGAAATATCGGGAATACCATGTTCGTGTCCGCCGGACATAAAAAGCCAAGCCCCGCTCCCCTGACCCCGTCGGCCAGCTTCGCGGCCATGGAAATGGCATGTATGGCGAGCCTGTCGATCAAGCCGTCCTTAAGGAGCGCCTCGAACTGAAGGCCGATGGCGGCGCCTTTTGCCAGCATTGCTCCCCTTTGCTTCAGGTGAAAGCGGAAATCCGTTTTCATCTCGTCGCGGGTGATGACGACAGCTTCGCCCAATAGCGCGCCGTTTTTGGTGCCGCCCAGGTAGAAGGCATCCGTCAGGTCGGCGATATCGGCGTACGTCAGGTCGCAGACAGGGCTGTTCATGGCTGCGGTAAGCCTTGCGCCGTCGAGGAAAAGGTATAACCCATTGTTCCTGCAACATACCGATACAGCCGTAAGCTCCGCCTTCGTGTAGACCGTGCCGCGTTCCGTCGACTGCGACACATATACAAGCTTGGGCTTCACCATATGCTCGTCGCAATGCTCCTTAACGACCGCCTCGATCTCGCTTGGGTAAAGTTTGCCGTTATTACCCTTCACAGTGCAAATCTTATGCCCCGTGGCTTCTATTGCCCCGGCCTCGTGGACGTAAATATGCCCGGTCTGCGGCGCTATAACGGCTTCGTGCGGACGCAGGGCGGAAGATATCACTATCTGGTTCGCGTGAGTGCCGCCGCCGATGAAATGCACGTCGGCTGACGGCGCCAGCACCTTTGCCCTGACCATGTCGGCAGCTCTTGCCGAAAACACGTCAAGGCCGTATCCGTCGAACTGGGTATTCCCTACGGCTGACAGGGTTTCCAAAACCAAAGGATGCGCCAGTTCGCAATAATCGCTCGAAAAATCGTACTTCACTGTGTTCACAACCTCCTTTACAAATTGCATATTACAATGTACATTGTACAGAGTGATTTGTAAATCATTTTTTCGGAGCGGAACATGAAAAACTCTCTATACAGAATTATTGCCGTCATACTGTCAGTTTTCATACTGGCGAGCCTGTGTGCCTGCCGGGACCTACCCTCGCCAAAGAGGACACAGTCGGCAGCCTCGTCGCATGAGTCATCGCAGGACGCGGGATCCTCGCTTTCGCCCGGACAGCCTTCTGATGGTTCGGGCGGTACGGGCGGCGAAGATGGCTTGGGCGATGGGGATGGTTCGGGCGGCGCTGGCGGCGCGGGCAGCGTGGATGGTTCGGGCGGCGCGGGCGGCGTGGATGGTTCGGGCGGCGCGGGCGGCGTGGATGGTTCGGGCGGCGCGGGCGATTCGGACACCGTAGGGGCGCCCGGAGCCTCCGGGGGGGCGGAGGGACAAGAATCCCCGGAAGCCGCGTATACGCTCCCCTCCGTGGCGATGCGGCGCATCTTTGTCGATTTGAGCGCCAAAGAGGTCATGCAGGGGACATACATCGAGCCGAAAGTCGTCATTCACCCCGCCGATGCGACCGACAAGACCTATACGATAAGCTCCAGCGATGAAAATGTTTTACGTGAAACAAATGGCCGTTGGATAGCCGTGGGCGGCGGCACCGCCGACCTGATCGTTATGACCCCAAACGGCGTTAGCGGGAGAGCGACCGTGACTGTCACTTTGCCTGTGGAATCAATATCGCTGGGCAGCGAAAGAATAACGATGGCGCGCGGAGATAGGGCAAAACTGGCGCTGACGGTTTTGCCGGAAGGCGCAACCGGCGCACAAGCCATCTATACGTCTGACAACGAGGGAGTGGCTACCGTAACTAAAGACGGCACGATCCACGCTGTCGGGGTGGGCACAGCGTCGATACTCTGTACCGTTGGGGACGCCGAAGCGACATGTGCGGTCACAGTGGCTGTGCCGGTAACGGGTATTACCATCAGCACAGACAAGCGCCTCTACAAAACCGGGGACAACGGCAGCATAACCGTGTCGATCGCCCCGGACGACGCCACCGACAAGAGGTTTACCGTCACCATAGACGGAACTGCCGCAAGCCTGACCGGGGAAAGCGCCTTTTCCTGCAGCGCGGGCGGGGAAGTTACGATAACGGTAACTGCCGCAAACGGCGTCAAGGAAAGAATTGCTATCACCATTGTCGATCTTGCAGCACTTGCTGACGAGGTTTTCAGGCTGACCAATATCGAGCGAGGGAAAGCGGGGCTCCCGCCCTTTAGTTCCAGAGCGTCCCTGACTAAGGCGGCGGCGGTGCGCGCCGAGGAGATAATTAGGAACTTTTCCCACGACAGGCCCAACGGCAGTAGTTGCTTTACAGCGTTTGCGGAAAATGGAGTCGATTACAGCATGGCCGGCGAAAACATAGCTATGGGCCAGCGGTCCCCTGACGATGCGGTCCGGGACTGGATGAACTCTCCCGGCCACAGGGCTGCCATCCTTGAAACAAGATACGGGCATCTGGGCGTAGGGGTCGCAATGGACGCGGACGGCAGGCTTTACTGGACGCAAGCTTTCACAGATTGAGGATCAGTGGTCTGTAACATCTTAAAGCTTACAATTATTGCAGTGGATTTTTTCGACTGGCGAGGCAAAAGGCCGCAGGAATACTAGACAGTATTTCAAGGTCTTTTAACGAAGTCAGGCGGAAAAAGACGCTGTAAGAATGTAAACTTTAAGATGTTACAGTCCACTAGTTATGCAATCATTGATTGCTCCGCAGACGAATCACCCGGCCCTGCGGGCCACCCTCTTTTCCAAAAGAGGGCATGGACGGGAGCGATTGTTAAAGCTATATATCTACTTCCGATTTCCCAGATTATTTTCCACCACTCCTGACGCTTCAGACTTAACTCCACTTTCGCGTCCACTGTAGTGCTCACCCTGTGAATTTACTGGTTAAAATTTCAAAAAAGTTTTCGACAAAACTATAGATATTGGGTATCATTTGTGATATAATATGTTACTATTTGTCATCAGATAGTTTCTATTTCTTTGTGGGTGATTTTTTTGCTTGAAATTCTGTCGCCAGCGGGTTCGCCCGAGGGCGTAATAGCGGCGGTACAGAACGGGGCTGACGCCATTTATCTTGGCTTCGGCGATTTTAACGCGCGAAAAAACGCAAAGAATTTTACATACGACGAGTTCGGGCGCGCGATCGAGTACTGCCGCGTGCGCGGCGTCAAGGCCTACCTGACGCTAAACACGCTTGCCTCCGACAACGAGCTTCCGATCATCGCAGAGCGTGCAAAAGAAGCGTACCGCCTCGGCATAGACGCGATAATCGTCCAGGACCTGGGCGTTATGAGGGCAGTGCGGCAAGCTGTCCCCGACGTCCCGCTGCACGCCAGCACGCAGATGAGCGTAAGCAACCTCGAAGGCGTGAAGATGGCGGCCGCGATGGGGCTGGGACGCGTCGTGATCGCGCGCGAACTGTCCCGAAGGAAACTTTCGTATATTTGCAGGAATTCGCCGATTGAAATAGAGGTTTTTGCTCACGGTTCGCTTTGCGTGAGTTATTCCGGGCAGTGCTATATGAGCGCTATTATCGGCCGCCGCAGCGGAAACCGAGGGTTGTGCGCACAGCCCTGCCGCATGAGCTACAACGCATTGGGCCACGCGCCCAAGTATCCGCTTAGCCTGAAAGATAACTGCCTTGTCAGATATATGGCGGATCTTGAACAGATCGGGGTCACAGGCATAAAGATCGAAGGCCGCATGAAAAGGCCGGAATATACAGCAATCGTCACAGGCATCTACTCAAAGGCAGCTCACAGAGGCAAATCCCCCACACAGGAGGACATCCGGGCGCTTCAGAAAGCGTTTTCGCGGCAGGGATTCACCGACGGCTACTACACAGACCAGCTCAGCCCGGATATGTTCGGCATTCGCGAGGAGGACACAAGGGCCGATTCGGTCATGTTCGCTACCGCCAGGAAAAGCTACCTGAACGGGGAGTTCCAGCGCGTGCCGGTCTGGTTTGTCGCTACGGTCGCTGACGGCAAGCGAGTCAAGATCGCCGCAGTGGACGACAGAAAAAATAGCGCCGTGGTCTATGGCCCGGTCCCGGAACTGGCGTTCCACAAAGAGCTGACTGTCGCGGTGCTCAAAACGCAACTGCACAAGACAGGCGGCACGCCGTTTCTATGTTCGGGCGTCAAAGGCACAGTAGAGCCGGGGCTGTCGCTCCCGATTTCCGCATTCAATGAGATGCGCCGCAGTTTACTTGCCGACATTATGGAACAGCGCAGACCGGTACCCTCGCGCGTAGAGGGTGAATTCACCCCCGGCGAGCGCGTTCCCGGACATAGCGCCCCGCCAGCGCTGACCGTCTCCGTAATGAGGGCGGCCCAGCTTTCAAGCAGTATGGAGAAGCTCAAACCAAAGATCCTCTACATCCCGGTCACGGAGTTCGGCTACGAGACGCCGGAGCTTCTGGGGTTCCTGGAGAATGAAGAAATCAACGTGGTTGTGGCGCTGCCGCGTGTCATTCATGACAACGAGAGAAAAAAAGTGGCGGAAATGCTGGACCGCGTTTTGTCGCTAGGTGTCACTGAAGCGCTCGTTGGTAATCTCGGGCATATACAATTCGCGCGGAGCCAGGGCCTTGCCGTCAGAGGCGATTTTGGCCTGAATGTTTTTAATTCCGAGTCGCTCCATGTCCTTAGATACCTCGGCCTCAAGTCCGCGACGCTCTCGTTTGAACTCAGATTGGCCGAGATACGCGACATGTCTAAGCCTATCGATACCGAGCTAATAGCGTACGGGCGCTTGCCGCTGATGATAACCGAGAATTGCATCGTGCGCAACTGCACGGGCGTTTGCACTTGCGACAGCTTTTCCGGCCTGCAGGACAAACAGGGCGCGCTGTTCCCTGTCGAGCCAGAATTCGGCTGCCGGAGCGTTCTTCTCAATTCGAAGAAGCTTTTCATGGCTGATAAGCGCCGCGCGACTTCTTCCCTGGGCCTTTGGGCGGAGCGGCTGAGTTTTACGACTGAAAACGCGCTTGAGTGCGTCGCCGTCATGAAGCGTTACATGGGGCTCGGCGATTATTCGCCGACAGGATTCACGCGCGGGTTATACTATAGGGGAGTTGAATAAATGTCTATTGTACTGGCGTCCGGGTCGCCGCGAAGGCGGGAGCTCCTGCGCATGATAGGGCTGGAGGATTTCGAGGTAGCCCCTGACTACTCCGAAGAAAAGCTCCCTCCGGGCCTTCACCCGGACCAGACAGTTTGCCATATCGCTCTTCAAAAAGCCGTGAACGTCTCGGATTCACGGAGCCGCGATGATACGATCATAGCCGCCGACACCCTGGTATATCTCGACGGGCAGCCCCTTGGCAAGCCGGTTGGCAAAGATGACGCGGCGCGGATGCTAAAGGCGCTTTCCGGGCGGCGCCACACTGTTTTCACAGGTCTGGCTCTGTTGCGGGGAGATGAACACACGACCGGCGCCGAGGCGACCGATGTGTTTTTCCGCGAGATGTCCGACCGCGAGATTCTGACGTATATCGAAACGGGCGAACCGATGGACAAGGCGGGCGCTTATGGCGCACAGGGGCGCGGCGCCGTTTTTATCGAGCGGATCGAGGGCGACTTTTTTAATGTCATGGGATTGCCGCTTTGCCGGCTGACTATGATGCTCAGGGGTTTTGGGGTAAAAATATGAAAGCACTATTCTCCAGACAATCTATGATCATTGCTTCCGCTGCGGTTTTGATTGCGGTCATAACCATTGTGTCCGTCAATGTATTCAGCAGCCCCGGTCCGGTAACAGGCCTGGCCAATGCCATTTCCAGCCCTGTCAGGGCGCTTGCGTCCACCGTCACCGGCACATTTGAAAGGATATACTACTCTATATACAGGTACGACGACCTGATGGCTGAGTATGACAGGGTCGTGACGGAGAACGCCAATCTCCGGCGCGACTTCCGCGAGTCCATCCTGCTCCGCGAGGAAAACGACCAGTTGCGGGCGCTGCTGGGTTTCAGCGAACGCCATGCAAGCCTTGACAGAGAACTTGCTATAGTGAGGAGCTCCGGCGGGTCGAACTGGTCCTCGTCCTTTACGATCAACAGGGGAAACGCCAATTCGGCTATCGAGAGAGGCAACGCCGTCATTTCGGAGTCAGGGGTGCTCATTGGCCAGGTCACCGACGTCGGCGCGACGTACTCGACCGTCGTTACCGTGCTGGATACCACATTCAAAGCCGGTGCGTATATTGGGGAAGGCGACGCCGACGCGACCGTCAAGGGCGATTTCAACCTTATGCGTTCCGGGCTGATCATGCTCGACCACTTTGACGACGACCTCATCATCATTCCCGGCGACACTATCGTAACTTCCGGAAAAGGCAGCGTATTCCCGGCGGGACTTGTCGTGGGGGAAGTCGTCGAAGTGCGCAGGCACAACACGGGCGTCGGGCGCTACGCGACAGTCAGGCCTCTGCGCGGGATAGACGCGCTGACGATGGTGTTCGTGATCACCGGCTTTGACATTTCTGAGTAATGTCCCCGTGGGCTTAAGGCAGCGGGGGATCGAGTGACGCCGCCTGCCTATCGGCAGGCAAGGAATGAGATAAAGCATGGCGCAAGAAGACGTCCCGCAAGGCGGGTTCGTATAGGGCACTTATGCCTAAGGAAAACTAATGAAAAAAAGAAGAACGCTAATAATCTCAATAAGCCTTCACGCGCTGCTGCTCATGACTATCTATGTTTTTCAGAGCATGATATTCCCATACCTCCGTCTGTTTGGGCTCGCCCCGCTGCTCCTGCCGCTCGTAAGCACAGGCGTCGCGGTGTACGAGGGGCGCTTCACAGGCGGCGTGACCGGCCTTTTTGCCGGAATCCTGTGCGACATCTCCTTCAACGAGCCGGTCGGGTTATTCACGGTCTTGCTCACGATGCTGGGCTTGCTTGTCGGCACCATGGCGGACACCTTCATGGCACGCGGGTTCGTGACGTTTTTCCTCTGTTGCGCGGCGGTGCTGGCGATTTCGGCGCTCATCCAGATGTTTCCTCTCGTGTCCTTTGAGGAAGTGCCATTGCAGAATCTGATGCCGACCGCCCTGTGGCAGACGGCTTATTCGCTGGTGTTCGCTTTCCCGATCTGGTTTTTCGTAAGGGCGCTGGGCAAGCGCGCGCAACGCGTCTCCCCGTCCAGAAGACCGCTGTAGAAAGGATCCACAAATGCAAAAGATGTACAACCCAATACGGGTGGGGCTGATTTTCGTCATATTGGCCGCTATGCTCTCGGTCTTTCTTTTCGACCTGTACAGGATGCAGATATACGAGACTTGGCTGTTCGACGACGCGCCACCGCCCCTGAAGGTTTTTTCCCGGAGCGTCACGCTCCCGGCGGCGCGAGGCAATATCTATGACCGCAACGGCGTCCTTCTTGCTTCCGGCAGGCCTTCCTACAACCTCAGGCTAGACAGATCCGCGCTGCGCGCCAGCCCGAACATAAACGAAACTATCCAGGAGCTTGTTTATGCCGCCATGGACGCGGACATCCAATACATAGACACGCTGCCTATCACGCGCGGCGCTCCGTTCGGATACGTCTCAGAAATGACAAGGGAGCAGCGCAGGAGGCTGGACGCTTACTTTGAATACTACAATATCGATCCCGACATTTCCGCATCGGAGCTTCTTGCCTGGTTGAGAAGGAACTACGACATCGATTTCACCGTCGGTATTTTGGACGCGCGCGTCATCATCGGCGTCCGATACGAGCTTGAGATAAGGGCAATCGTAGGCAATATCGCGCCGTATATATTTGCAAGGGAAGTGGGCACCGATTTCGTCTCGCTCGTTGAGGAACGAGGCTTTATTGGCGTTTACCCTGAAAGCTCCTACATCCGCGAATACCATACAAGCTACGCGGCGCACGTACTGGGCTATATTGCTCCCATTACGCCCGAGATGGTCGAAAGGTACGTGGAAGAGCTCAACTATCCAAGGGACGCCCTGGTCGGCCGGATCGGAGCCGAGTATGCTTTCGAGGACAGGCTTCGCGGCAAAGAGGGCAGGCAGATAATCCGGACCGACGCCGAAGGCACGGTCAGGGACGTTATGACAGTAGTCGAGCCCGAACCGGGCAACCATATATACCTTGCCTTAGATATCGACCTTCAAATCGTGACGGAGCACGCCTTGCAGGCGCAGATAGACCTGATAAACCTTTTGCGCGAAGAAGAAGCCAGGGACTCCGTCGGGCTGGAGGACGACGTTAAAATCACCGGCGGCGCTGTCGTCGTGACCGACGTCAGGACAGGCGAGATCCTCGCCGCAGCCTCTTACCCCACGTTCGACCCGGCGAACCTGTCGCGGGAATACGCGCTGCTCAGCGCCGACCCGATGAATCCGCTCCTTAACCGCACTACGCACGGCAGGTATATACCCGGTTCGACCTTCAAGATGATAACCGCTTTTGCCGGCTTGCGGCATGGGGTGGTAAACAGATATACGGAGATCGACGACGTGGGGCGTTTCACCAAATATGTGGCGACTCAAGGCGCATTCGCGCCGTCATGCTGGATATATCCGCTTGCCGGGATAGGGCACGGCAGAGTCAATGTCGTCCAGGCGCTGGAGTGCTCGTGCAACTACTTTTTCATGAGCGTTGCCGATTGGGTCAGGATAAGGCCGACTGAGGGCGAACAATCGTCCATAGAAAGTACCGGAGGTCCCGATGAGGCGGCAATGATACTCGCGGGAGTGGCGCAGGAATTCGGGCTAGGCACAAGCACCGGCATAGAGACACCTGAAAACATAGGGCGCCTCGCGACACCGGAATGGAAAAGGGAGGCGGAGCGGCAAGGCTTGGTCAACGACGGCCGCTGGTATTCCGCTGATACAGTCGTGACCGGGTTCGGGCAAGGCGACAACCGGTTTACGCCTTTACAACTGGCCAATTACACCGCGACGATCGCTAACGGCGGGACGCGGCACGCCCTGACCATCCTGAGGAGAGTCGTCAGCTCCGATTTTTCCGAGACGCTCCATACCCACGAACCGGTCGTGGTCAACCGGGTGGCGGAAACGGAATACATAGAAATCCTCAAGGAAGGGATGGAGGCTGTCGCGAGAGGATCGTACGGGACTGCCAGGTCTGTCTTCAGCAACTACCCGATACGCGTCGCCGCAAAAACAGGAACCGCGCAGGTCGAGGGGCGCGACATCAACGACGGCATTTTCGTCTGCTACGCCCCGGCAAACAATCCTGAGATCGCGATTTCCATAGTCGTAGAGAAGGGCGGCTCCGGTTCCGCCGTAATGGACATTGCGAGAATGATTTTCGATTATTATTTCAGGCCTGAAAATTCGGTGCTTACAGTGCCTTATGGGGAGCTGATACTGTAGCCAGGCAGCGGGGCGGAGCAGAGCAGATCAGAGCAGAGCTGGGCAGAGCAGAGCAGAGCTGGGCAGAGCTGGGCAGAGTAGAGTAAATCTCATTCCGGCAGAGAAATTACATTCAAAACAGAGGTATTACGTTAGATGCGGGACAATATTTTTATTAAGGGCGCCCGGGAGAACAATCTAAAGAACATCGATGTTGAGATACCCAGAGACAAGCTTGTGGTGTTGACGGGGATTTCCGGGAGCGGCAAATCGTCGCTTGCTTTTGATACCATATACGCCGAGGGCCAGCGGCGCTACGTCGAGTCGCTCTCGGCTTATGCGCGCCAATTCCTGGGCCAGATGGAAAAACCTGACGTCGATTACATAGAAGGCCTGTCGCCGGCTATATCTATCGACCAGAAGACGACGAGTCGCAACCCGCGCTCGACCGTCGGGACCGTCACGGAAATCTACGATTACCTGCGCCTTCTATGGGCGCGGATCGGCGTCCCGCACTGCCCGGAATGCGGCAAAGAGATAAATCAGCAGTCGGTCGACCAGATCGTCGACAGCGTCCTGTTGCTGCCGGAGGCTACGAGGATCCAGATAATGGCGCCCGTCATCCGGGCCCGAAAGGGCGAGTACCAGAAAGTGTTCGACGACGCGCGCAAAAGCGGTTATGTGCGCGTCCGGGCCGACGGGAGCGTCTATGACCTCACCGAAGAAATAAAGCTCGACAAAAACAAGAAACACAACATAGAAATAATCGTGGACCGCCTTGTGATAAAGGAGGATATCGCCCGCCGCCTGACCGACTCGGTCGAAACTGCTCTGGCCCTCACGGGCGGGCTGCTGATCGTGGACATCATAGGCGAGGAGCGGGAGCTGCTCTTCTCGCAGAATTACGCTTGCGACGATTGCGGCGTATCGATGGAGGAACTGACCCCGAGGCTGTTCTCGTTCAACAACCCTTATGGCGCATGCCCCGCCTGCACGGGGCTGGGAACCCAGCTTCGCGTCGACCCGGCGCTGATAATATCGAACCCCATGCTCTCGATAGAAGACGGAGCTATCTCGGCTTCCGGCTGGGGCAACGTCAAGAACGACGGCATAGCGAAAATGTATTTCGAGGCGTTGGCGAGAAGGTTCAAGTTCAAGCTGTCGACGCCGGTGAAAGACCTATCCGACGAAGTCATGGATATCATATTGTTCGGGACGAAAGGCGAAAAGCTCAATCTGTATTACGACCAGCCGCGCGGCAAGGGCGTCCTGACGCAGCCGTTCGAGGGTATCGTGAATAACATCGAAAGGCGCTACAAAGAGACGCAAAGCATGTCAATGCGCTGGGAACTCGAGAGCTATATGGCGGAGCACCCCTGCCCCGATTGCGGCGGCAGGCGGCTCAAAAAGGAAGTCCTGGCGGTCACGGTCGGCGAACTGAATATCGCGACGCTCACCGAGATGTCGATCGTCCGCGCGCTGGATTTCATCGACGGGCTCCGGTTGTCGGAAAAAGACGAGATGATAGCGCGAAGGATCCTTAAAGAGATCCGCGAGCGGCTGGGCTTTTTGCGCAGCGTAGGCCTCGAATACCTCACGCTCAGCCGTCAGGCGGGCAGCCTTTCGGGGGGCGAGAGCCAGCGTATACGGCTCGCCACTCAGATCGGCTCATCGCTGATGGGCGTACTGTATATCCTGGACGAGCCTTCGATCGGCTTGCACCAGCGCGACAACATCAAGCTCCTGAACATGCTAAAGCGCCTTCGCGACCTTGGGAACACGCTGCTTGTCGTCGAGCACGACGAGGAAACG
>Ga0123353_10009725_pt1 | contig 13317 bp, 7 predicted proteins | sample TergutLab28metaG_3_FD_92763 | JGI IMG/M metagenome (GOLD analysis project Ga0123353, IMG submission 92763) | Labiotermes labralis P3 segment gut microbial communities from Petit-Saut dam, French Guiana - Lab288 P3 | ecosystem: Host-associated > Arthropoda: Insects > Digestive system > Gut ...
AGGACAACACTATACCGTACAATAACATAGGACAACACTATACTGTTACAGTAACATACGGACAACACTATACTGTTAAAGTAACATAGGACAACACTATAATGTTAAAGTAACATACGGACAACACTATACCGTTACAGTAACATAGGACAACACTATACTGTTACAGTAACATACGGACAACACTATACTGTTAAAGTAACATAGGACAACACTATCATACGGACAACACTATACTGTTAAAGTAACATACGGACAACATTATACTGTTAAAGTAACATAGGACAACACTATACTGTTACAGTAACATACGGACAACACTATACTGTTAAAGTAACATAGGACAACACTATACTGTTAAAGTAACATACGGACAACACTACACTGTTAAAGTAACATAGGGCAACACTATACTGCTACAGTAACATAAGGACAACACTATACTGTTAAAGTAACATAGGACAACACTAAATTGTTAAAGTAACATAGGACAACATTGTACTGTTAAAGTAACATACGGACAACACTATATTGTTAAAGTAATATACGGACAACATTATACTGTTACAGTAACATACGGACAACATTATACTGTTACAGTAACATACGTACAACACTATACTGTTAAAGTAACATAGGACAACACTATATTGTTAAAGTAACATACGGACAACACTATACTGTTAAAGTAAAATACGGATAACACTACACTGTTACAGTAACATACGGACAACACTATACTGTTAAAGTAACATACGGACAACACTATACTGTTACAGCAACATACGACAACACTATACTGTTACAGTAACATACGGACAACACTATACAGTTAGTGTAACATACGGACAACACTATACTGTTACAGTAACATACGGACAACACTATACTGTTACAGTAACATAGGACAACACTATCCTGTTACAGTAAAATACGGACAACACTATACAGTTACAGTAACATACGGACAACACTATACAGTTACAGTAACATACGTACAACACTACACTGTTACAGTAACATACGGACAACACTATACTGTTACAGTAACAAAGGATAACACTATACTGTTACAGTAACATACGGACAACACTATATTGTTAAAGTAACATACGGATAACACTATACTGTTACAGTAACATAGGACAACACTATACTGTTACACTAACATACGGACAACACTATACAGTTACAGTAACATAGGACAACACTATACTGTTAAAGTAACATAGGACAACACTATACAGTTACAGTAACACACGGACAACACTATACTGTTAAAGTAACATACGGATAACACTACAATGTTACAGTAACATACGGACAACACTGTACTGTTAAAGTAACATACGGATAACACTATACCGTTACAGTAACATAGGACAACACTATATTGTTACAGTAACATATGGACAACACTACACAGTTACAGTAACATAGGACAACACTATACTGTTACAGTAACATAGGACAACACTATACTGTTACAGTAACATACGGACAACACTATACTGTTAAAGTAACATACGGATAACACTATACAGTTACAGTAACATACGGACAACACTATACTGTTACAGTAACGTACGGACAACACTATACTGTTAGAGTAACATAGGACAACACTGTTGCCTTACAGCAACACTCCCTCCCCCCAACCCCCCAGTTTATTTCATCTGTTCTCACTGGTATTGGTTTAGTACGGTACGCCCATAACTATTCAAATGTTGCTGAACAAAGAATTTATTTTGTATTTAAATTAATTAAAGACAATTGTGGCCTACATTCAGGACTATTTACATGAAAATTTCGCAAACGCCTAAAGTGTCGTTTGGAAAATTACACTTAAGTTTACAAAAGTGCATAAAGGACTCCGACATCACGCATAGATTCTTGGAATTAATTACTAGTTTGGTAAGTCAAGAGTAGATTCAACCATATAGAATCAGTTAAAATCCTGGTTTTCTTCAGTTACTTCATGTGAACGACGCCACAGTACCTTAAAATAAGCCACAAGCGATTCAGTGTTAGCTATATAAATTGCTTCTTAATCCTCCTATAAACACGTGTAGATACATCCTTAACAATATCCGTTAGTACTTCGACCGGAACGCTAAGTCGCGTTCGCGCTGCGCTGTATTATCGCTTTTCCAAGAACTATACACGAAACAAGGCTCCCATTTACCACTATAACCCCCAAGAAAGATCCTACGTCATTTCGTATGCTAGAAGTTTAGCTAGGTATGAGACCCCTCATTTAAAAAGAGACACACATTTTGAATAATGCATACACAAAATCCATATTTTATCCCACAGAAACACAAGAAATGCACACAACATCAGTTCCATATTACAACGCCCTGAAGTCCAACCTGCCTCGTGAAAAAAGGTTCTTAATACCAACTGGTTTGTATTGATCGGATCTAGTTCAACTGCTAACTCACCCCTAGAGTGCTAAAATGTATTCGATTGCTGAGATTTTCTTTGTCAAGTTCACAAAAAGCACGATATACTACTCGAATAGGAGATAGAAAATGAATCCTAGAAGTCATAGCGTAGAGAGACTTTAAAAAAGTCCAGACATATTGCATGGGAAAACGTGACCGGCCTAAATGAATAAAGGAAAAATTGCGTCGCGGTAAAGTCTCGGGGGGGAAACACTGGGAGGCGTTACAATCAAAAGTTAGAACACGACAGAAGAACAGAACAAATGCGACATAAACAAGCCGGCCTGGAGCGTAGTAACACAACAGCATCGGGAACCGAGTTTAGTTCTATGGCCTACAAGATCTGTATAACAAAGGGTGCTTTCAGCCATAACTATCAGAAAATAGGAGAGGAGCTCGAAGTTTTGGCAGTAGTTTTCGGATGATTATAACATGTGCCGTGACAGGCATAATCCACTGAATCGGGATGGGGTCGGGGTCGGGCCATGGGGTTTGTAACCCATGAAATAGTAGTTCAAAATTTCAGTACAGCAAAACAGGCCAAGATGTAACTCGTTTGAAAGAACCCATTCTAGCGAACACAATACAGCGTACCAAAACAGCACAATGTTTATCATCAGGGACTAAAAAGACAAAACAGGATTCATACAAGGCTCGTTTGAGCCGAACGTTATTTGAATTGACTCGCTCTAGCAAACCAATTAGGTTCTGATAAAAGAGGCTCAAATATACAACCTTGTACTCAAAAGACCAAGACAGGAAATAAAAATTCTCCAATTTTAAAGGGACTTAATAAAGTTTCTGGACATCTGAATAAGTTCGTACAATTACTATGTAAACTATGAAAAGGCTCCTCAACACAAACCCCTATTTCTCGGTCACACTGACATCCGAGAAAAAGGATTTGTTATTATGGCAGCCCTCCGATAGGTTAAATCAAAGCTTGGTTTGCTCTAAGAATTAACCACCGTTGAATAAGGCCGTGGAGTAGCGCGTGGATATTATTACAAGCCGTCATATGACGAACAAGTAGCTATACATTCATAATCTTGTCATAACAAATGAGCACGTTTATTACGTTGGCAGTCGGTTTTGACAGAAACCCGCAGTATGGGTGCTTTATCTAGTGCATTCATAAAATAAACTGAAGATAAGAATGTTACATCACTTCTACAGGCCTACTTTTTACAGTTGTGAAATTTATTACGCTCTTGTTGACGGGTTAAAACATAACTTTGACTCATCTGTCGGAGAGCGAAATTCGTTCTGGGGCACAGGTACAAAACACTTAAAGTTTCACTTCCACTTCCCCAAGTCTATGCCAAAGACAATATCACACGTGGTCGCGAAAACTTTTAACACACATCTTTCATACTAGACATTTTGATGTCCGAAAATTTTGCGTAGCGGAAGAACTGTTTAACTAGGATTAGTTTCAGGAAAATGGCGAGCAACATGAAGATTTTGCAAAAATATTTTCTGCTCATGACGATGACTGATGGGTTGTAGAAAACGTGGCACTACTTCTGAGATTTTATGAAGACGTATTTCGAAGCTTCTACTGTGATTAGCAGCAATGGAGACAACGTGTTCGAATGCTTTGAAGCCTTCATACGAATCGTACCGATTAAATGTACACATACCACAAAGTGTGCAGGTTCCGTCACAAAACTTCCGAAGTATGGAATCATAACTTCCCCTGAACAACTGACACTCTGCTTACCGTTACGAAATGTGCAGTTTCTTGACGCTACGCTCCGTCATAACAATTCAAAGCACATACTCATATCCTAAGAGCCTGTCTATGCACGGACGGCATAAATAAGAACAAACGCTCGTGTGCCAGCGGTCTTAGTGAGAAAGGCATTCCTATTTCGATATTTCTTCTCTCACGGGTCAAAACATTCTTTTCAACATGAATTATTTTATATGGCGCATAGTTCCTCGCTTCCTAAGCCCAGCCTGATCCGGTTTTCACAAGTTTCTTTCTCAAGAACTCGTCTTTATACAGTCTGATCAAAAATTTGTCACTTCATTCCTTGGTCTGCTACGTTCTCGCTTTCTTCCATTCACAAATGTTATTTCAGCAGCCTGTTCTGGCAGCTTCAAATAGTTCGTCTTATTTCAGCGGTTCAGACCGTATCTCACTCTACTCTTATGATATGCTGAACATATATATGCGTAAGGTAGCAGACTGGCCCTTTTCTTCAGACACATACCCCCTATGCTGAACACAAAGATTAAAGCTTTCCAGTCTACAATTCGTACTTTCATCTACACAGTATATAAGGATGTGGGCCGGGTAGCTCAGTCGGCATAGCGACTGACTACGGGCTGGAAGGTTCGGGATCGAATCCCGGTGGGGACGAGATTTTCCGCCCGTCCAGACCGGCCCTGGGGCCCACCCAGCCTCCTGTGAAATGGGTACCGGGTCTTTCCCGGGGGTAAAGTGCGGCCATGGCGTGCTGCTGACCACTCACCCCCTTCTAGCGATCATGGAAGGGTAGAGCTATACCTCTACCCACACTCTGGGCCACACCGGGCCTGTAACGTGAACACTTCTTTTACAGTATATATGGCTCACGCATAATTTCGGAAAATTTTGCGAAGGTCGCGGTCTATAGACTAACACCGTTACTGACACTGCCCTTCGTTACTGCTGGCACTATTTTTATCACTGCCGGTCTTCTGGCATGTTACACTGCATATTGGCATGATAGGTTACTCGCTTTACAGCCGAACATCCCACACGACAAGAATTTTTTCCACGTGCTGCACACGTCAAGGAACTGACTATTCTAAACACAGTTGAGCAGGAATAGCGTAGAGACAGGGCTATGGTTTGGACGATCAAGAAATTATAGTTTGATTTCATTGTATATATGGTTCTATGTTTTGTATCCTTCTATTTAATTTTGTATATTGTGTATTATTATTGCTATGTATATTCCACTCTAGGTATTATGTTTCATTGTGTTGTTCTGTGTATTATGTGTAAATGTGTACTGTACTACCGCCACCAGGTGTCAACCCATTTGCAGTTAATAAATATATCATATCACATCACGGGCGAGAGATTTTTCTCGTTTCCATAATGTCGAATACGGCCCTGGGGCCCACTAAGCTTACTATTAAATGGGAAACATGGGACGCTTTTCTGAGAGGTAGAGCATCTGGGTCGACAAGCCGATTATTTACATCCATCCAGGATCGAGGTTAAGAATGAGTGGCACTACACCTCCACTCCTCGCACGCCTTCATGGCGTGTACAGAGACAATTTCACCTTTCATTCAAAACACAGTTATAATTACAGTATATTGCTAGAAATTCTGCGTAGGACAGGATATCGTTAATAATGGGCACAAAATAGAAGCAGATAAAACAGTAACATCTGACCCGCTACGCATAAAAAGCAGAGGAGTTACTCTTTAAGTTAAACCAATATACCGATTAATTTCGTAAATCTAATCGGCTTAAACTACCAGGTCAGAATCTGACCATATAATGTAATAGCAGAAACGCAGTAAATTATATGGATGTAAGGCACTGAGATGCCTCTTATACCTTAATAGAAAAACCCCAAAATATTTTTTACATTCGCCACGAGCGCATAGTTACTTGGCCGTGGCGAGTCAGGGTATGTCCTCACACATTTTTACTCAGTGTTTATCAGTGTGACCGCGCTACGAAAAGCGAGTTGTTACTCCGTTAGCAACAGAACCTCATTAACTTCCCAGGAACCGTATGCAGTTGGTATTAAACACAGCCTGAATTACAGATCTCATTGAAAGCTACAAATTTCAATACGTTTCGTTGTAAAATTTTATACTTAACAAAACACAATAACGACAATTTATGGATATTTACTGGATTAATATAAGAGACATTATCTCTGAAAACTAAATTCGGAAATGAAATATTATCCGCAAAAAAAAAAAAAAAAGAAAAAATAAATTAAAATAAAAAATGCGTGAGAAAAAAGTGGGAACTTTAAAATGTGGAGTACAGTTTTAAACTCCAGTCACGATTCGCAAATCAAGCGAACGATTTATGCTGCGTCATTCATACATATGCCTGTGTAATCCGACCATACACAACGGACTTGATATAGACCTACTCTTTTGCGGTCGAATAAAGTGCACTGGCTAACAGTGACATCTGCCGAATAGTACGAGCATGTAGGAGGCCTACTGAGATTCCTGAACGTCGCATGGCATTCTTCAGCAGTTAGACCGTGCAGCCGATCTACCACTGGTTCCCCTGCCTCACCGTATTACCAAAAGCCGCGTAACCCCGTGGTAATGGCCAGTGGTCTTCTATACACAGCTTCAATTTCCCAAGATGATGGTAACACATCTACGTGCCTTATCTCCACAGAAACCAAACCCATGGTGGGCTTCCTCTAGCAAGGATGGGGCCGGAAATGACGCATCACTGCGAAGTAGCACGATCAAATTCTTAAAAAAAGGCTCCAATGGATTCTCAGCCTCTACTGAACTGTCCGAGCGAAAGGACATGAAACGCGAATATACGTACTGCGTTTAGAAAAAAATGCCGGTGTAGAAGGGATTTGTAAGGAGAGACGACATTATTAATACACTCAGACATACAATCAGTGTTCACAGAACAGCAAGAGAGCTGACCCTACTAGCCGCACTCTCAGCGATGAGCAATGCAGCAGCAAGTTCGAATCCTGTTTGGGTGCCTCTCCGTATGCTCCTATGTTACCTCCCAAAAGTATAAGCACAGTATCTGTGACAGCAGACGGTAGGCGACCGCGTATGTGCATCACTGGAAACATCTCCCACTACTACACAATTTTATACAATCAAATATGTAATTGTTAAAAAAAATATATTTATGACACTACATGATTACATTTATCTGAAACAGTGAAACAATGACTTGTGCTACCATCTAGCGCTCCACGTCCTTAGTACATGATAATGAAATTCCCATGCGTGTAAGAAGTACAAGTACAATGGAATGAGGTACAGGTTTCAAAAAGACACTTCCTAGGCTCGCATCACAATAATTAAAAAAATAAAAGAATAAATAAATTTCATTAAAATGTATCGGTTTCAAGGCAAAATAGTAAGCAGTAATGAATCGATACAATTATGTTTCCAGATGAAGGCCTATTGCTAGAAGGGATTTGATCAGAGATGTTCATTTAGCTTTACAAAAATAACTGATATTCATCCAAGCTTAAACTTACTTACTAATGTACTTACTTACTTAATTTATGAAGCACATTCCTTCTTGAGAAGCTAACCGGTGTTCAGCTAGTAAGAAATTTCCGCGATTTATGGAATCGGAAGCTTCATTAACCCGTTTACATGTGCTCGCCACTTGTCCTTATGCTGAGACAGATCAATTCAGTTCATGCCCCTCATTCCAATTCCTGAAGATCCATCTTAATATTATTCTCCCATCTATGCCTTGGTCTTAAAAGTATTCTCTTTCCTTCAAGATTCCCAACAAAACCCTGTATGTACCTCTTCTCTTCCCCATATATGCTGAATGGTCCGCCCATCTCATTCTTCTCCATTTTATCAACCGAATAATATTTGACGAGGAGTAAAGATCATTAAGCTCCTCATTACATAGTTTTATCCACTTCCTTGATTCTCGTCCCTCTTAGGCCTATAACGTCTTCTGAACACTCTATCATCAAACACCCTGAGCCTCCGTTCCTCCCCTCAATGTAAGCGACAACGTTTCACACTCACACAAAACAACAGGCAAAATTATCTTTCTGTATACCTTAATCTTTATGTTTCTGGATAGCGAACTGGAAGACCAGATTCTGGACCGAATGGTAGCAAGAATTTCCTGACTTCAAATGCTCTTAATTTTTTCTTGAATAGGATTTTGATCCAGGTGCTGTGATACAAATCGGAAGGTCGCTGGTTCGATTCCAGATGGTGTCATTGGAATTTTTTATTGACATAATCCTTCCGATCGCACTATGGCCCTGAGGTCGACTCAGCCTCTATAAGAAATGAGTACCAGGAACATTTCCTGGGGGTAAAGGCGGCCGGTGCGTGGGGCTGACAACCTTACCACCATCCTGTACCGTTGTCATGTAATCTGAGAATCTTAACTTCCTGGAACCCTCTGGGCCATTCCAGGCCTGTAACGGGACTGCTTTACCTTTACCTTTAGGATTTTGATCCATTAATGTTGTTCCCAAATATTTGAACTTTCCCACCCTTTCAAAGGAACTATTATTAGACTTCATATTGTGACTTCATCGTGCGTTCTGATCTCGAGACACGACTATGTTTTTTTCAGCATTGACTTCTAGTCCATTCTCCTTATTAGCAACTACTCTAGCTTCTGTGTTTTTCTTTATAGTATTACGCTTCTGCCCAATATATTACCATCAGCATAAAGAAGCTGATATCTACCTTTCACTTTTAAACCATCCTGGTTTACCTGAACCGTCCTAATGGCGTACTCTGCACCGAAGTTGAAAACCAATGGAGATAAAGCGTCTATTTGTTTCAAACCATTCCTAATTGGCAACATTTCAGACAAATGTTTGCCTAATTGGACTCTACTATAGGTTTCATTCAGGCACATTTTTATTGGCCTTACCATTTTCACGGGTCTACCAAAATCAACGAGAATATTATACAAGACCTCACTCCTAACTAATCACAGGCTTGAAGTCTATAAATAGCTGATGCACTGTCTCATTTTATTCACATTTTTTCTCAAGTACTTGACGATTGCAGAATATATGACTAGCAGTTGACTTGTTGCGTCGAAATCCACACTGATGATCCCCAATAAAGTAAAGGCTAAAGCTGAGTTAAAAGTTAAGTTAAACGTTTTATAGTCAAAAATCCATATATTGAATACATTAATTAGCTAATCACTTATCTTGACTGTTGCTTCGCTTTTCATTCTTAATGTGTAGCGCAGGTTAATCTTACGTGCGTGTCGATGGGCTTATTTGATGATTGTGTTGCTAACTTTTACGTGCTTTGTATAGGCCGTCTCCACATTTTTGTTATCTTTTTTAATGACCTGTAACAATAGTAGTAAAATATTGCCTTTATCGAACTCCCTTGATATCAACAAGCAAGTTTTAATGTTATCAAATCTGTTATGTGTAGTTTACCTAAAATTTTGTTCGTTCCTGCTTTTTACGCTCTGCATTACATTACTGATGCTGACTACATGTGTGGCAACTTAATACTGAGGCCGACTGCCTTGTCGAAACAGGGTAGTTTGACGACGCGTCACAGACTGGCGTCATTCTGGATGATTGTATCAAGTAAAATATTTGGCGTGACTGTACTTCCGTCATTGATCTGATTGTCTTATTTAGTCTATTTGAACACGCATTACAATTCAATATTCAAGCGAAACCCACCTTTCTATAACTTGTACAATATTCACGATCCCTTCGACCGGCCCTATGGAATGATTATTATCTCGTAAATGCTGGGCAGACTTTGATTTCCTGTTGTGATTTTGCAGTTCCTAAAATGTTCGTTAAATCCGTGATAAAAGGTTCTACCAGTCTGTCCTCTATATATTTTATTACAGTATGGACATCGCAGCTGGTAAATGCCAATTGTTTTGTATACTCGTATCGCGATCATTGCCTTGTCTTATTCTTAATAAATTTTCAATAGCGACTTTCGTCCTGTAAGCTACTGCAAGGGCAGTTCCTTTAAACAATATATATATCTGACTGAACACAACGGGATGATTACCACCAAAATGATAACATGAAGCATTATGACGTCTCCATACTAAATTCTCGAGTTCCTCAGTAAAAGAAAGTGAGATAATGTATTTTAACCTTCTAAAGCCTACTGGTTACGTGATGCCCCAACAGGCTTAATATTCAAGAATTTTACATTCTGCTCACACACTGTATTTATGTGCTTTGTATTTATCTCAGAATAAACAGCGACTTTTGCCCCATACGACACAGGGTGATTGGTTTTTACAACCGAGGTGAAAAGTGTTTACTGCGCGGTACGAACTGCTTCTTTAAATAAAGCAGCCCGCGCTTCGTCTTTAAATGGTTAAACAGAACAGTAGAAATATAATTACAGCGTTCTTTTGTATCTGAATTTTTCCATGAACATAGTTTCGAAACGAAAGAGGCCAATAATATTACCAATACATCATGCATTTTGACATTCGACTAACAACCACATTTATCACAAAGTACATTTATCACGCTATGCATAATCCCATCGCGCCGATCCTCCGATAAGCCTTATAAATTAACGTGATCTTCCATTTTAGAACATATCAGTTAACGGAATACGACATTCCTCAAAAGGCAGTTACCTGAATATAAATAGCATCCAAGGAATAGTCATCAAGACTACCGGAGAGACACATCTACTGCCGTCTGAAAATTCGGCGCCTATAGCACAAGATATTCAACGTGTTTTACATAGCGTAGCCAATGCTGGTGACTCAATAACAAGTTCTTAAACAATAACAAATTTTAAAAACATAAACATCTCATTTCAAAATTTTAATAACCCTACTCTGTTGTACACAACTTTAACATAATTACAGGCCAGGGTTTTACCAACCCAATGATTTTATATACTTTTATATAAACTTTGTAATTAATTTAATTTAATTTAATTTGTACCGCATTTCACCTTAAATTTAGAATTGTTGTAATGATGGCCTGATGATGGTCTTTTAGAACGAAACATGTTGCCATGTTTCTAAATAAAGCAACGAAATTGTGTTTGGCGGAACTCTAAAGATTTGTTTTTAATTTCATAAACACAACGGGAAGTCCTCCCCCAAAAACATAAAAGTAATATTAAAACAACATTTCTTGTTCACAACTGCACTTCAAAACTTGTTTCTGTACGGCAAATTGGTTATAAACAAGTACTGTATGCTTGAATTGAGCTCCAAGGATATAACAAATAAATTGAAGAGCACGCGCCAATCTCTAGGCAAGAATCCCCTGAGACAGTACATCCCCTTCTGTCATTGGCATCACTACATCCCATATGAATTTTATGGCCAAAGGTTGTGGCCTCAATACACTGCTAACAACAGACCAAATGTTCAGAGTAGCAGTGGCGCAAAATAATTGTACTAGTAGCATCCCTTTCCAGTTTTAGATTCTGGCAACTGTTTGGTGGTTTCAAAAATTAAAGATTTGGTGGTTTCAAAAATTAAAGAATCGACTATTCAGTGATGCGGAGTCATATCCCACAAGAACGGGAACTTCAGTATCACATTAGATTTCAAATCGGCATTATAGCGATACAATGTACATACATAAAGCGTGTTACAATGTTTTGAGACCATAAGAACCTTGTTCAGAACAATATCACGTCATACGAAATGCTCATCTCTGCCACAGGATATACAAAACGTGTTTCCAAACAGAGTCAAAGGGAAAGGCAGAAGCTGAAGGAGGAACTTGGATCCGCCTATTAGTAAAACGTTGTGTTGACACTCGTAATAATTATTAGGTACAGCAGGTTACAAATACATTTAACAACAGCGTCTTCTTTTGCGTCGTCACGAACACAACGCAATAGAATCAAAATTTTCACTCTTTTCCACCCTTTCCATGCAAATTATCTTACGAAAATTTCAAACGTAAGTCACAGTTTATTTCAAATATGCTAACAAGGAACCTGACTTCTACGATGTATGATACAGGAGATACAATACGGAGCAAAACTGCCGGGATTAATCACTAAAACCTAATGCTAAGTTTCAAGGGCATCGTACCAGTAGTAATAATCACAATTATATACAAAAGTATGTTAAAATCGATCGTCTCATTCAAAGGTACTATGTGATCGTGACCATTGCTGGCAGCCATCAACCTACACGACAGTGGACAGACAGACACACCATCAAGGCAGGATATTAAAACGTGCTTAGAGTATATCGAAATTTGTTCAGTTTTTTTATTCAAAATTACGCGCGAAATGTCACAGAAGGAATCGAGACTGAAAGCACAATCTTACATTGACACCCATTACTAGTCCACTATAGTTTTCGTTAAGGGTCTAACACATGAGTGGGATATGAGAAAAATGTAACCACGTATCATAGTACACAACTTACTTGTACTTTACACTGAACGTGTTTCGGACAGTGCCCAGAAAAGTGTTATGTCGCGATGGCGCTGTAGAAGCTCAGTAACATACACACATGCAATGGAAGGAAACTGTAGCTGCCAAAAAAATTATCCTTCAGGAAATCATCGTTATAATACAAGGAATCGGCCTACCGTTGGGATACTTCACTGATCGTGTGCCGTAAGGAAGAACTGCCTTTTCCTTCTAATTCTTCACTTCGAGGGAAATGTACACAGAATGTCGGTACACTCTCTTCCACACAGGAAGTTAACCATCTGCTTAAATATAAATCATATGAACCAAAATAAAATACTATTGACCCTTGAAGACGGGACCGAGAGGTTGTCCCGAAACGTCGGTTAGGAATTACTACTATAAGTTGCGTAATATGCCAGAATACAACAAAATATTTATTTATTTATGGTTCATTTAAGGGTCCTTAAAGAAGCTTAGACTATACAGAGTCCAATTGTACGGCGATTACGGAATAGTGAATGGAAACGATGTGGAAGGGAGCGATCGTGGCCCACTTAAAGGTACTGTCCCAGAGGTCGCATGCTAGGACGAAAACAAAAACAACCAAAAAAAAACCCCTCTGGCCCCGGCCGGCAGTCCATGTGGGCATATTCTGAACATACGTTAGAAACACCCCTGCCTTAACCAGATAAATCAGAATCACGAAAACGTTTATCTTCACTTTATCCCCTACGACAAACACTTGCCGATAAAAAATGCAGATTCATTCCGACACAACTTACTTGTA
>Ga0123353_10009726_pt1 | contig 13316 bp, 9 predicted proteins | sample TergutLab28metaG_3_FD_92763 | JGI IMG/M metagenome (GOLD analysis project Ga0123353, IMG submission 92763) | Labiotermes labralis P3 segment gut microbial communities from Petit-Saut dam, French Guiana - Lab288 P3 | ecosystem: Host-associated > Arthropoda: Insects > Digestive system > Gut ...
GGGACTGCCGCCGCTGACGCTGATGGATTTGCAGGCGAATGATTGGGATACGCATGGTGAAATTGACGATATACAGGAGTTCTTACCAGAATGAAATGCGTGAAAAGAAAAGACGATAAAAACGGTTTTTCGGCAGTCCGGTTAAAACTGCCGGTTCCCCCCTTTTTGAAAGGATTGAAGAATGAGAAGATTGAGTTTGATGGTTGCGGTGTTTCTTTTCGGCTGTGCCGTGAGTACCGCTTGCTTCGGGCAGACCGACGCAGAGAAAACCGCTTTGGCGGAACTTAACCGTGTTCACGGAACAGCGTACGCATGGTGCGATGCTGCTTACAAGATTGCGCTTGCCGAGGCAACTTATTGGAGCGGCAGAAAACTTGGGCATCGGGCAGGGTATTATGCCTATGGTGCCAGAAACGCGGATGGTGATTTTGCGGGGACGTGGTTGCGTTCTAAACCGCATCGCAACGGCATCGCCCGAGATTGGAAGAACGGAAAGACTAGCGGTGCTGTTGCGATTGTCGGAAACACGGCGTATTTTGCGCCATCGGAGCGTGTTGTTGCTGTCCGTGAACGGACGGTGACTTGCGCTGATGGAAGTTGCTCGGTGCAGTCAACAGTAAGAACTGCCAGCGGTGTGTACTGGCAAAGAAACGGACAGACGTATGCCGCACGGCAGTACATGATGCCGAAGGTAAGAAATGGAATACGCCGAATGTTTCGGTGACGAAACTTGTAAGGATTTCTTACAAGTTAAAAGCAACTATTCGATAATTCCGAATAGTTGAAACGAACCTGCAAGAGGACCGTTGATGTACAACGTGACCGGCGCAAGTTGGTCTGTTGCCCACGCTGACAAAGCGGAATAGACGCTTGACCGCAGAGACAGTTCTGCCTATTAAACCGGTTTTGGAAGCAACGCCGTCTTGCATTCTCTTCCGAAAACTGATACAATACCTACCGTAATACTTTGCCTTTTGTACACTTCTGCGTCCGCAACAACACACTGACAAATGTCTCCGCTGCCTTCCGAAAAAACCGCCCAAGAATTGTTTTACGAACAATTCAATCTGCCGACCGAAGCCGTGCAGCATAACTGCGACGGCTATTACAACGGCTGCCTCCTCGAATTCAAAAAGAGCAATCGTACAACTCTCAACTCTGCCTTATTTCAGAGCATCAAGTACCTTTCTTCTTTCCGTGTGCGCGGGATTCCGGTACCGGCAAATATTCTGCTCATATTTCCAAGCGATAAAAGGGTTTACGTTTTCAAAAGTGAAAACTATCGGCAGTACATCCATAAACTTTACAACGATTCTGCTTCCCGCAACACCAGAAATTTTACGAAACTCAATACGGATTATGAAACGATTGACTATGCTTCCGACAAGGGAATTCACCGCTTAATACAACTGTTTCACAAAAACAAGCCGCAATGGGTAAAAATCCAGATAGACGAACACTGCGTTGTCGGCTGGGCGCAAACATTTTACCGCCTCCGTCCCGATGCAAAGAAAGAGGATTTTCTGCACGAGAGCGACGACCTTTTTACAACTTATGGTGAACTGCGGGAACCGATAGTGTTGGCGGACTACATTTTGCCCTATCTCGAAGTAGGTAATCAGAAGTTCAAATACATTCTTGATAAGTTAAACGATAAACTGACACAAAAAGAGTTAGGGGCGTTTTATACTCCGCCGCTCTATGCCCAGAAAGCATTGGAGTTAGTCCGGAAAGCAATCAAAGAAATTCCCGAAGGCAATGATTACGTCATCATTGACCGCTGTGCCGGCAGCGGCAATCTTGAGGAGGCAATGACCGATGAGGAGTTATCTCATTGTATTCTCAACACTTATGAGTATTTTGAATATCTTGTTTTGCGGGAAAACTTCGGTGATAAAGTCCGTGAAATTATTCCGCCGACAACTGACGACGATTATGAGGCAGTCGGCAAAGTGAAGGGAAGCAACGCATTGAACTGGCAAGACGGGGTGCATCCGGTTATGAAACAGTATCTTGATAATCCGAAATGTTCGGTGATACTGTTTGAAAATCCGCCTTATAGCGATGCGTCCGGCGATACAATCCAAACCGGTGAAGCACGCAATGTCGATAAGGATTCTATTGTTGCAATGCAGTTCAAGAAAAACTTTAAGTCAGGAATGAAAGGGAACGTTCCGTCAAAAGATATTGCTAATCTTTTCATTTGGTCGGCATTTAAGTATTATCTTCGGCAGCCGAAAGATTCATATATTTTGTTTTCGCCTGTCAAGTATTTCAAGAACCTTGCTCTTGTCAATAAGACGTTCAGAGGCGGATATGCTTTTAACCGCAAACACTTTCACGCAAGTCCTGCAACGATTTCCTGTATCTGGTGGCAGAACAAAGAAAAAGAACAAGAGACATTTGTTTTGAAGGCGTTTGACATTGCAAAAGTTAAATGGAGTATTGACGTAACCTCCGTTGTCTGTCCAGTTAAGAAATCTCCTCTCTTATCCGAACCCGATACATCTGCGGCATCGGGAGAATGTATTTTTACTCCCAATAATGCAGTAAAAGGTGCGTCATCAGGCAAGGGAACTGTCTCTGACATCCTCGTACCGCTTTCGGATGTCGTTATCAAGAAATGCTATACTTCGCCGCAGGATTTGTTTGACAAACGGACTTTTCCTGATGACACGTTTGACGGAGTGTATTGCAGAGCAGACGGAACAGAAGCACCGAGGCAAAAAAGCACGGCAACAGAAAACGTGTACAACAAAAATATACTCGGTTATTTGCACTTGGTCGGTTTAATGTTTAACGGGCAAGCAAAAAATTTTACGAGGACAACAATCAACTTGCGTAAAAATGGTTTTTACCTCCGCACCGATAACTACATTGTTAAACTGCCGTTATTCTGTGCAAAGTGTTATCCGCAGGAAAACTGGTTTGAGCGGGATGTATTTTTTACAACGGCAGACAAGGGGGATGCCTATACAAAGGACAAGGATTTTCTGTTCCGATGTTTCTTCTGGTCATGTTTGAGTCAAAAGAATCACTGTTTATCTTTTGACGGCAGCGATGGACGGTTTTATCGAAACGAATTATGTTTTGACAAAGACACCATTGCCAGTAAGGAAATATCAACTCATACGTTGAATCCCGACGAAAAACAGATGCTCGACTTGTGGAATGCACTGTTAAAAAAGGTTAAGAGGACACCGGAATACAATCCGCATTTCACTTACGGCTTGTATCAAATCGAAAAGGAAATTAACGTACAGAACGATGTCAAGGAATACATTCACCCAGACATACATAACGACATACAAGCGTTGAAAGTGCTGCTGAAAGCGTATTATGCCAAGTATATCGTTAAGAAACTGTTCGAGTATGAACTGTTGAAGTGATAAATCGGCGGGCGGGTTATCACCCGCCGCTCGTATTTATTCTTTCGTATCTTGTTTTTATTCCTTCACCGGATAGACCTCAATTTCCCAGATTCTGGCGCACGGCGGTTTGAATTTCTTCATGTCGATGCGCAGCGTCTGCGTCTTCACCGGTTCAAAACGCCGTTGAAAATCAATCGCCTTGTTTCCCTTGACTTCAAACGCCGTCGATTCTGTCGTGACAGTGAAATCCTCTATCGGGTCAGTGATGTCGCCGCCGCCGTTGTAACCGGAGACCATCCGAAACGCCGTAATGTTCTGCGGTTTTTCCCATTTCAATTCGACCCAAACCTCGCCTTCTGTATTACTGAGCCAGCGTTCTTCGTTCATTGCAAACGAAGCGAAACCGTCAGTGAGCAATTTCGGTGAAGTGTTTTCGTCTCTTTCGCCGGATGTTTTTAACGCTGCCAGCGGAGCAATGTTCGCTCCGACTACACCGGAAAAAGACGGCGCAACAATTTTGCTTTGCGTGCGCTGCCAGCCGGGATTTTCAATTAACGCAAACAACTTTTTCAGATGGTCGTTATAAACACCGCGCGGCGTTGTCTTTTCCTGAACGCAAATCTTTGCAGCAAGTCCGACAATTTCGCCCATGCAGCCGCCGGTTCGCATTACACGTGCAGAACCGAGACCTTCGTGCGTGGCACTCAAGCAGCGGCCTGCCATGAAAAGATTCGATACATTGCGGGAATATAAACAGCGGTACGGTATCCAATACTGCGTCTTGATTTGCGTATAAAGCGCAACCGAGATGAAAGCATCGCCTTCAAATCCCTTCTCAAATTTTTTATCGGGCAGATGCAAGTCAATGGGCCATCCGGTCGGAACGCAGCCGTCTTCATACTTTTCATTTTCGACCAAGTCGGTTTTTGAAAGAACGATGTCGCCAAGCAGCCGGCGTGATTCCCGCTTTCCAGATATGTGCGCCATCCAGTTGAGTTTATGATTCGGAAACGCGTTGTCAACGTTTTTCAAAGCATCCCAAGCACCGTAAGCGGCGCGGAAATTCCAGTCGCGGACATACTCCATCATTTCAATCGGGTCGTGATAAAAGCCGCTTTCCCAATACCAGCCGCCGAGTTTGTTCGGGTCTTTATCCGCCCTGCCGGGAAAGGGTTTATCGGTTAAATCCAATGCCCACGGACAGCGCGGAAAACTCTGCGGCGTACCAGAGTCCTTAACATTCCAGAGGTTGCAGGGTCCCATGTGACCTTCTTCGATAGTCATGTCGAAATCCGCTCCCGCCATGAAACCGACGTTGCCGTCGCCTGTTGTATCAGCGAAAAATGAACCGGCGAACCGAAATTGTTTGCCCGTCTTTGTTTGCTCTGCAATGACCGCAACGATTTTCTTGCCGTCCATCTCGACCCTGTTTGCGAAGTGTTCGAGGAACATACTTATATTTTTTTCATTGCGGACAACATCGAGTTTCTTTTCGTCTTCGTACAAGTCAGCGGTGTTTGTCGGTCCGTAATGTGCTTGCCGCGATTGTTCGAGTTCAGCAACGATGCTTCCGACATTGGTGAATGGTGCTTTGTTTCTTGCCCCTTGCAGCCAGACGCGGACTTCGGAACTGTTATTGCCGCCGAGGACAGGTCTATCGTGAATCAAGGCAACGGAAAGTCCCTGCCGTGCTGCCGAGATTGCTGCGCAAGTTCCTGCGATTCCGCCGCCGACAACAACGAGGTCAAATTCGCCCGCCGTCTCCGGCTTTTCAGGAAAGCCGAGTAAAACACGGCGCAGTTCTTTCAGTTTTTCCGGTTCGTTTGTTGGCGGCGCATCAAGATTTGTCGTGAAGAGAATAGCATCGCAGCGTCCGGCGAAACCGGTTAAATCGTGCAGCGCAATGGTATTTTCCTTTTTCGTAACGTCAATGATACCGCCGTCTTGCCAAGCCCAATCGGCACCGTTGGTTCCGAAGGTTGTTTCGAGTGCTTTGCCGTTGAGCATGACTTGAAATTTCCCCGGTGTTCCGGGAGCGTTCCACGCTGCAACCCAATCCCGTGTCCGCACCCAGACGCGGTATTTGCCGGGGTTCAAGTCGATTTTCGTTTCGGCATCGGCGACCGGTATTCCGAGTCCGTGTGCCATCAGGAAAGGTGAACCCATTTGATTCATGAATTGCGAGTCGTGAACCCAGCCGCCGTAGTTCGCAAAGTGTTCTGCTTCAAGGAGTACGTCCTTAGCGTAAAGTGATGATGCTGTTAACAACAAACAGACAACAATAAAAATGTTTCGCATATAATTTCTCCACGTAAAATTGGTTGGCATTGGCAACCATGATACTTGCTGGCATGAGAGAATGCAAGTCCAGCGGACAGAACATTTAAGCGGCGGACTGTTACACCGGTTCGTATTAACTCACTCTAACGCCGGTTGAACAACTTCGCCGTTTCTTTGGGCGGCAAGCGTCTCCAATTCAAACGCGCCGTAAAAGTCAGCATGGTTGTCAAGCCACAGCGCAACCGCTCTCATCTCCGCCGGTGATAGACGAACCTCATAATGCCCGTCTTTCAACAATTTCCAAAGCGGCGAAGCCGATGCCCCAAACTTGCCCGGAAAAGTCCGTGAAATCGTCCACGAATTCCACGCTGCTCCATTGTCCGGCAGCGGATTCATCAACTCCGGAAATTGTTTCTGCCCGACACTCTTGAAAACAAAAACGTACGGACGCAAATTGCGGTAGGACTCAAAAAAGTGCCGCGTAAGATTGGTATGTTCCGGTCCTTTTTGTTCGACAACCGTGCCGCGTCCAAGCCGGAATGTTTTGCCCGCCTCGGCTTCCTTGTTATGACAGTCAACGCAATGTTTATCCCAAATGCCCTGCACCAGCAGCGGGTAGTTGAACGGATTCGAGCCGGGCATCTCCGGCTTTATCACCGAAGGTTCAGACCGGAACGCAGACGGAAATTGCGTCGGCATTGACGTACTCTGCTGCCGACCTTCATGACAACCGAGACAAGTTAACGTTTCGCCCGCCTTGACATAAGTTGCGCTTCGCATCGTTTGAACTGCAACACCGTCTTTGTCGAGAATCTGAAAATACACCGGCACATCAACGGGCAATTCAAACCGCACGCTGCCGTCTTTTTGTACCGGAACTGTGCCGAGTACTTTCCGCGCACCGGTATCATGTCCGTATCCTATCCAAGGAGTATTAGCGTTGTAAGTCGTCTTCGGCAGTATTTGCACGACACGCAACTCTTTGATGTCCGCATCTTCCGGCAGCGGACGATTCGTTGTATAAACATTTACCACGCCGACGGTTGCGGTCTTCGGCAGTATCGGTTTGCCTTCACTGTCTTTCGGCAAATCATTCGGCAATGATTGCCCTTTCGGCAGCCCGACATACGTTTGATTTGGTATGACCGGCGGTCGTTGACGAACCCGCACTGCTATCGGATTCTGACATGAAATCTCCGGGTCGCGGTAAAGCAGCGTCTTATTGCCGAAAGAATCGAGCAAATAAATTCCGAAATTATTCTGGTGTCCTTTTCCCATTCCGCTGAATGCATCATAAACGACGAGATAAAAATCCTCTGTGATGGGAAAGGGCTGACCGTAATTCGACGGGTCTCTATGCGCCGCACTTTCCGCTTCGGGAAAAAGTTGTTCCGGCGTTACCCGTTTCAATGAATTCATCGGGTCAGCACCTTCCTCATCATCCGGTATAGTCGGGTCAAGCATAATGACACTGCCGAAATACTGCGTATGATGTCCCTGCGCGGTTCCCAGCAACTTCTGCGAATTCGGTATCGGCTGGAACGAGGTCTCAAAATGCGGACGCGGAACCCCATTGGCATCAGCGTATTGCCTTTCGGAATAATTTCCTTGAATAGCCCGCGGGTCTCTGCCGTCCGGGAAAGTTATCCAAGGATGATGCGCCTGATTAAAACCCCGGTCAACATAATCCCAGCGGGTATAGACAATCATTCCGTTGTTGTCAACAACCGGTGCCCATTCATTGGTCTCATGCGGACTTAACATCGTGATGTCGCTGCCGTCTTCGTTCATAGAATGCAGTGTATAACTCGGACAAGGTCTGGCGTGACATCTGCCGAAGCCGCCGCGCCGCTCCGAAATGAAAACAATGCGTCCATTCGGCAGGAAACACGGGTCGATGTCGTTTTTATCTCCGAAAGTCAACTGTTTCAAATCGGTGCCGTCAATGTTGACGCTGAAAATGTGATAACAGTTGTTTTCCGTCCACTTATATGAATGCCGCGGTTCGGAAGTATCCGTTGCCGCAAAGAGTATCTTCGTACAGTCGTATGAAAGTTCCGGTGCCAAATATCCCCATTGCGAATCGAGTTTAGTCCCTTGAAGTACATTTTTCACGGCACGTTTTTCGGGATGGAAAGCGTTTTCAAGAACGAACAGTCCGCCGCCTGATACTGCATGAAAACCGAAGAATTGGTCAACCATGTGATTGCCCTGCTTCTCCGGTTCGGGATTGTAATGCCGCTTGATAAACAAAACGTTTTGAAAGTTGAGCAGCGGATTCTGCAAAGCGATTTTATCACGCAGTTCAACTAATTTAGCGAAGGATTTTAATCCTTCATCTTTTAGTTCTTCCAGTTGTCTCGTTTCTTCCTCAAATTTCGGAGCATTGGGCAGTGTTTTGAGATAATTCAGCAATGCTTTGGTTCTCCGCAAGACGACATCAAACGGCGTTTTATCAGAGGGAAGGAACGCCGATTCCGGTCTCAATGCCTGTGCTGCACGGCGCGGGTCAATGCCTTTTTTCAATTCCTGCTGCAAAGCGGCGTATTGACAGCCCGCTTCGTCTTCTCTTTCGAAGATGTTTCCGGCATCGTCTCTGATAATGGTTTTCGGATGCATCGTTTTAACGCTTGAAAAACCGTTGTGTTCAAATTCGACTTTTGCTTCTGCCCAATCGGTGTGGTCATGTGCGTATCCTTCGGGACCGGTGTCAACGGTGAGTTGCATTTGCCGATTGTTAGCGTTAAACGGTACTTCGCAAAATTTTGCTTCTTGTCCGCCGGTCATAAATCCGCTGCGCCATACTTCTTTTCCGTCGAGATAGACGAGAAATTCGGCGTGTCCGTTCTTTCCGACTTCGTCATTGATACCGACCCAAGCGGTGAATTTTCCGTTGGACTGCGGCAGGTTGAAAAGTATTTCTCCCGGTGCGTGATGTCCGACACCGCGCTCGAACTTTTTACCGCCGATGGAAATCGGATTGCCTTCGACCGACTTGTTTTTCTGCGTATTTTTCCAGCCGCAGGTCGTTTTCGATAAATCGAGGTCGCCGATAAATACGGTATCGGCGAAACATTGCGCCGTTAGAAAAACAGCGGGAAAAAGAAAGAAAAACAGGTGTTTCATACTGCTGAAATTGTTGTTCATTGTGAAAGTCCTGTGAAGATATACAGAGTAAATTTCATTTTACTCTGTGTATTTTACACCGGCGGACGGCACTTGGCAAGGATAAAAAGTGTCTGTTAGCGCAGCAACTGTATTTCTGAAATACGCCTACGCTAATAATTTCAATCGAATTTCAATTTGCCGAGTGATGACGGTACATGAAAATCGGGGTCAAACGTCAGCGAATCCTTGACCGTCAGCCAATTTTCCACTATCTTTCCGTCTTTCTTTGAGAACTCCGCCCGAAACGCACTGAAAAGAATCGTACCGTCATCCTGCATCATCTTGTTGAGAAATCCCAGCGGCATTTTGCCTTCTACCGTATAACCATCGGACTGTATCTCCGAATGAATTGCATAACCGGCGGACATATTCCAATCGAAATCAAATTGCCGGTAATAACTGCCGGTATAATCCAGCGTTCTGCCTTTCGGGTCCATTTCAAAACTGTAATACTCCTTCAGTTCGGCATCTTTAGCAAACATAAATTCAACGCGGTCTTCGTCAATGACATCGTCTTCTTTGGAAAAATTCTCCACAAGGACAATCTCGTCATCCTTTGCCTCGAAAAAGAAGTACAGGAATTTGTCATCTTTCAACATTTGCAGTGAAGTCGCCGGTTGAACCGAAGGATTCCACGGATTTACGAAGGTAGTCAGTTTTTCGGCATCATTCCACGCGGATTCTTTCCTGACGGCATCAAGCGTTATCAGTCCCGGCGGAATTGTTTTAACCGTGTATAGAACAGGAATTTGCGTTTTCACAGCCGGCAGCGTGAGATTATTTAACAACTCACCGTATTCTTTCAAAAATTGTAAGTCGCTGTTGTGATTCTTCAAATAATTGTCGTCAACATACACAGCAAAGGTCGTGAAATTGCGGATACCGAAAGAAGCGTAGGTCTTCAAATCATCTTCGCAGACCGCTTTGTTCCAAGGCAGTTTTACTGCCGGTTTCTTCCAGTTGCTGAAGAGCGAAACATCGAGCCAGTATTCAAGAACAACCGCTGTCTCGGCAGGAAACACGGTTAAATTGTCTTGCAGATGCCGCAGATAATCCTTGTGATAAACACCGCTTTTTCCTCTTGTTCCCTTTGCTGATGTATCAGACAGCGGTTTGTCCCAAGTCCGGTGAATGGGTGCGAACTCCAGAAAGATGCCCGGCTCCGGTTTGACCTTTCGCGGTGCAGACATTGAAGTATGATATGCCAGGTGCGCAAGTTGCGCTTTGGGGTTAAACTTCCGCAACTCTTTGATAATGCGGTTTTCGACTATCAGTGCCTGTTCGCTTGGCGAATACTTAGAACAGGCGGGACATTCACAAACCGGTGCGCCGTCGTCGAGCCAAAAGTAATAACGGTGATTATCCGGCGGAAGCATTTTTGCGTAATCAACAGCGTTCTTTACAACAATGCCGAGTGCTTTTTCCGAATGAACGCAGAAATTGTGTTTTTGTACCCGCTCACCGTCTTTCGTCATACGGAACATTGACGGGTCTTGCTCGAACAGTTCCCGCGGCAGTAAATCGCTCATTGCATGAAGTTGATGCTCAACTTTGATGCCGTACTTTTTGCAATCAGCAAGGAATTTTTTACCTTTTTCCGTTTGCACAAAATCGGCAACCTGCTTCGGAAAGATATGTGTTCCGATGGTATTGATACCGTTTTCATGTGCTAACTTTGCCCAGTCGACGGTTGATAAATCGTTAACGTCCAGAATGACACCGCGCATTGGAATGTCTTCCGCCGAAACGGCAGCGATGTTAAAAACTAACAGAGCGGAAATAAACACAATAGAAACATTTTTCATTTTCATAATTACCTCGTTTGGTACGAAATTTTGAACAAAACATTTTAACGACCAACGCAGGTATTATACAGGAATCTACTCGTTTTTGTACAATTCTTCTTTAGTCATTGCAATCTTAATCTCCACCTTCCTGTTTTTTACGGCGGATTTCAGCGATTTCCCGTTGAAATGCTTCGCTCCCTTTCCGAAAATAATCCAGTACTTCTTGCGTACTCATGTTTTCGGTCTCTTTTAGAATTTGCGCCTGACGCTCATCTTTCCATTTCAGGCAGTCGAAGCCCGGTATCGGCTTAAACGTACTCCAATCAATTCCAACTTTAACTTCAGTCATAAATCACCATACTGGGGGATAAAATGTCTATCATGGAATAACCTAACAACACATTGACTGCATTATAGCGGGGAATTCTATTAGCGTTAACGATATGCCGAAAATTCAAACTAACTAAACAATCCGCTTGGTTGACTGTTGCAATAGCGTTTTGCCGTATTTTGCCAGCACTGTCAATACTCTCTACCGGAGAAACGGATAAAATTTTCAAAAATTTGTCAGAATTTTTCTGAATATCGACAATTTCAGCGGATGCCGCAATCATCAGTTATCCGAACCGTACATATCCCCAAGTCAATTCGGCATCGTCCGGTATCGTTTCATGAACGGTTTGATTAACATCGACACCGGTTTCCGAAATCGCCTGTTCCCAGCAATCACCGCGGTAATAATCCGACCAGCCGTCAAGCACAGCACCGAGTTGCCAAGCCCTTTCAATGGTTTTGCCAAGACAACGGTCTCCGCGACAAAGCAACGCCTCTAAAATACTCGTTTCCAATGAATGATACTTCAGCGAAATGCCGGTTTTACGAACTCTTTCCACAAGTTGCCGATGGGCGTTAAGAAAATATCCCTGCGTCTGCATCCCGACACGTTCCCAAGGAGTGTGCGGCTTCGGTACAAAATTGGAAACATTCGCCGTGATAACCGGTGCGCGCCCGCGGACTTCCTTGCCGATTTTGCTGACTTCCTTACACAAATCGACAATGCCGCCGATATCTTCCGGGGTCTCTTCCGGCAAGCCGCAAAGGAAATACATCTTCACGCGGTTAAAGCCGTTTTCAAATGCCGCTTTGCAGCCGTTGTAAAGATTTTCATTTGTAATGTGCTTGCCGATGCGCTGCCGCATTGAATCAAGTGCTGCCTCCGGTGCGATAGTCAAACCGGAAGTTCTCTCGGTAGTCAGCGTTGACATTACTTTACTCAACAGATGATTAACCCGCAAACTCGGAATTGAAACCGTTACATTGAGCGGCGTTAAACGCTGCCGCAAGTGTTCCATCATTTCGTCAAACTTCGGAAAATCGCTTGTCGATAGCGAGAGTAATGAAACCTCGCTGGAACCCGTTGCCAAACATGATTGCTCCGCTATTTCGGCAATGTTTTCGGGAGAACGAAACCGCAACGGACGTTTCTGAACAGTGCTGATACAGAATTTACATCTGCCGGGACAGCCGCGCATTACTTCAACCGTAACGCGGTCCTGGATACATTCGATGAGCGGAACAATCCGGTTAATCGGCGGCGGATATTTTTCAATGTCGTCAACGACAGCGGAATGAATCACTGCCGGAACGCCGGACTCAAGCGGTTTCGGCTGTTTTGCTCTGCCGCTGGAATCATAGTCAACGCAGTACAACTGCGGTACAACAGCGAAATCAAATTGACGGGCGGTTTCCAGCAATGCTTTTTTGCGGTTGGTATGTTTCCGCTTCATCTGAAGCCAAAAATCGCAGACAGCGAGCAGTGTTTCTTCACCGTCTCCGATGACGAACAAGTCGATAAAATCGCTCATCGGTTCGGGATTAGCAGCGGAAGGTCCACCGGCGATGACCAGCGGGTCGTTCATAGTCCGGTCAGAACAGTGCAGCGGAATTTTGCCCAGCGACAACATTGTCAAAACATTCGTGTAAGATAACTCGTATTGCAGGGTGAAACCGACAACATCGAATTCGCACAGCGGCGTGAATGTTTCCAAAGAATACAGCGGCAAATTGCGTTTCCGCAAGGCGGCTGTCATATCGGGATACGGCGTGAAAGCGCGTTCACAAGCCCAGTCCGGCTGTTGATTCATAATGCCGTAGAGCAACTGCAAGCCGTAATGACTCATACCAACGGTATAGACATCGGGAAAGCAGAAGCAAAAACGTCCTTTGACGGATTCTTTCGGTTTGACGATACTGCCTAATTCACCGCCGATGTATTGACCGGGCAGATTGATTTCCGAAAGGAGAAAACGTTCTATTTCGCTGCGTAGATTTTTACTGTGTAGATTCAAGGTTTGTATTGTATCTCTTTAATTATAAAAAGACGGTCTTTCCGCAGCGAGGAATTGCTCCACCGTTTTCGGAGCATAAGGGTCTTTTTTCGGTTTCTTTTCCTTCGCTTCCCACTTCGGCATTGACGGAAAAGCATATTTGTTCTTCGTGTTGCCCTTTGTACCTGCACAACCGGTCAACAAAAGAACGCAAATCATTACCGGCAAAAGAATTAGAGCAAACCGGTTCATTGTTTTCCGCATCTCCATAAATTTTCAGGTGACTCTTTATGTCTTTCCAAACCCTCGACATTTGCTATAATCGGCAATATCGGACGAGAAATCCAGTTTTCTTCACAGTTTCTAATTACGGTATTACGTTA
>Ga0123353_10009727_pt1 | contig 13316 bp, 13 predicted proteins | sample TergutLab28metaG_3_FD_92763 | JGI IMG/M metagenome (GOLD analysis project Ga0123353, IMG submission 92763) | Labiotermes labralis P3 segment gut microbial communities from Petit-Saut dam, French Guiana - Lab288 P3 | ecosystem: Host-associated > Arthropoda: Insects > Digestive system > Gut ...
CTTGCCGTCCCAAGCGACAATGAACGATCTGTTACCAGACCGCTGGAAAAAGAATACGCCCCGCTAAAAGTCTACGACGCAAGACGAAAAAATACAAGAGACGCGGGACGTGGAACACTTACTTGATGTAGTAGTGGTATGTCGGCTTGTTGTTACTGCCCTTCTTTTTTGGCAAGGAGGGCTTTTCTGACGATTTCCTTCCCTATTTCTGTAACTGCCTTCCGATGTCCCGGTTCCGTAATCTGGGCAAGTTCCTCTACGGTGAGTCGCTGGAACTTGGTCAGTGCAATCGTTGCCTTTCCTTTCGGCGGGACACGTTTCTGTTTCTTTCGCAATGTCGTGATACTCATAATGCTCCCCTATACTGAAGCCGGTTGAAAATTCCGCAAGCCGATTGTTTTAGCCCGACAACGAGAGACCCGACGCGGGCGAGGCGGCTGAACGAGGGCGTAGCCGAAAAATGACCCGCTCCGGGTCTCTATTGTTTCTATCTGACGGGATGCCGTCGTACGGACGACAACTTCCTTCAAATACATTGCCGTCTCATGCACCTCAACGACTATCAGGTTCTTGATGAGTGCTTCGCGCACGTCAATTTTATCGTCGGTGAGTTTGACGTGCCCCTTTTTGCTGTGAATTTCGTAGTAGGTCGTCATAGATATGCTCATTGTCGGCACTTTTCGCAAGAGGTTTTAGATATTTCCCGATGCTTGATTCCTGCCAACAGCATGGGGTTTTCTGCAAGAGTCAAAATCCCCGTGTTTCTACGTGTTATCCACTCCCGCTCCGGGTCTACCGCCTTACTTTGATTCCGGCTTCGACACCATAGACGAACACAGTGGTGTTGCGGTCATTGCCGCGGATGCCAAAAATCGTGCCATCCGAATGGACGACATAGTCGGTCACTCGAACACCCCGAGCAACGTTGCCCGCAAACATTCCGTCAACTGCTCCAAAGAAACTCACCGCATTCGTCCACTGCCAATCGGCACTCAAACGAAGCTCCCCAATCGGCGAGAAGTACGTCTTGGTTTGCTTGTGTCCAAAATTGTTATTGTTATTTTGTAAACCGATCGGTCCCCATACGCCTCCAGGTTCTGTATCACTGAAACCTGTATACCGATAGTCATCAGTTCTCGCAACAAGACTTCCTTCCGTCTTCACGATCTGAGCGTTGATACCGCCTGTGAGTCGCCCTTCGGCACCAAATGTCCATCGGGCATTCTGCCGACTCAATTTCATTCCGATCTGCGGACCAAAGACATGGTTGTTCCCCGCTGCCATGACATACATCCCTGCCAAACCAGCCCGAGGTAACGACTGACTGGTTGCAGCCGTACCAGTTGTCGTGCCGGTAGTACCACCTGTCGTACCCGTACCGCCAGTTGTATCAGTACCGCCAGTTGTATCAGTACTTGCATTCTCCCTCCAATTTGTTCCATGTAATCCAAATGTATCCTTGAACTCCCAGTACCTTACACCGGCGAGCAACTCCATTGTTCCCCAAGTGAAAGGATGCGCACGATATGTGTACAACAGCTCTGCACTACAATGAGAAGAACTCACATTAACATTGACATTTTCAAACCGAATCGGGAGCGGAGCAAAGAGACCTATTCTGTCCTGCGTACCATCACCATCAACATCTGGTCCCCCCAGATAATCGAAATAACCCCACAAATAGCCCAGCCCCCGTACAAACTCAGTGTTCGTCAGGTCAACGTACTGCCAACCCGCATAGCCATAGCTTCCCAAAGGAGTGTTGTTGGGCAATGCCTTCGGGTCAAGCATGGAGTTATGCTGACGGTCCCAAACATATAAGGTACCCGCCAAGTCGGCTAATGTTGCCATATAGGTGGTATTGCCTTCGTCTCGTATAACCATTGATACATTTCGAGCGGACATGCTGTGCGACTGACTAGGCAAGTTATACCCACCGATAAGCCAGCCGTGATGCCCACGGCGATTACCAACCTCGAATCGAGTACCGAGCGACGTCGTCGGATCCATCATATTGATCTTGAGCGAGTTGGTTTGGGCATACTCACTGGTATGGTCAAAAACCCAACGTATCTCCTCGTCTCCTTTGGCAGTCGTTGCACCGATATACCCCCCCTTAGGCGTGGAAATTGACCAGTAGATACCGGAAAGAGAGCCATAGACACCATCATTGTTGCGGCGACCTCCGCCGAACGATTCGGGGCTGTACGGCTTCCAGAGACGCAATCCGTCTTGTGCCATCGTAGAACCCTCCACCGCAATAAACATTGCGAGAAAAATTCCGATCAACAAGGAATTTAGTTTCAGTGGAGACATAATAGCATCCCTGCAAATGGTCATGAAAATATCCTTAATGCGTTTTTCGGTCATTCTACCTGTACCAGTTGAGTCTTTCACTCCCTGAAAGTACATTTCTATCGGTTTTGCCCGTCTTGCCGGATAAGATAGGGCAATTTACGCAAAGTTTGACGATTGTGGTAGAAGAGAAGTTAGAAGTAAGAAGTTAGCATGGTGCTACCGCACCGTTGTGTCGTAGGGGCTGGGCTCGCCCCTGCCCGCCTGTCGGTTGCACCAATGGGCGACTACAAGAGTACGCCCCTACCGCATGCGACTTCTAGGGCGTGTTGGTACTACCGGATTTTGGGAATAAACCGTCCAAAGCAGCACTTTTGAAAACAAGTCGGACTGTTACAATTCGCCTGAAAATTGCCTATTCTTCCGAGTCGCTTGCCCAAACCGCCCATTTTTCGTTAGTACCAACACGCCCTACCTCCTACCTCCTAACTTCTAACTCCTCTAACGTCCGCCGCCTCTGGCATTGCCGGGACGTGACGATGTGGGACGACCGGTACTGCCGCTGCGGTTCTGGTCTGAAGTGCCCCTGCTATAGGAAGCGTTCCCTGAAGATGGTGGGGAGCCACCTCGGTTTGCCCAAGGAGACGCCGGTTGGTTGCCCGGTGTCGGCGATGCTGTGTTCGTCGAAGAGTCACGCCGACTTTCCAACGGGGGAGCCTGTTGCGAACTGCTCGGCTGTACCATCGGTGCTACAGTTGGTGTACCCGTTCCGCCTGGTTCCGCCGTTTGCTTGAGGTCATCGTAATCTTTTAAGAAAGCCAAAACTTCATCAATGGTCGCCAGCCCATCTCCATTCTTGTCCAGAAACTGGAATTCATTGGCAATCTTTTCTGTCCAAACACCACCGAGTCCGTTGACATATTCCTGCATCGTGAGCTGCGCATCCATGTCTTTGTCGTAGGCGAAAAACCAATCGAGTACCGGATTATTCCGTACTCCCGATGGAAGGCGGTCATACGCTGCCGACTGCTTGATTGCTGCGGGGGCTGCTTGTGCGGGTTGGGGTTGTTGATTAGGCATTACCCTGCCGGATGATCGTGTTGCCACCGCCGATGGAGTGGCACTGACTAACCTTTGACCGAACGTCGGTACGGGCGTTTCCACTGGTTTTTGCTCTCCAAAAGGAGGGACCAGTGGTTCGGCTGCCGGTGTCGCCGACGATCTTCCTGAACCACCCGACTCGGATCGAGTCTCTGATCGGTCTGAACGACCGGTGTTGCTGCTGGCAGGTGGGGCACCGCCGGGCTGAGTACTAGCACTAGCGGCTGCCCGGCGTTCTAAATCCGCCAAATTGATGGGACGATTGGGGTCCACACCAAACCGTGTTGCGATGGCAGTCACAAATCCTCGCCGACTGTCCGGAATCTCGCTGGGTTCCAAAATTCCGTTCCGATTAGCATCCATTGACCGAAACATCTCCACCATTCGGGCGTTTCGATCTGCAACATTGGCTCCGCCGCCGGGTGGACCGCCGGGGGTTCCGGGTGGACCGCCGCCTCGTCCGCCAGAACCACCTGGCTGTGATGCACCGCCGCCCCCCCACGGGGGTTGTCCTCCGCCTGGCATCATTCGTTGAGGCGGTCCACCCTGCCCTTGGGAACCCTGCCACTGCGGTCGTCCACCACCCGATGGTACTTGCCCTTGAGTTACCTGTCCCGGGGTTGCCTGGGTTGTCTGCCCCTGGAAGGAACCGGGGGGTCCGCCTTGCCGCGACCGTTCCTGAGCAACGAGGATCGCTCCAAACCCGAAAAGAAAAAACGATAAAACTGCGAAAATACGAACTGAAGTTTTCATGGCACTCTTCCACCTATCGACCGACATTTCCTATAGCATAATGAAAACCGCCTGAATTGTCAAGTTCCGGTTAGTTAGGCAGGAAAAATTTCCAACACCTATTTTGACCCCCCATTGGGACCCGAGGCGGACTGCCGCCAGCTCAAGTTTACTCTTGATTTTATTTGCCCGAATTGCTAGTATCCCCTGCTATGATTCGACCGACGCATCAATTTAGGGCAATCTTCAATGGCACGACGATTCCGGTGCTGGAGCAGGTCGCGTACTTCAATGAAGCTCGTCAAGCGTTGCTTGCCGGGAATATTGCGAACTACGACACGCCTCTGTATCAGGCACGGGACATGGACGTAGGGCACTTCAAGCATAAACTTGCACTGGCTTGCGAACGTCGCCATCGTCCGCCGGGACCCTTTGGACCGGACTGGCCCCTGAAACGTGGCAGTGCCTCGGCAGTCGGCGATGATTGGCCCGTAGACATGCCCATTCTGTATCACGATGGCAACAACGTCGGCATGGAAGTTCAAGTTACGGAAATGGCAAAAAATAATATGGAGTTCAATACCGCCGTCAGTATTATGCGACACCAAATGCTCCTTCTTCAAACGGCGATCAGTGAGCGAGTATAGACGCGGGATTTTCAAACCGGCTTCAGTCGACACAGAGCAGTTTTTGCAGCCGTGCTTGGCGTGTGGCACCGCTTTTGTCGCCACCGAATTCGGGGTACTGAACGCGAAGCATGTCAAAAGACTTTCTTGCCTCGTCCACCCGGTTTAACTTGCAAAGAACTTCAATAAGCCCCTCCCGCGCTGTCCACCACGTTTCGGTGTTCTTGGGCGTTTGTTGTTCCAGTTCGATCCAAAATCTCAGTGCATATTCCAAACTTTTTTCGTCCAGTTGCCGAGTCAGAATCACCGCAAAAAGTTCCAGCGTTGCTGATTCACGTCTTTGCCCAAGCAGCGTTGTGAGCAGGTTAACCGCTTCCTGCGTTTTGCCTTCGGTATCGAGTTGCCACGCACGGAGTCGCCGCATTGCATGAGATAATGTTGCCAACGGCTCCGCTTCGAGAAGCGGCAGCAATTTCGCCGCCTCGTCGATCTTACCTTGTCGCTCGAATTGAAGCACCGCTTCACACCTGACGCGCTGCGCCTTCGGCGACTCCTTCCATACTTCGAGATGCTCCAAAAGCAACGTCAGATACTCCTCCGGCGATTCTCGTTGCAGCAAATCAATCGCGGCAAGATGTAACTCCGATGCTTCGGGATGTTCGGGAAACTGCGTGGACAAATGTCGTAGCGCAGCAATCAATCGGTGTCGATAGGTAGCTTTTTCTTCGGCGGGAGCATGCTTCAGTGCATTGTGGAGTATGCTGATGGCAAGCCGGTGATACCGCAAAACGTCATTCGCTTCGGCTTTTGCTGCCGCTTGTTCGTACAATTCCACTGCTTCCGCCAATCGGTTTTCCCTAACATGGTTTTCGGCGCGCGCTGCCAGCATCTCCGGCGAGTTCCATTCCGTTGAACCGGAGGACTGTGCTGCCTGTCGAGCGCGGCGTTCCCAGTAGGGACCGTGTTGCTTGATGGTGTCTTGCAACTTTTGTGCCGCAGCAACTTCCTGCCTGATCCCTCGTGCGGGATCATTCACGAGTAAGAGTTCCAATCGGGCAAGATCGAAATCGGGTACGAGTCTCGCGTCGGCACGATCCGCCGCATACTGCCGCCGAAGTTCGGTAATGTTTTCTCTTGCCGCAATGTGCAAGCGAATCCATTCCGCCTCGGTCTGCAATCGGCACGTCGGCGAAAGCGAAGCCTGTCCATGAAGAAGCTGCGTCAAGATTTCCTTGCCCCGGTCGAGTTCGCCGCAGAGCCGATGGCAGATCGCTTTTTCGATTTTGCACTGAACAATGACCGGTTCGGTGCTGTTCTTTGCCGCGAGTTCCGCCAACGTTTCAGTGGCTCGCCTGAGTTCAAATTGGCGTTCTGCCTCCGCCGGAAAGGTCAGTGCCAGCGTTTTTTGGGTGATGCCTTGCTGCATCGTGATCGAATACTCGAGTGCCAGTATTTTTTGTGTGAGCGGCGCATCGGCATTGCTCCCGGTCCGCAGCCGAATGCTCTGCAATTCCTGCTGACATTTTTTCAACTGTTCCAGAGCGTCTTGCAAGTTGCCGAGCGACCGATGACTCATCGCAAGTTGTAAACGGAACGTGATTTTAGCAAGAGCCAGATCAGGAGCGGCAGAGTCGATAGGAACTGCAAGCCACGTCGATTCGAGTGATTCGATCTTGCGAACGATTCTGGCTCGCTGTACCGGTTCGGCAAGGAGCCATTGCTGGGAATAGGACCGAACGAGTTCCGCTGCTAACAATGTCTTGCCAATCTCATCAAGATCGGATTGCTGAAATTGTTCGTTGCAAAAAGATTCGACGGAATCAAAGTGTCCCCGCTCGAGCAACGTTCGGACTTGCCGCAGTTCTTCCTCGACAGCAAACAGCGTGCCACAAAATAATGTGAATAAAAGTATGATAACTCGTTTCATCGTTGTTATGTTGAAAATTCCTGATACCGAACGTTTTAGCCCGACAACGAGAGGGCGGCTGCACGGCTGTACGGGCGTAGCCGAAAAATGATCCGCTCCGGGTCTATTCAAAAAGCCATGTTGTCACAGTTCAATCATACACAATTCTCCTATCGGTGTCAGTGTACCAAACTTAACGTCGCGGGCACTGTCCGAGGGAATTGTCAGTATCGCCGAAATTTCTGGGTGCTTCGAACAATAGTTCGCCGCTTTTTCTGCACCGAGGACGAAAAACGCCGTCGAAAGCAGTTCCGTGAGCGTCGCCGTGGGAGCGAGTACTGTTGCCGACAAAACCCCCTCCGCCGGTTGTCCCGTTCTTGGATCAATCAAATGCGAATAGCGGCGACCGCCATGCCGAAAAAATTGTTTCTGCGAACTCGAGGTCGAAACGGCAACGTCGTGCAGCACCAACTCCCGAAGCCGCTGACCCGCACGAAGCGGATGAGCCATGCCGATCTTCCAATCGGCTCCCGATGCCAGCATACTGCTCAACCCGCCCGAAAACAGAAACCGGTGAACTTCACGTTCCCGAAGTTTTTCGGCGGCAAGATCGAGAGCGAACCCTTTTCCAACGCAGCCGAAATTGAGTTCAATCCCTTGCTTGTTGAAGCGGATCGTTTGCTCTGTTTCGTTCAATTCCAGAAAGTGAGTGCCGGTATGTTCCCTTGCGAGATCGAGTTCTTCCGCACTCGGCAGCCGCCCCTGGCGTTTGGCAAATCCCCATGCTTTCCAAAGGCAACCGCTTGTGATGTCCACCGCCCCGTCTGTCTCTTCGGCAAGCCGGACACACAAAGCAACAAGATCGAACAGTTCCTTCTCCAACCGAACCGGACTTTCGTGGGCGGTGAGATTAATGTACTGAATGCGACTATCGAAACGAAAAACGGACAACATTCGCTCGATGCGTTCCACTTCGTCAAGCGCATCAAGAGCCGCCTCGGTCCCTTGCGGAAAGTCCTTACGGGGAAAGGCGACTTCAAAATCATCGTTCATCGCCCTGCGTTTCACTGCCAGCAGTGCCGATTCGTCGGAGGAAAGCCACGTCATAAAAGGTAAAATTCATCAAAGGTAAAATAGAGACGATCAATTTCAGTAACCCCCAATTCCAGTAACCCAGCATCGGGTCATCCATCCAGCGGATTCTGCCATGCGGCTTTGAAGCTGTCTACGCTAGCGGTGAACGATTCGCCGAACGGAACAGTTGTCTCTCAAAGAGTCGCGAGTTCCATTCGGCTGTCTAACCCGTTCCCAGTGCCTCCACGAAGTGGAGCAGCAGCGCGCGGAGCGGCGGGTGATTGATGCTGCTGGCGGCTTCTCTCGCTTTCTCCGAATACATCGCCGCAAGTCGCCGTGCTTGATCGAAAAGTCCCCCCTTCTCGAATTGCTCGAACCATTCCTGCACACTTCCGGGAGGTGTATGTTCACCGCTCTTGGACTGTATACCGTTTGCCCACGCATGAAACAACGTCGGGCGATGATCCAGCAGATCCGTACCGACGATTTTCTTGTTCGTCGAGTCGGGAAACCAATCGTCCAGATCGTTTTTGATTTGAAACGCTGCTCCCAAATGACGGGAAAATCGTGCCAGTTTTTCGTGAACACCCTGATAAAACTGTTCGTCGATTCCACCGGCGGCAACTGCGAGCAACATGCCAATATTTAATGCCGCTTCAAAAGCAGGAGACGTTTTGCCGACATAGAACCGCAAAATATCTGCCGCTGCCGGGATTTCCCCCTTTGCCTTCCACGCCAGTTCTGTTCCTTGACCGATACTCAACCGACAGTGTGCCGAACTCAATACGCCCAGCATCTCCGCAACAATTCCGCCCGGTATGTCCTTCCGAAGTTCGGCGATCAAATGATAGCCGTAACCGAGCAGATAATCGCCGACATTGATTGCCGATGCCACTCCGTGCGACTGGTGCAGCGTCGGTTCACCGTAGCGGTAAAGATCGCCGTCTTCAATGTCATCGTGAATGAGGGACGCTTTGTGAAATATCTCGACCGTCTTTGCCGCATTTTTGACCCACGCGGGCAATTGTTCGACATGCCGCTCTCCATCGGCAGCCGTACAGGACGAACCCATTAAAGCATCATACACGGCAAGCGTAATGAAAGGTCGGTAAAACTTTCCGCCACGACACAGAAAATCGAACGCGAGCGATTCCGTTTGTTGGGCAGGTTCATTCGGCAGCGCGCCGCCCGACGCAGTGCCAGCCATTGTGGGAAAAAGCCGCGCCGCGCCGCGTAAGAGATGAACGTAAGAGGGGGGAACGTCTTGCGGATCAGAAGGTTCAAAGGGGGTTTGAATCATCTTGAGTACCCAGTCAATATCGGTCGTTGAATTCTTGCACGACGAAGTATGTAGCGGCACCGCCAGCGCAGGAATACCGGCAAGTTGCAATTTCTCAAAGGCTTTTTCCAGCGACCGGAGACAGCCGACTCCGAGAATCGCACTGGTTCTGCCGGAGAGGATCCACTGCATCACGACGGGCGATCCTTCGGCAATGAGTACCCGATAGCCGAGCGTTTCGGCAGCCGATTTCAGTCCGGCGAGTTCGCACGCTCCGCACTGCTGGCAGTGTAAACCTTCGGTATCGTAGGGGGCGGGACACTTTTCGGCATTTCGTAAGCAGTGGGGCAACAGCAAAAGCCGCTGCGAGACAGGAACGCAGACAACGCGACGTTCCCAGAGCTTGCTCCCGATGAGTACCATCGTCCAAGCAAGATGCTCTTCGTTGTCAATGATCGACCTTGCCCATTTTTCGAGTTGATGACGCACAGGCTGCCCTTCGAGCGGTAATGCCTCAATGAGCGACCGAATCCGCTGACGTTCAGTATAATTTGCCGGAACCTGCTGCATGTCGAAAAATACCCACTATAAACTTCGCATTAGAATAACCGAACGGGACGACGTTTGCAAGGGTTCGGCTGCTCTCTCACGGAACAATTCGCAATGTCTCTTCTGCAACCGGCTGTCCATCGACGTGAAGCGAGCAAGTGATCGTGTGTCCCTGTCGGTCGATGGTTGGGTATTCCATCTGGAATTCAGCCGTCTTGCCCGCCGGGAGCGAGGGAACCTGTAGGACTGCAAGGTGCCTCGACTCGACAATGCCCGCGACCCAGCCGCTCAACTTTCCTTCGGCAGAAGGTTCGCCGCCAATCGTTTGACCTCGAAGTTCTGGCGGCAAAGGAATGAGTGCCATGATATTTCTCGCTTCGGTCATCCCCGTATTGGTAATGCGTACAAAGAATAGACAGGGCTGTCCCAACTGCGCAGGTCGCATGGGATCTGTCGCCATTTTTACCGATAATTCCGGTCTTGTTGATGAAAAAACCGTTGCCGGTGGTTGCGATGGTAAAAGCGGATCGGGGATCGGCGAAGGTAGCGGTGGGGACGGCGGAGTGGGACTCGGCGATGTTCCCGGATAACGTATCGCTCCCGATCCCGGCGGACTCGGTGTAGGAGCGGTGGGACTTGGTACATAGACGGGGGTTGTCGTGACGGCACTGCCCCCCCCGCCTGTTCGGTGAAACTCCGGGGTCAGTCGAAGCAACCCCGCTGTTCCTTGGCGCACGGTGACGTTGATTTGTCTCGTGCTGTTCGGGAGCAAGTCCACGTTCCACAGCATCGTTGATCCTTGCAGCATTCCCGCCGGTTCACTGCGAATGTGCGAAGCCAATGGCGGAATCGGCAATGCAATGGTTCCCTGTACCGTCGCACTTGACCGGTTCTCGGTAGTGATAACGTAAGGCAGGTCCTCACCGAGCCGGGCTTCTTGTGGTCCGGTGATGTTGAGAAAAATGTTCGGAGTGCCCGACCACGTTTGTCGCACCAGTTCGCTACCGACGGTGACACGGCGATCGCCATCCACGCCTGCCGGTCTGATGATTTGGATGCCAATCGTATTCGTTCCCTGCCGTGGTTCTTTGGGGAATAACATCGCCGTCGCTTGTCCTGACGCATCCGTTTCGACCTCTTCAATTTGAGCAAAGGACGTTCCCAGTCCGGCGGCGGGTCCGCTGAGAATCTCATATCGCACAATCCAGCCTCTTCGCGGCTGACCGTTCGTTGCCCGAAGAACGGTTGTGGTGAGTGCCCGGCTTTCCCCGACGGGGGCGATTGCCAATCGTGGCAACACCCACTGAGCATCGACCCAATGGACAATGCCGACATCGGTGCGTTTCGACCAGTCCGCCATATTCGATCCGAAGGCGGTAACGTGGGTGGTTCCCTCTCTCATCGAATTGACGGAAACCCACGTTTGTCCCCGAAGCAGATGCACATCGTCCGTCGTATCGGGGGTACCGCGGTCAATCGTTTGATACACGCGACTCGTTTTCGTGATCGCGTACCGATCTGTCATTTTTTTCGCCTTCACACAGTCGAACGCAAGAAGATCGCAGTGGGAACCGGCATCGAACTTTTCGAGAGTGCCGACTCCTTCGAGCGACCATTCGATTTTTTCATTGGTGATGAGCCGATCTCCACTGCCGAGGTAACTGGCAATGAGTACAACTTCGCTACCGAGCGGAGCGATTTGTTCACGCGGAGTCATGATCAGCGCGGGACCGGAAACGGGAACGGTTGGCAGTGCGTAGCCGCCGGTGTCCGCAAAGATGGGCGTGGGTCCCGCATCGGGATTGTGGATTAAGGCGGTGGTGACAGCGTGCGCGCCGGGCGGGAGCGTCGTGGTGGTCGAACCGTACAGCGGGACGGCGGGATTAGTTCGGGAAGCCCCCAGATCGCCGGGCAATGTCGATGGCGGCGGAGTGTAAATGCTTGCCCCTTCGGATGGTTGAAAGGGATTCACGATTGGCGTGCTGGAGGTCGTGGATGGGGAACTCGAACTCCGATTGAAAAGGGGGCAATTGGCAAAGGGATTGCTTTCAAAGAGCCGCTCTCCCGACGGGTCAAAGCCGCTTCGCGGAAGCGACTGGCAACCGGTCAGCGCGCACCCGATTCCCACCAAAAGCAGGAGCGAAACCAGTATCCGATTGTGCCACGGAAAAGAATCCATACGGTGTAGGATAGGTTACGATAGGTAAAAAAGCAAAAAAATAAGGATTGCGTAAGATTTTCCGCAGAAATGTTGCTCGCACAATTGTTACAACCGTCGGTACAACCCAGATGTCATTTCCCCAAAATCGTAAAATCGGAAGAAACCGCATTGTCGGAATGCAGCCGGTCGTGCAATGGCAGCCGAGAGCGCGGGCGCAGTGAAGCGACCGGATCAATGAACGGCAAACGTTAACAGAGCCGCAATCGTAAGATTGCGCAACAAAAACAAAAAGAGCCGGGGACGGAGCGGTATTTCGCGCAGTCCCCGATTGACCACATGGCACGAAAAAAGAGTTCACCACAAACATGGTTTGATTGGTTTCCTCTCTTTTTAGGTGTAGCCATGCTCATTTATTTTCGAGACACGTAAGAAAGTGGTTACCCTGTGAGGCGCAAAAGAGTCTTGACTGCATCGCGCGTTCATTGTACAATGCCGCGAGTAATTGTTGTATAAGTTCAGATAGAAGAAAACACAATGCGATTTCTGGAACTGAAAATTCCCCCACCGATTCTGGTTATATCAACTGCCACGATTATGTCCGGCATGTGGTATTGCCAGTTTTGCCCGCTCTCGAATCCTTTGCATCTTCTCGTAACCATTATTTGTGGTACGGTTGGTTTTGTGTTCTGGATTACCGGCATGATTCAATTCGGAAAATCTGGAACGACAATAGCAACCACACACCCTGAAAAAGCATCTCTGCTTGTCAATACTGGCATCTATCGTTATTCGCGGAATCCCATGTACGTCGGAGTGTCTTTGTTTTTGTTTGCGTTAGGCATTTTTCTTGACGATGGCCTCGCTTTGCTGATGATTCCGTTGTTTGTTGTTTATCTGACTTATTTTCAGATTATCCCGGAAGAGCGAGCATTAGAAAAACGCTTCGGCGATGAATACCACGAGTATAAAAAATCTGTTCGACGATGGATTTGAAGATCGGTTGCCGACCTTCCCACAATCGTAAACGATTGTGCAGCCGTCTGCAATCTGCCGTCTTCTTTGCGTTCCCCGCCGAAGCGTCGCGGCGGTTTGTGGTTGTCTGGCGGCTGGACACAGTGCGGCAAAAATGATATACTCGTGGCAAGAACATGCGACAGCGTCAACGAAAAGGAGGAAAAATCATGGGACACGTTTACGCAGACATTACGTTAGAGAATTGTATTGATGCCGCTTTGGCGCGGCAGGGGGGCATTCCACTCGAAAAAGTGCGAAAAGTAGGAGTCAGAGCCATGGTCGATAGTGGTGCAATGACCTTGACCATCAACGGCGACATTGCCAGACAACTCGGATTAGAGGTTCAGAAACGACAAGAGGTCGTACTGGCAGATGGTTCTTTCCGCAAATGCGATTACGCCGGTCCTGTTTACATCCATTTTGAAAACCGAATCGCCTGTTGCCTTGCTCTCATCCTTCCCGGTGCCGACGAAGTGTTGCTCGGTGTTATTCCACTGGAAGAGATGGACGTGATCATCGACCCGATTAACCAAAAACTGGCTGTCCATCCAGAAAGACCGCTCATGGCTCAGATGAAAG
>Ga0123353_10009729_pt1 | contig 13316 bp, 5 predicted proteins | sample TergutLab28metaG_3_FD_92763 | JGI IMG/M metagenome (GOLD analysis project Ga0123353, IMG submission 92763) | Labiotermes labralis P3 segment gut microbial communities from Petit-Saut dam, French Guiana - Lab288 P3 | ecosystem: Host-associated > Arthropoda: Insects > Digestive system > Gut ...
ACTGTAGAACCATATAAATTACGAATTAAAAATTACGAATTACGAGTAGGAACTGGTATGAGTTACTGTACTTTACTGCCCAAATTGAAAGCAGACAAAATAACAAATACAATCATTTTAGACGACCAAACCGAATTGCACGATATTCCGTCCGAAGCGTGGAATTACAAACTTGGCAATCGAAGCGCGTTGGTATGGATTCTCGAACAATATCAGGAAATAAAATCTAACGACCCAACAATTTTAGAACAATTTGATACTTATCGCTTTGCAGATTATAAAGAACAGGTTATTGATTTAATAAAACGTATTTGTACAGTAAGCATTGAAACAATAAGAATCATGAAAGAAATGTCTAATTACTAAATGTCTAACTACTAAAAGTCTAACTACTAAAAGTCTAATTACTAACAGCCTAACTACTAACAGTCTAACAAATATGGAAACAAACCCCCAACTCGAACTTGCAAAAAACCTCATAAAATACACTGGTACTCACCTGTTTCTAACAGGAAAAGCAGGTACCGGAAAAACCACCTTTTTGCACAATCTCCAAAAAATATCTCCAAAAAGAATGATTGTTGTTGCGCCAACCGGAGTGGCAGCCATTAATGCAAAAGGAGTTACGGTTCACTCTTTTTTTCAGTTAAATTTTGCTCCATTTATACCGGGAACAAATCCTGCAAGCGATTTTTTCCGTTTCAGTAAGGAAAAGATAAATATTTTACGCAGTCTTGACCTGTTAATTTTTGACGAAATAAGTATGGTAAGAGCAGATTTATTGGATGCGGTGGATTATGTTTTACGACATTTCAGAAGGAATCAACAACCTTTTGGCGGCGTTCAATTGTTGATGATTGGAGATTTAGAGCAGTTAGCCCCGGTTGTGAAGGATGATGAATGGAGTTTGCTGAAATCTCATTACGAAACTCCGTTTTTCTTTGATAGTCAAGCGTTAAAGAAAACATCATACGTGTGCGTAGAATTGAAAACCGTGTATCGTCAATCAAATGAGGATTTTATAAATATACTAAATCGTATTAGGGAGAAGAAAGCAGACCAAACCTTGTTGCAGGACTTAAATAAAAGGTATCTGCCAAATTTTAATCCCAATAACGATGAAGGTTATATCACCCTTACCACACATAATATTCAGGCTCAACGAATTAACAGCAACAGGTTAGCAAAAATAAATGATAAAAGTTACATTTATGAAGCAAGAATTGCAGGCAATTTCCCCGAGTATTCTTTTCCAACAGATGAAAAATTAGAACTGAAAAAGGGCACTCAGGTTATGTTTGTTAAAAATGACCCATCTCCCGAAAAGCGTTATTATAATGGAAAAATTGCCATAATTACACGCATTGAAAATAATCTGATAGAAACCCAAAGTAAAGAAGACGAGCGTCCGATTATAGTGGAAAAAGTTGAATGGAGCAACATGAAATATACAATTGACCCCGATACCAAAGAGTTACAAGAGGAAGAAGAAGGCTCTTTTGAACAGTATCCGCTAAAAACTGCATGGGCGATAACCATACATAAAAGTCAGGGTTTAACTTTCGATAAAGCAATTATTGACGCCAACTCCTCGTTTGCTCACGGACAGGTTTATGTTGCCTTAAGCCGTTGCAGGACATTGGAAGGATTGGTTTTGAGTTCCCCTGTTAATGCACGCTCTATAATCCGAAGCGAAAATATTGACAATTTTGCACGCTATACAGAAGAAAATGAGCCAAATGAGCAAAAATATCTAAGTCTGCGTAAAGAATATTTTGAAAAAATGCTTGTAGAACAGTTTTCTTTTAATATAGCTCAAACTCGCTTTAATTCGATACGTTGGTTGTTGAACGATCATTTCAAAAATCTTTACCCCGAATTATTAAATCAGTACATACAAGCAGATGAGCGTTTTAAGGAAGATATTTTATCTGTTTCAGAAAAATTCCAATCTCAGTTGCAACAAATTTTATCAAAAACAGAAAACCCGGAAGAAAACAATTTTTTGCAGGAAAGGATTAAGAAGGCTGCACCATATTTTTTAGAAAAAATAAATCTGATTTTACAAAATTTGTTGGATAAAACCGTGGTTGAGACTGATAATAAAGAAACAAGAAAAATTGTAAACAATGCTTTAGATTTATTGCAAACAGAAATACGCCAAAAACAAAAAACATTAGAGGTTTGTTTAAATGGATTTAACGTGCCAAATTATTTGGAAACCAAGTCAAAAGCCGCCATAGAAGATGAAAATTTGAGAAAGAAAAAGAAGGAAAAATCTGCAAAAGGCACATTTTCAAAGGCTTATGTTCCAGAAGATATTCTTCATAAGGAGTTATATGAACAACTTCGTTCATGGCGCAATGAGTTGGCTCAAAGTCAAAATGTTCCAGTGTATATTATTCTATCGCAAATGGCATTGATTGGCATCACAAACCTACTTCCTCAAACTTCTAAACAATTACTTCAAATTCCGGGCGTCGGAAAAGGAATTTTATCGCGTTATGGAGAAGAAATTTTGGAAATGGTACAGGATAGCATTAGTGAGTTTGGGTATGAGGTGGAAGGATTTGTTCTTATGGGTAAAACTAAGTCTTAGCTATAGATTTTTTATGGGGCAAATGTACATGAAATTTGAATAAGAATCACGATGAGAATAATTGTCGGGCTGCAATCGAAAGACTTCAACCGTATTATTTCTACTGCCGATTTGTGGGAAATACGGTACAGGTAAAATAGGTATTAATTTCAGATACTTGTTATTTCTAAAATTTCATTTAACTTTGTATTTTTAATTTTTAACACTATTACCATGTTAAGAAAATACATATTATTCATAATGCTACTTTGCCCTTTTGCTATTTTCGGACAGGAAATTAATAATAATTCTTCAAAAAACGACGATGTTATTTCAAATTTTTTGTTACTTTCTTCTAAACAACTCTATTATATAGCGGAAGATTATTATAAGACAAACAGTTACGATTCAGCGATAATCTGTTATAATTTACTGATTAAAACTATCCCTCCAAACTCAGATTATGAACAACAAAAAGTGCTGATGAACTCATATAACAGATTAGCCATTATCTTTTGCTCAAAATCTGATTACCGAACTGCTTATGATTATTTTATCAGAGCATTAAGTATTTGCGAAAAAAATAATTTAGATACAGAAAAATCTAATATATATGCGAACATAGGGGTTGTTTACAGTTCTTTTAAACAATACGATTTTGCAAAACAATATTTTTTAAGCGCTTTGGATTTATGTAAAGATTCTATGATGATTATCAATATGTTAAACAATTTAGGATTCAATGAAATGCTGTTAGGGAGGTTAGACAGCGCTTATTACTACCTTAATAAGGCATATTTAATAAGCAAACGGCATAACGACTTTAGTTTACAACTTATGTTAAATAATTTTGCCACATTATTTCAAAAAGAAAAACAGTATGATTCAGCATTTTATTATTATCATTCATCTCTTTATTATTCAAGATTAAATAATGATATTAGAGTAGAGGCTGGAATTTTATCGGATCTCGGCAAATTCTTATTTGAAATAGATTTATTAGATTCCGCTTTATTTTATATAGATTTATCAAATAAAATCGCTTCAGAAAATAAATTTTTAGAAACAATGGCAACTAATTTTCTAACTTTGTCAGAAATAGAGAAATCAAAAAAACGATACGAAAAATCTTTAAATCACCATATTACTTATACCAACCTGAAAGACTCAATATACAATGCAGAAATATTCGGTGACATTAACCAAATGCAGAGTATGTACGAAATTTCAAAAAAAAATGAACAAATTGAAGAACTTGTTATAGACCTGAAAGTTAAAGAACGTACAATTCATCAACAAAAAATTATCAGACATATTATCATTTATGTTTTTCTGTTTTTGTGTTGTATATTTATATATATACTATTTCTGCACAAAAAAATCAGGAAATTTCAGAAAAAACTCCAATTGCATGATGAAAGAAATGAACTTAAAAGTAAAATTTTAAACATAATTGAAGATAAATCAATAATTTGCGACCCTGATTTTTCTATTAATAAACTTGCTGAGTTAGCCCAATCAAATAGAAACTATGTTTCAGAAGTAATTAACAACTCTTATAATCAGAATTTTCGCTCATTATTAAACACTTACAGAATTAGAGAAGCTCAACAACTATTTTCTAAACAGGATACTTCAAAATTCACAATAGACACGGTTGCAAATCTTGTTGGTTATAAGTCACCAAAGTCTTTTTATGACGCATTTAAAAGAGTTACGGGCATTACTCCAAGTACTTATTTAAAATCAATACAGGAGTGAGTGAGTGAGAATCTCATTAAACAATTGTACTTGTATTATATAAATTGTTATTACATTTAAATATAGCATATTATATAAACTTCATTTCACCCCTTTTATGTAAATTTACCAATTTACATAAAATCAATCAATAAAAATATTAGGTCAATTTTCTCTTAATGTAATTTTGCACTCTGATTAGTAAAATTAATTTTTGTAATAATAATAAAGTAAAATTATGTTTGTCAAGAAATCTATTTTTTTAGCAGTGGCAATTTCTATGCTGAGTAGTGTGGGATACGCCCAAAAAACATCCACAATATATAGTGGAGAAATTGAGTATTCGGCTTCAAAACAAGCTGATTTACGGAAGTTAGAAAATAAGTCTAGCTCATTTACAGTTGTTTTCAATACTAAAAATATTCTCGAAAACAATTTGAACGCAAATGTTACCTTGAAAGGAACAGGAGACATTTTGCATGAAGGTACGGCTGTTAACGGAAGTATTACTTTCGAAGGCGTCATTGAAGGCGATTATGCCTACGACGTTGTGTATAGCGGTTATAAATCCATACTTGGCGTAGCGCTAACCGTTGATATGGGAATAACAGAAAATGTTACGATGGAAGAGCAAATGAACATAACTCCAATTCGTCCGGAAATTGTTGGATTTGGAGGAAATGTGACATTTTCTTGGATGACAGGCGCAAATTTAGCTCAATGGAGCGGCGATGCAAGAACTCCCGCTAATTTCAGCGAAACAAATACCGGATACGGCGTGGTTTTTGACATGAGTGAATTTAAAAATGTTTCGTTTGTTGATTTGGATTTTTATTATGAAATTGTTGGCGGACCGCCTATCCCATTCGATGCAATGTATGAGTTTATTCTTTTTGATGTTGATAATAACGAGATTATTTACACATCTGAAGAATTTTTACGACCCGATGATACACAATGGGTTAAACATGGGCTGAACAATTTTGAGTTAGATGAAAGTGTATCTACGTTAGGTGTATTTTTGCACGGAAAAGGATTCATGGCTTGGTCAATGCCTTATTTTACTATGGCTGGAGGCACGGCAACCACTCCGCCAACCAAATATTCTTATTCTCTGAATTTGAATACATTAGAGATGGCTTTGATACCACCGTCTGGAACAAATTCAAGAGGAGAAATGATGATAAATCTTTCCCTTTTAACTGATGATGGATTGGAAATTAAAGGGTTGAGCAGTTATGAAGTTTTCTTGGATGGTACTTTGCAAGGGACAACAATAAGTAGAGATTTTTTATTTGAAGGGTTAGTGGATGGTTATTATACTGCAGGAGTACGGTCTGTGTTTGAAACAGGAACATCGGCGACAACTACTATAAACTTTCAGGTTGATTTGACCGAGATAATTGGAACGCCAAATAATCTTAAAATTGAAGTTGAAGGAGACGCCGCTACACTAACTTGGGGTAATTTTGTTGAACATGAATTATCTCATTGGAGCGGAGATGCAAGAACTCCTGCTAATTTCAGCGAAACAAATACAGGCTACGGTGTCGTTTTTGATTTAAGCGAATATGGCGATGTTTTAATTTCTGATATGGATTTTTATTATGAAATTGTTGGCGGACCGCCTATTCCATTTGACGCAATGTATGAAATTATTCTTTTTGATGTTGATAAAGAAGAGATTATATTCATTTCGGAAGAATTTTTACGTCCCGAAGACACACAATGGGTAAGTCATAATTTAGGTGATTTTGAATTGGATGCAGATGTTACAACATTAGGAGTATTTTTGCACGGCAAAGGATTTATGGCGTGGTCGATGCCTTATTTTACTATGGCTGGCGGTACAGCTTCTACTCCTCCAACTCAACACTCTTATTCTCTGAATTTAAATACATTAGAGATGGCTTTGATACCTCCGACAGGCGCAAATTCCAGAGGTGAAATGATGATAAATCTTTCAATTTTATCGGATGCCGGCTATAAGAAACTTGGGGATAATAAAGCTTTGCAACATTTTGAGGTATTTTTAAACGACCAATATTATGGAATGACCATAGAAAAAATGTACGAATTTATTGACCTCGATGACGGCGTTCATAAAGCGGGAGTAAGAAGCGTTTATCAATCGGCAACAACTGAAACTGCTTCCATAGAATTTGAAGTAGTATTGTTTCCCAAGCCACAAAATGTAGTCGCCACAAAAGATATTTTAGAAACAAAAGTTGACCTCGTATGGCAAGCTCCCGAAGAAGATGATGAACTTGATTTAGAGTGTTATATAATTTACAGATTTTTGAAAGACACTCCGCCATCTCAATGGACAGTTTTAAATGATAATGTATCCGGATTAACCTATACCGACAACACTTTTGGCGCTTTACCCGGTTATCGAATTTATCAATATGCAGTAAGAGCAAAATATGAAGGAGATTTAATTTCCGGCGCTGTAAGGTCAAATGATGTTACAAAAGGCTTGGAATATCACTATCAAATTGATATAGCAACCAATTCAAACGACCCGGCAACAGGAGCGATTGTAACTTTGACAAATGTAACAGACCCGACTTATTATTATGAAGCAATCTCAGGTCCTAATGGCGTATTAATAGAAAATGTTTGGGCTGGCTCTTACAATATAAAAATAAGTCTAACAGGGTTTGAAACTCACAAAGGAACGGCAACTGTTATTACTCCGGGAGAATCATATATTGCAACTTTGATTGAAATAAAAGTACCTCTACACGTTGCCGCAACTTTGAATGAAGATGATGTTATTGTTGAATGGTGGAATATATTGGAATTTCGTTATGAAAGCGGCATACCTACAGGAACATCCTCAGGATGGGATCCTGCAGCGCCAAACTCGGTAGTAGGTTCTGCTTGGAGAAATGCAAATACAGAATTAATATCTATGGAGTGGTATTCATTGGCAACATCGGGAAAAGTTGGTGTTGGGGTGTATGGATTGAATGCGCAAGGAATGCCTATTAATAATGTTTTGTATTTATTACGTAATGTTGATTCAAACCCAAACGCTTGGACAACTTATGAATTTCCTGAACGTGTATCGGTTTCAGCAAATGGATTCTTTTTAGCGCTGTTAAACAGCGAAACAATGAGCCAGAGCTTAGGATTTGCTCAACCTACAGAAGACTATCCATTTATTAGAGGGGTTAGTTGGATGGGCGCTGGACTTGCTCAATGGACACCAAACCTTGTCGATATCTATTATGAAACCAATTTTTTGATACGCGGAAAAGGCATTGATTTAAGTCAGGATGATAAATCTGGGAAAACATTGATTAATTACACTGTTTATAGGCTAATAGAAGGTCAACCTGAAAGTTCGTGGACTACCCTTGCATCTAACTTAACCTCAAGGACTTTTATAGATGATTGGAGCGCATTGCCGGGCGGTAATTCATATCAATATGCAGTAAGAGCCTATTACACAAGCGGTCCTGCTGATCCAATGTTTAGCAAACCGAAGTATAAAATGGCAACTTATACAGTAACAGTAAAAGCCAACAATAATGAATATGGCGAAGTTGAAGGCGGCGGTGATTTTATCGAAGGTACATCTGCAACTATAAAGGCAACACCCAAAGAAGGTTATGAATTTGTTAATTGGGTAGAAGAAGGAGGTGGAGAAGTTGCTACAACACAATTTTTTACATTTCCGGTAGTGAGAAATATTACTTTAATAGCTAACTTTAGACAACCGGGGCAAAAATTCAATGTAACAATAACAATAAGCCCGGAAGATGCAGGAAAAGTAGCAGGCGCAGGAGAATATAATGCAGGTGAAAAAGTTACTGTTATGGCTTCTCCAAATCAAGGTTACAAATTTACTGGATGGGAAATGGATGGAGATATAATTGAAACAGATACAACCCTTGAGTTCTTTATAGATCAAGATGTTGATTTGGTTGCATATTTTGGTGAAGTAGGAATTAATAAACACGAAAACGTTCCATTTACAATCTATCCAAATCCGGTCAGAGATGAATTACGAATTACGAATTACGAATTACGGGATGGGTTACTGAACGCAGTCGAAGTATTTGATATCTATGGAAGATTAATAAAATCTGACCCTGAAATTAATTCAGGAGTAAATCTAAAATCTGAAATCGTAATTGATGTATCAAAGCTGAGTCCGGGGCAGTATATTATTCGTTTAACAGACAATAAAACTTCTGTAACACAAATGTTTATAAAGAAATAGAGATAAGCCTCAATAGGTTGTCTTAAAGTATGAAAAGTGAACAAATTATACTGAAAATACTTTAAGACAGCCTTCTATGAGGTTATTAAAACAATTATTATGAGAAATTTTTTAATCATCAGTGCATTTTTACTTGCCTTTTCAATAGTAACACAGTCACAACAAAGACCAAATCCTGTATTGATGGAAGTATTCTCATCTTCTACATGTGGACCTTGTCTGGCTGGAAACCAAAATATTAAAGATGTTTTGTTTGAAAACAACGGGCATTTTGTCTTAATAAAATATCAGATGAATTGGCCCTCACCAGGCGACCCCTATTATACAGAAGAAGGTAGAGTAAGAAATGATTTGTACAACAATAATTATGTCCCATGGTTATGGATAGACGGTGCGACATACAATATTAATCCTCATAACTTAACTAATGCCATTCTGGTGCAAAGGCAAAATTCAACTTCAAATTTTGTGGAAATTGATATTGACTATTCTATTGAAGGGCAATCTGTTACATCGACCGTAACAGTGAATCCATTAGCAAACACAGGCTCTAATTTGAGGTTGTATGCTGCAATTGTTGAAAGGATTACATACAATAACGAGTTATACAACGGTGAAAAAGAGTTTCATCAGGTATTTAAAAAATTTATGCCGGACGCAAACGGCATATTATTGGATAATTTACCGGCAAATATCCCCGTTGAATTTGAATTAGAATGGACATTTCAGGGAAACTATCGACTTCCTGCAAACTCCTCAAATCCAATAAACAATGAAATAGAACATTCAGTTGAAAATTTTGAGAACCTTGCAATAGTCGCCTGGGTGCAAAATACATCAAACAGGAGGGTTCAAAACGCTTGGACAAAGAGTTTTAAACAATTAGTTTCATTTAAAACTATTGATTCAAACGGAACAATTTCTGCTAATCTTGACGGGATTGATAAAGAAGGTGATTTTCTGGTAAATATTGGTTCTGAAGTAGTTTTTACAGCAACGCCAAACCAAAATTATTTAATTAAAAATTGGAGAGTTAATGGAAATATAGTTCCCGATAATATTTCTAATGAGCTTATTGTTTCTGATATAGATAAAGATTTTTATGTGTCAGTAGAATTTAAGTTGGATGGGTATCCTGTGAAATATGGAGTTTTAAACAATACAGGTGGAACTATTACGGCTACTGCAAGTGGAGCGCCAATTCAATCAGATGATAATGTTACGCATGGTTCAAAAGTTGTTTTCAATGCTACCCCTGAACAGGGTTACAGATTATTAACTTGGCGAGTTAACGATACCGTAGTCCCTGATTTTACTGACAATCAATTTGTTGTCGAATCACTTGTCGAAGCAATAAATGTATCAGTAGAATTTTATGCATCAAGTTTTATTGTCAATTACAGTACAGTTAATCCTTTTGGGACACTTACGGCAACTTTAAATGATATTGAAATTGAACAGGGCGAGTTTATTGCAAGAGGTTCGCGAGTTGTTTTCAATGCTTATCCTATTGAAGGGCATAATGTTATAGAGTGGAGAAATAACGGAGTTCGAATATTAGGAAATACAACAAACGAATATGTTATAAATTCCCTTAACACCGGAGCTAACGTAACCGTTGAATTTTCACGCGAAAATAAAGTGTTGTTATCAATTGAAATAACTCCTGAAATCGCAGGAACGGTAAGTGGCGCTAACGAATTTTATGTTCAAAATGATGAAGTTACCATAACAGCCGTACCAAATGAAGGATGGCGCTTCGTAAACTGGACTAAAAACAGCGTAGAACAGTCTAATAATGAAGCATATACATTTATTATTACGGAAGATATAAATCTATGCGCTAATTTTGAAATTGATGCGAACATTAGAACCGACAATTTGTCCGAAGTGATATTATATCCAAATCCTGTTATGAATGAATTGAAAATAACCAACTTATCGTCAGGAAAAGGAAAGATTGAAATATTCAACGTTTCAGGAATTTTGATAAGTACGTTTGAAACATCAAAAGACGAACTATCTATTGACGTATCAAATTATATTTCAGGACAGTACATTATTCGTTTTACAAACAGTAAAACATCATTAACAAAAAAGATTATAAAAAAATAAAAAACAGAAATTATGAGAACTTTTGTAATTATTTGTGCGATTTTACTAAGCATTTCAGTAAATTCGCAAGAAACAGAAAGACCGCGAACAGTATTGCTTGAAGGGTTTACCGCTTCGACGTGTCCGCCATGCGTTGCCGGTAATCAAAACATAAAAAACATCCTTTTTCAAAACGACGGTTCTTATGTTTTGGTAAAATATCAGATGAATTTTCCAACTCCCGGCGACCCATACTACACCACAGAATTTGGAACAAGAGGAAGTTTTTATGGTCTTCCATACGTTCCGTATTTAGCGGTTGATGGACCCGGTTTTTTGGATAACAGTCAAGATTTGACAAGCGCTAAACTTGAAGAATTACAGGCTGTTCCCTCTAATATGGAAATTGAAATCGACTATGCTATTGAAGGTAAGACTGTTAGTGCGACAGTTACAATTAATCCTGCTATGAATATTTCAGGCAATAATTTGAGACTGTTTATAGTAATAGTTGAAAGGTTGACCTTTAAAAACAAGGGAACAAATGGTGAAGATATTTTCAGTCAGGTGATAAAGAAATTTATGCCAAATAGTAATGGTATTGTTTTAGGGGATTTAACAGCAAATACGCCTGCTGAATTTCAAGAGGAATGGGAATTTAAGGGAGAGTATAGACTGCCTCTAAATGCTTCATCTCCAATTAATCACAATATTGAACATTCAATAGAAGATTTTGAAAATCTTGCAGTTGTGGCATGGGTGCAAAATATGTCAACAAAGAGTGTTCTTCAATCTTGTCAAAAGAGTAATAAAAAATTAGTTGCATTTAAAACATTAGATTCAAACGGAACAGTACACGGAACATTCAACGGAGAAATTAAGAATAAGGAATTTCTTGTAAATGAGGGAGAAGATGTAGTTATTACTGCAACTCCAAATGGAGGATTTGTTGTAAAAAACTGGAAAATTAATGGAAATATTGTTCCAGACAATTTAACTAATGAGCTTGTATTGCAAAATATTGATAAAGATGTTTACGTTTCTGTAGAATTTTTGCGTATCGGATATAACGTTAAACATAGCGTACAAAACAATATTGGTGGAATAATCACAGCAGAAACAGCCGATGGAGAAACCGTTGAAGATGATGATTATGTTCTAATTGGGTCAAGAATTATTTTCACTGCCACGCCAGCTCAAGGTTTCAGGATATTGGCATGGCGACTTAACGGAACAATTCAACTCGGCTATACTGATAATGAATTTGTTGTGGAATCACTAAATAATGACGTCAATGTAACGATAGAATTTCAAGCAACTCATTTTAACGTCAATTTCAGTGTATTTAATGAGTTTGGAACAATATCTGCTAAAGTTAATGATGTGGAAATAGAATCTGGCGACCTGATTGCAAGAGGTTCACGGGTTGTTTTTATGGCAGCTCCCGATGAAAATTTTAAAGTGTCGGAGTGGAAAAATAACGGAATAACAATATTCGGAAATACAACCCCCGAATTTATAGTAAACTCTCTTACCAACACCGCTAATGTAACCGTAAGATTTTCACATGAAAGTAAATTTATGGTATTCACGGAGGTAAATCCTACAGACGCAGGAATGGTAACAGGAGGTGAAGGTTTATTCGACCCAAACGAAGAAGTTACAGTAACAGCCTCACCTAAAGATGGTTGGCTTTTCGTAAATTGGACAAAAAGTGGAGTAATAATGTCACTCAACGATGTATATAAATTCAATATTACCGAAGATGTAACGTTAGTTGCCAATTTTGAAATAATTCCAGAGGAATTTATCGTTATCGTAAAAGCAAATAATGACGCTTATGGTGAAGTTGATGGAGGTGGAATATACACCGATGGAACAGAAACAACCATCAAAGCAACTGCTAATGATGGTTATATATTTGTAAACTGGGTTGAAGAAGGCAGCGAAGAATTTGCTACAACTGAAATTTATACATTTACAGTAGAAAGAAACATTACTTTGGTCGCCAACTTTGATGTATTAGAGAAAATAAAATCAGAAAACTTATCGGAATTGGTTATTTATCCCAACCCTGTTCGTGATATTTTATCTGTTGAGTCAGACCTTGATATTATATCTATAGAAATAATAAATTTACAAGGTCAAAAGATAATTTTCTCTAACAAAAAAGAAATAGATGTTTCCCGATTGAGTTCCGGAGTATATTTAGTCTTTGTTAATACAAATGAAGGAATTGTTGTTAATAAAGTGATAAAAAAATAGTTGGTTAGTAAATAAAAAAATTAATGTTTTTAAGTTTGAGGAACTATTCAAAAAAATAGAACCTCAAACTTTTGAATTCTCAAAATTATCGAAACTTTTTCTTATATTCATAAGAAATAAATAAAAAAAATTAACTTTGCGCCACAAAAATAGGTAAAATTATGCGAGAATTTAATGTAACAGGTTTATGTGTGCCCGAAATGCACTACATGGTAGATATCAGTGAAAAGGTTGAACAGATTTATAAGTTGGTAGAGGGCAAAAAATACTTCACAATCAATCGTGGTCGGCAGTATGGCAAGACAACTACTCTTGGAAGATTGAAAAAACGAATGCAAGATGACTATATTTGTATTAGCATAAGTTTTCAGTATTCTGATAATAAGATGTTTGCTGATGAAGAAG
>Ga0123353_10009733_pt1 | contig 13314 bp, 8 predicted proteins | sample TergutLab28metaG_3_FD_92763 | JGI IMG/M metagenome (GOLD analysis project Ga0123353, IMG submission 92763) | Labiotermes labralis P3 segment gut microbial communities from Petit-Saut dam, French Guiana - Lab288 P3 | ecosystem: Host-associated > Arthropoda: Insects > Digestive system > Gut ...
AATCTAGCTACAAGAAAGGCTTGAACACGCTGGAGTCTTTCGTTGCAACGCGTGGTGCGCGCCAAGGGCAAGTGTCCACGGCTTTGAGAACTGCTGATTCTGGTTATTTGACCAGACGCCTGGTGGACGTGTCTCAGGATGTCTTTACGGTTGATGATGAATCTAATGATCCTGGTTTTAGAGTCTACAAGCAAGAGTCTGAGTATACTGGTATTGACTTTATTAATCGCATTGCTGGCCGTTTTGCGGCAGAAAATGTCGAGAAATATGGGCTGAATGTGGGCGAGCTGATTTCTCGTGAGGTCGCTGAGCAGATTACTGCAGACGAAACAATTGACAGCGTGAAGATCCAGAGCATTCTGACAACGGAATGTACCAGCGGTATTCCTCTGAAAGCTTACGGTATCGATATGGCTACCCGTAAAGTGGTGGCCCTGCATGAACCAGTTGGCGTAATTGCAGCTCAATCAGTTGGCGAGCCCGGCACACAGTTAACGCTTGATACGAAACATTCTTCTGGCGTAGCTGGATCTGGTGCGATTTCGCGTGGTCTTCCGCGCGTAGAGGAGCTTCTGGAAGCCAGAACGCCGAAAGGCCAAGCTTATATAGCGACGATTGAAGGAGTAGTGAACATTTGGGAAGAAGGCAGGTTCAAAATGGTGCAGATTATGCCGGAGGCTGGGAAAGTTGAACGAATTCAGCTTGAGGGGCGTAAGCCGAAAGCAAAAGATGGTGCCTTAGTAAAGATTGGTGATATAATCGCTAGCAAACCAAAGGGTGCCGAACCTATCATGGCGCCGTTTGATGGTATAGTCGAGCTTCTGGAGGACGAGATCGTGTTGGTGGCGGGCGCCAGCAGCCCGGTGAGGGTCGAGGTGCCGGCGGACTATACTCTAACCATAAAGTCGGGCGACAGAGTCGAGGCGGGAGATAGGTTATCTGAAGGCTCTATGAACTTGCAGGATTTGATGAAATACAAGGGAGTTGAGGCGACGGAACGCTATGTCATGAACGATATTTTGGCAATTTATGCTGCTCAGGGCCAAGAGATTGCCGATAAGCACCTTGAGATCATAATTCATCAAATGTTCTCTCGCGTAATGGTCGAAGAGGCCGGGGATAGCCCGTTCGTAGTTGGTGATATTTTGAGCAAGGCTCTAGTGGCTGAGGTGAACAAAGGTTTGGTAGAGAAAGGAAAGAAACCGGCTATGTTCGCACAACTATTGCTTGGCATTTCGAAAGTGGCAATTTACTCCGATTCGTTCTTGTCGGCGGCATCTTTCCAGGATACAACTCGTGTATTGATAAATTCATCAATTGCTGGACGCGTTGATCAGCTGAAGGGCCTGAAAGAGAATGTGATTATCGGTCGTAAGATTCCGGTGGGGACCGGCATAACGCCGTTGGTGCCTGAGCTTGAGGAGAGTGAAGAATCGTTCGCCGAGCCATCTGAGGCAGAAATCGTAAATCTGTAAACTATCTTGCGCAATTGAGAATAATGTCCGCAAGGCATGTTTAATTGCCGTTAGGATGGATGTTGGTGCTATAATGTCTTTATGCTAAATTTGCTTGCGCTTGCACCTATTGTCTTGGCGTTGGTTCTGCTTGCTGTTTTTAAAATCCCAGCCAAAAAGACTATGCCCCTTGCTTTTGCGCTAACTGTTCTGCTGGCTTTTGTGTTTTGGGAGATGAAGCCATTAGAGCTTTTGGCTTTCTCAGTTGTCGGCGGATTAAGGGCGATCGATATTTTGATTATTATTTTCGGTGCTCTTCTCCTTTTTAATGTACTGGCGCATTCGGGTGGCCTAGGTGTTATATCGAAAAGTTTTGCCAATATTAGCAAGGATCGCCGCATTCAGGCCATTATTGTCGGTTTTGGTTTGGTTTCCCTTCTTGAAGGCTTGGCTGGTTTTGGTACTCCGGCTGCCATTGCGGCGCCACTTTTGGTCGCGCTGGGCTTTTCGCCTATTGCCGCTATTTCTTTTTCGCTAATCTGCAATATACCTGCGACGGCTTTTGGGGCTGTTGGCACGCCAACTATCACTATGATGTCTATTGTTGGAGGCGACGTAGATCTTGCTGATTTGCCGGGTAAAATAGCTATTTTCAATGGTGCGGCCGCAATCATAACGCCGCTTCTGGCTGTTGCTGTACTGGTTTTTGTTTTTGGACGTCCGCGTCCGTGGAAGGAAAAGCTTCAAGACGTTATCAAGAGCGCACCTTTTGCGCTGTTTGCCGGATTGTCTTTTGCTATACCTTTTGTGATTACCGCTTTTACGCTGGGGCCCGAAATGCCTTCGATTATTGCCAGCGCGATCGCTCTGATCGCTACGGTCATAGCGGCCAAAACTGGTTTTTTGGTGCCGAAAACCCCTTGGAATTTTCGCAAGCAAGAAGATTGGCCGGAAATATGGCACAAAAAAGAACATACGGCCGAGAAGAAGGTTGACGAAAAGTCCGTGTCGTTTTTGCGAGCCTGGTTGCCGTATGTCATGATCTCTTTGATCCTTGTTTTTACCCGCATACCCCAATTTGGCATAGCGCCTTTTTTGAAAGATTTCGTATTGAGCTTGACTGATATTTTTGGTGTTTCTGGAGCGGGTTATGACTTCCGTCCGCTTTGGATTCCGGGAACAGTGTTCGTCATAGTTACGGTTATAACTTTTTTCCTGCACAGAATGGACAAGAAAGCTTTTGGGAGCGCGCTTGGCAAGACCGCAAAACAGACTCTCGGAGCCGCGTTAACGGTTTGTTTTGGCCTGGCTCTAACACAAATTATGATGAATACGCATTTGAATAATAGCGGGCATCCTAGCATGATCGCTTTTATTGCTGAGATTTTTGCAATGCTGCCTGGCGGAATATATTTTGTTGTTTCGCCTTTGCTTGGCATTATTGGCGCGTTCGTTTCTGGTAGCAACACAGTTTCGAATATTCTCTTCACGAAGGCTCAATTTGCGACTGCTGGCTTGCTGAGTTTGAGCCCTATTCTTATTTTGGCTTTGCAGTGCGTTGGGGGCAGTCTTGGGAATATGATCTGCGTACACAACGTCGTGGCTGCTTCCACTGCGGCTGAAGCTAATAACGGTGCGGAGTCAAAAATTATTAAGCTGAATATTCCGCCGATGCTCATAATGACTGGTGTGATTTTGATAGCTGCACTAATAGTTTTTGGCGTGCAGTAGGCCCGACCGGCGTCTTGGCGTTGATGTTTTTGTGGTTGTGTTATATTATCTCTCTAGAAAGGTGGAAAAACAAAGATGAAGTTTTGTGCTTACAATTTAAACTCAGATGAAATGGAATACTTCAAGAAAGTAGGGACGGAGTTGGAAGTTGAATATGTCTTGGTGCCAGAGACGCTGAATAATGAAAACGCCAAAATGGCAGAGGGGTGTGACGGAGTTTTGGATTTTCTGCCAGATCGTAAATATACCGAACGGCAGCTGGCAACTTTCAAGGAATTTGGGATTAGGTTTTTGAGTTTGAGAACGGCAGGCTTTGATATGGTGGACCCGGATTTGTTTCGCAAATATGATATAAAGGTGGCGAATGTGCCAGCCTATTCGCCGAAAGCGATTGCCGAATTTACGGTGCTACTGTCGTTGATGCTGCTAAGAAAAATGCAAATTTATTTGCCGCGGGTAAAAACGCAGGATTTCTCGCGGACGGGAATGGTTGGCGAAGAACTTAATGTCAAGACGGTAGGAATTATAGGCACTGGGAAAATAGGGTTTGAGGCGGGGAAAATCTTCCGTGGATTTGGCGCTAAAGTTTTAGGGTTTGATAAATTCAGGAACGAAAAAGCTGAAAAATTCTTGGACTATGTAGATGATTTGAACGATTTGTTAAGACAATCCGATATTATATCTTTGCATATACCTCTTTTGCCGGACAACCGACATATTATTGATGAGGGGTCTATATCCAAAATGAAAGATGGAGTAATCCTGATTAACACAGCGCGAGGTGGACATATGAACTTTGCTGACGTACTTCGTAATCTGTTGTCTAAGAAAATAGGCGGATTGGGCATAGACGTATTCGAGTTTCGTACGGTCGATAGATTTGGCAAGAGTGACGAAACGGAAATTATCGACGACAGAACTTTTTTGGCGCTTAATTCGCTGCCAAATGTGATTATGACTCCCCATACGGCTTACAACACGGATCTGGCGGTATACAACATGATACGAATATCTACGGAGAATCTTTTGGAGTTTTTGAAAACTGGGGATTCGAAGAATAAGGTGTCAGATTGAGCGGAGGGCTTTAAATCAAGGTCCAGTGATTGGCGCCGATAGAGCGGATGAATCCTTTGATTTCCATGAGGGAAACGGTTTGATTGAATTCGCTGACAGATAGCCCGAGAGTTTCGATAATTTGATCGCCGTCATGCAAGCCTGCTTTGAGAGCGTCAAGGATTTTTTGCTCATTCTCGGTGTCGCCAAAGACGTCTAATGAAAGCTGCTTGGCTTGATGGGGGAACAATACGCCCAGGACATCCTCGGTTTCGGTGAAAGGCAGGGCACCCTGTTTGATGAGCCGATTGCAACCGATGCTTGTGGGTCGCGTGATGTCGCCGGGGACAGCAAAAACTTCCCTGCCCTGCTCTAGGGCATGTGCGGCGGTGATGGACGTGCCGCTTTTGGCCGCTGCTTCGACGACGACAACCGCGTCAGCAAGACCGCTAACGATCCGATTGCGTTCCGGAAAGCTCCATCTGTCGGTTGGCTCACCGGCGCCGTATTCTGAAATGATGGCGCCTTTTTCTAAGATCTTTTTTGCGAGGCCGGAATTATCTGCTGGATAGATGTGGTCGATAGGCGTGCCAAGTACGGCAATCGTAGTCCCGCCACCATCTAGACACCCACGATGGGAGCAAGCATCAATACCGTATGCCAGACCACTGATCACGATAATGCCTCGACGTGCAAGATCATAGGCCAACTTGTAAGCTACTTCCTCGCCATACTTGGTGTTTTTGCGACTGCCGACAATGCTGACGACTTTGGGACGCTCGCCTTCAGGCAGTTTGCCTTGCAGCCACAAGGTTTGTGGCGGGTCGGGAATATTTAAAAGAGGCTTCAGGAAATCTTGTTTAAGATTGGCTTTGCGGATTTTCATGACCAAGAATATAACATTTCGCCTTTGCTGATAAAAGCACGAGTACGAAAGAAACAGGAGAAGCTAAAGTCTATATTCTGGTAGCGACCTTTCGGCTTCCCCTGCAGGCTCTTTTCTCATCGGGGGGAAGGGGACGCCTTCGCGAGCTGAGACGCCTTCCAGCAGCCAAAAGTTGCGCTCAGAGTTGCCCCAACCGCAGGTTGGGGGCATGCCGTATTCGAGCATTTCGACAAAATCAATATCTAACATTTGAGCTTCGGCATCGCCGGCGTCACGCAGGGCCTGTTGCTCATTGAAGCGTTCTAGCTGATCGAGCGGATCGTTTAGCTCGGAGTAACCATTGCCCATTTCGGTGCCAAAAATAATGGGATGGAAGCGTTCGACGACGCGCGGATCTGCGGTATGTTTTTTAGCAAGTGGGGAGATCTCGACTGGTTCGTGAATTAGCCAGAATGGACCGACGGATTCTCGGCGAATAACTTTCCAAACGTAATCTAGCAGCCGCGAAGTGCTGGCTTTTTCGTCGAACTTGACTTTGTGTTCTTTTAGAATGTTTCGTAATTGATCTATGTCTGGACTAAACACATCGATGGCAAATTTCTCTTTCATGATGTCGGCATAAGCTATGACTGGCCATTGGCAATCAAGATTGACCTTCATCTGCCCGTTGTCAAATTGTAGTGTGCCCCAAGTTGCCAGGGCGACATGCTTGATCATGGCCTCATAGAGTTTCATACCATCGCGATAGTCTTGATAGGCGGCATAGGACTCCATGGCAATGTGCTCCGGTAAATGCTCCTCGTCCATGCCCTCGTTGCGAAAGCGCGGACCGATATCGTAAACTCGTTCAAAACCGCCGCCGATGAGGCGTTTGAGCGGGAGCTCATGAGAGATGCGCAAATAAAAATCTTGGTCAAGGGCATCCATGTGGGTCGCGAAAGGATTGGCGTCGGCGCCGCCGGTGGCATGCTCGAGTACGGGGACATTGACTTCGACAAAGCCATGCTGGTTGAGGAATTCGCGCGTGGCGGTCCAAAATTTGCTGCGGCGCACGAAGCGTTCGCGCACTTCGGGATTAACTGCCATGTCGACATAGCGGCGGCGCAGACGTTCTTCTTTGTTGGTAAAGCCGTCGCGACCGGGCAAAGGACGGAGGGTTTTGGCGAGAATGCGTATGGATTTGGCAAAGATGGAGATCTCGCCGGTTTTCGACTCGCCAATGTTGCCGGTGGCTTCGATGAAGTCACCAGTATCAAGAAGTTTGAGCTGCTCGATACCGAGATGACCTTTTTCGGGGTCCAGTGGGTCTAGCGTATCGGATTTGATGAGAAGCTGGATCTGGGCACTAGAATCATCGATGACGATGAAGGCGAGCTTGCCAAAACTGCGGATGCTAATGATGCGACCGACAACATTAGTGTTTTGGTTTTCGGTGTTGGCGTAGTTGCCGAGTAGTTCTTTGATGCTGGCGGTACGGTGACTGGTGGCCGGATAGGGATCAATCCCGATGGAGTGCAGTTCGTTTAATTTTCGAATGCGTTCGTCTCTGAAATCTTTGAGCGTTGCCATGCAACCATCTTAGCTTAGCGCGACCACTTTGTAAACTTTGCCGTTGGGCAATGTGGCGGTGTCGCCAACACGGAGACCCATGAGCGCTTTGCCGATAGGTGACTCGTCGCTGATCCTGCCCGCCGAAGGGTTAGCTTCTACGGCGCCAACTACGGTATATACCTGTTCATTGTTCCCGGTTTTGACTACAACGGTGGCACCCATGGCAACTTTTTCTTTCTTGCCGGTGCGGATAATTTTGGCGTTTTTGAGAATAGTCTCAATAGCTAGGATGCGATTATCTACAACTTTTTGCTCGCTACGCGCGGAAGAGTATTCTTCGTTTTCAGAAAGGTCGCCAAAGGCTCTGGCGGTAGCAATGCTCTCGGTGATTGCAGGACGTTGCGCAATGAGTTCTCTGAGTTCTCTTTCTAGCTCTTTGCGGCCTTCCGTGGTGATATTGATGGGTTTCATGACAGATTGATTCCTCCTCTACAACTTACCTCCCTGAATCTGGGGAGGGTTTACTTATACTGCCCTAGTTTATTGGTGAACTCAGTGACTGTCAAGAGTTTTGTTTCGCTGCTCATACGGGTGGTAATTTCGACTTTGTCGTCGGTCAAAGTTTTGTCGCTGATCACTATGCGATACGGGATACCCATGAGTTCGGCGTCAGCGAATTTCTCGCCGGCACGCGCATCTTCGCGATCGTCCCAGAGGAAAAGGTTGGGGTGGGCTTCGTAGAGTTCGGCACATTTTTTGACACCTTTTTCACCTAAGCCGATGAGGTAATATTTGAATGGTGCAATAATCTCGGGCCAGACTAGGCCTTTGCTGTCGGCGAACTTCTCGGCAATAACACCCATGAGCCGGCTGATGCCGATACCGTAACAGCCCATGTAGGCGTATTGGCGATTGCCGTCTTGGTCGGTGAATTCGAGACCGAGTGGTTCGGAATATTTGTAGCCGAGAGAGAAAATATTGCCAACTTCGGATCCGCTGTGGGCGGTGAAGTCGGCTTTTTGGGCGCCAAAATCAGCCAGGACTTCGTCGGTGAAGACTTCTTGGTTGATGCAGAGGGTTTTGTCGGCGTTCATATAGATAGTGTCTTCGCCAACATCAAGGATGGTTTGATATTCGTGGCTGTATTTGCTAAAAACCCCGCCGCTGGCGAAGGTTTTGTAGGTGCAGTCGCCTAAGTCCAGTCGCTCGTAAACCTTGGTGTAGGCAGCGGCAGCACGCTCGTAGAAGGCTTCGTGCTGGGCTTTGTCTAAGGAGAAGTCGTACATATCTTTCATGAGGAACTCGCGACCACGCATCAGGCCGGATTTGGGGCGAGGCTCGTTTCTGAATTTGGTTTGGAATTGGTAAACATAGAGTGGGAGATCTTTGTAGCTGTTGATGTGTTGGCGCAACATATCGGTAATGGGCTCTTCGTGGGTGGGGGCAAGCCCTAGTTCGCCGCCGGTGTTGAGATTGGTTTTGAACCAGACATCTACCTTTTCGGCGTCCCAGCGATCGGTGATCTCCCAAATTTCGCGACGCTGCAGGGTGGTCATGGACATTTCTTGACCCTTGATTGCATTCATTTCTTCGCGGACAATTTGCTTGATGTTTTCGATCACACGAACCCCGAGAGGCAAGTAATCATAGGCGCCGGCCATTTCTTTGTGCACGAAGCCGGCACGAATGAGCAGTTGGGCGTTTTTGCTGACTTCGTCTGCAGGCGCAGTTTTGGAGGTTTTGGTAAATAATTCGGATCGTTTCATGGATTAATTATACACTATGACAATCTAATGAGATGACTTATCCGGGGAATTCGTCCATGCTGCCGATTAGCATGTCGCGGGGACGGTTGCCGTTGGGGGGGGCGACGACGCCCATTTCTTCAAGTTCGTCAATAATAGCGGCGGCTTTGCCGTAGCCGATTTTGAGGCGGCGCTGCAACAGCGAAGTGGACATTTTGCGGGCCTGGAGGCCGACTTCGGTGGCTTGGCGAGCGAGGTCGCCAGCACCGGAAAGTTCGGTATTCATTTCGATGCCAGGCATGCCTTTGATTTGGACATGCTGGGAGATGACGTCGTCGTTGTAATCTGGTGGGCTTTGCTGGCGCAGAAAATCTGTCACACGATTGATTTCGCTATCACTGACGAATGAACCTTGGACGCGTTTGGGTTTGCCCATCATTTCGGTGGTGAGAAATAGCATGTCGCCCATGCCGAGTAATTTTTCGGCGCCACCCATGTCGATCATGACGCGGGAGTCAATGTTGTTGTTGACGGCAAAAGCAATACGTCCAGGGATGTTGGCCTTGATAAGGCCGGTGACGACTTTGACTTCTGGGCGCTGAGTGGCGAGCACGAGGTGAATTCCGCTGGCACGACCTTTTTGGGCGACGCGCACAATAAGCATTTCGAGTTCTTTGCCGGCCATCATCATGAGGTCGGCCATTTCGTCGACAATTAGTACGATGTACGGCATTTTGCCGCCGTCATATTTTTGGGGGTTGCCCTCGGCATCTTCCATCACTACTCGGCCGCCGGTTTTGGCCATTTTGGCGTTGTAGTCGCCGATGTTTTTGACGCGTTCTTCGGACATGAGGCTGTAGCGGCGCTCCATTTCATTGACCGCCCACTTGAGGGAAGAAAGAGCTTTTTCAATGGACGTGATAACTGGAGTAAGGAGGTGCGGGATATCTTCGTATTGGACCATTTCGACTTGTTTGGGGTCAATAATGATGAATTTGAGATCAGAGGGAGAGTTGCGATAAAGCAGAGACGTGATGAGGGAGTTGGTCATGACGGATTTGCCGGAGCCGGTGGTGCCAGCGATGAGAAGATGAGGCATTTTGGCAAGATTACCAATGACGGCTTGGCCCGAAATATCTTTGCCGACAGCAAAGATGAGCGGACTGGCTTCGTCTTGCCATTCTGGGCTTTCAAGAATGCTGCGCAGACCAACGTCGCCAGATTTGGCGTTGGGGATTTCGACGCCTACACTGCGGGTGCCAGGGATAGGTGCTTCGATGCGAATTTTGTCTTTGGCGAGATTGAGACTCAAGTCGCGATCGAGAGTGGTGATTCGGGAGAGTTTGACGCCGCTGGGCGGCTTTAGGGTATATTGAGTAACGCGCGGACCGATGTTGGCGCCTTCCATTTCGACTTCGATGCCAAATTCGCTGAGGGTGTTTTTGATGATGAGGGCGTTTTGCTGGATGTTGCCGGCATCGGTGGGGTTTTGCTTTTTTTCCAAGAGGTCAATGGGGGGCGTTTTCCAATTGGGATCAGAGATGGCAACGAGGGCGGATTTTTTCTCGGTGTCTGAGGTTTTGGTGGCGCTTTTTTTGCCTTTTTTGTCGCTGGGATCGAGGACGTCAACGCCGGATTTGACTTTGAGGTCCTTGATCTCGCCTTCAGGAATTTCGGTATTTCCTCGCATGATTTTGGCGTTTGCGGTATCTTCGTCGGTTTTTGATGCCCGAAAAAGTTTGGCGATGGCCCTAAATAGTGCCAGGGGCGTTTTGGCGAGCACGAATAGGGTTGTGACGAGGATCAAAACTATATATATAAATATGGCAACGCCAGGATCGACCAGCTGAGTGATGGCTTGATTTAGGAACTCGCCAAGGATACCGCCGGTGGGGTTGGCTTCACCAATGGTGGGAACACCGAGTACGCCTGCGAGCCAGATAATCATTAGGGCGGAGGCCAGCCAAACGATGACGGGCACACGATTGTCGTCGCTGCGAAAAATGAGAATGGAAAGATAAACCAGCAAAACTGGTATGAGATAAGCGGTGTAGCCGATGAGAAAAATTCCGCCGTCGTAGATGGCGTTTAGAACACTGCCGCCGCTGCCAAACCAAGTCAAAACCAGGAGGATAGCGAGGGCGATCATGGCAAGTGCAACTACCTGGCGCCAAAAGCCGCCAGGTAGTTCGTGGGTTTTTCCGACTTCTTTGTTTTTGCCTCGCTTTTTAGCCATAAAGGCATTATATCACAAATGGGCTAGAAGCCGAGGTCGTTGATCCAAGACCAGTCGTAACTGTTGCCGCCGCTTGAGGGGTAGGTGTAACTTTTTTGGGCGTAGAATCCGACCAGGGTGCTGATGACAATCATGACGAATCCGATGCCGGCGATAGCGATGCTTACGAGATTGAAGAGACGAAGGATCTCAGTCTTGCCGGATTCAATTTTCTTGGCAAAGAAGAAGATGGCTCCTGCAGCTATGCCGGTGATCAAGTTTGGAATAAAGTTGCTAAGCCAAAGATTTTTGTGACCAACACCGGATTTGCCACCAACGCCCATGAGCGAATAGAGGGCAAGCCCGATAAGTGTTATGCCGTAGATAACGGCCAAGATTAGGAAAACTTTGGCGACGCGTTTCCATGGCTTGGCTAAGGTGGCTTTGTCAGTAATTTTTTTCAATGTCATCATGCCGACAAGGGCGCAGGCGACTGCAAGCAGGGTGGCGACAAGTGCGCTTGCGGCACCAACGTTGGAAAGGACGAGGCCGATGAGAGGTATGCCAAAAAACCAATTACCGTCCGTGAAACTGGCGATGGCCGCGAAAATGGCGGTAAAGCCAAAGAATGCGGCGAAACTGAGCGCGAAGGCATTGACTGCCGCGGCCTTTTCGCCTGATATTTTAATTTTCGGCAAGCCAAGAGGCTCCACTACCGAATTGTTTGCTTGTGGTTCCATATAAAACTCCGCTTATTGTTACTTCAATAATAGCACAAACTGGAAGAAGCAAGGTTAATTTTGTGGAGTGTTCTTCATGGAGAGGGAGAGGCGGCCTTTATCGTCTATGGAGTCAAGGCGGACTTTGACGGTTTGGCCTACTTTGAGTACTTCTTCGACTTTGCCCAGACGTTTTTCGCTGATTTGGGAAATATGCAGCATGCCGTCAATGCCAGGCATGATGTTGACGAAGGCGCCAAAATCCTTGATGGTGACGACAGTACCGGTATAAATTTTGCCAACTTCGGGCTCTTCGACGAGTGATTTGACCCAGTCGAGGGCTTTTTCGATGGACGCGCCATCGGAGCTAGCAATCGTAACTAGACCGCTATCGTCAATATCGATCTGCGCGCCGGTTTCTTTGGTGATCTTATTAATGGTCTCGCCACCTTTGCCAATAATTGCGCCGATTTTGTCAGGATTGACCATGAGTTTTTCGATGCGTGGGGCATAGGGCGAAAGTTCTTTGCGCGGCGTGGCAATAATTGACAGCATGTGTTCCATAATGTGTAGGCGGCCGGCTTTGGCTTGGTTGATGGCCTCGGCGAGCACTTTGACGGGGAGTCCGTGAACTTTCATGTCCATTTGCAGAGCAGTGATGCCCTCAGTGGTACCGGCAACTTTGAAGTCCATATCGCCAGCAAAATCCTCAACGTCCATGAGGTCAGTCAGGACATATGGCTTATCGCCGTCCATCATTAAGCCCATAGCAACACCGGCAACAGGACGCTTGAGAGGGACGCCAGCATCCATGAGGGCAAGGCAACTGGAGCAAGTGGCGGCCATGGAAGTAGAGCCGTTTTGAGACATGATTTCGGTGACGCTGCGGATGGCATAGGGGAAATCTTCGGCTGCGGGCAAAACTGGGACGAGAGCGCGTTCGGCTAGGTAGCCGTGACCGATTTCGCGGCGGCCGGGGCTGCCCATACGATGACATTCACCAACGGTGTATCCTGGGGCGTTGTAGTGGTGCATGTAGCGCCGTTCGCCATCGGTGACTTCCATAGTGTCAACAATTTGGGCGTAACTAAGTGGTGCCAGGGTGACAGCATTCAGGGCCTGAGTAACGCCACGCGTGAATAGTGATGAGCCGTGGGCGCGAGGTAGGATGCCAATTTGGGAGCTAAGCGGTCGCACTTCGTTGAGCTTGCGACCATCGGGACGAACGCCATCCTGGATGACGCCGGCGCGAGCATCGTGATGCACGGCCAATTCAAAGGCGCTATTGTATTTGTCGCGGAAATGTTCATCGTAATATTTGAATTTGGCGGAATGGGCTTCTTCCTTGCTCATTTTTGCGGTGACGCCAGCTTCGTCGTCAGTGACAAATTTTTTGGAAAACTCGTCGTGCATGGCGTATTTGATCTCGTCGATGAGCTGATTGCGCTCAATAGTATTGGCATAGCGGACATTGGCGCCAAGTTTGCCTTCGACCCACTCGTCGACAACTTTTTGGATTTCTTCGTCGGGCAAGACCAGGACGTACTCTTTGTCAACGACGCCGACTTTTTCGCGTAGTTCTTGCTGGAGTATGATGACGGGCTGGATCATTTTGAGGCCCCATTCAAGCGCCTCGATGACGCCATCCTCTGATATCTCATTGGCTCCAGCTTCGACCATAGTGATCCCACTGTCTTTGCCGGCAACTACCAAATCTAGGTCGGACGTGGTGCGTTGTTCTGGGCTAAGGAAAGCTTGATATTCGCCGTTGATGCGGCCGATGCGCAAACCAGCGATGGGACCATCAAAGGGGACGCCAGCCAGATGTAGGGCGGAGCTGGCGGCAATCATAGCAATCATATCGGGACGAAAATTGGGATCCATTGATAGCACCGTAGTGACGACTTGCACTTCTTGCCGATAGCCTTTGGGGAAAAGTGGGCGAATTGGGCGGTCAATG
>Ga0123353_10009734_pt1 | contig 13314 bp, 4 predicted proteins | sample TergutLab28metaG_3_FD_92763 | JGI IMG/M metagenome (GOLD analysis project Ga0123353, IMG submission 92763) | Labiotermes labralis P3 segment gut microbial communities from Petit-Saut dam, French Guiana - Lab288 P3 | ecosystem: Host-associated > Arthropoda: Insects > Digestive system > Gut ...
CCCTAATATAGAAAAAATATTTATAAAATAAAAAAGGAACAAAAATCTAAAAAAGGATTGTTATGAAACTAAAAAAAAAAGGGGGGGGGGGGCATTCACTAGACTACCTCAAACTTGAAAAATAAGGACTTAAAGATTTACCATGCCCTAATGAGCCAGCAGAGGTACAGAAAGTGTCAAAACTCATCACCAACATAACATAATTCAATGATACAATAATGATTAAACCTAAGTAAGTTTATAAAAAGAACATAAACAGTAACACTTGGTAGACTGGAAAAAGAACTACAACAGCTAACAATTTGTTAGGCTCTCCTCAACTTATAGAACCTCCAAAAATAAAAGATTTCATAAACTGGAAGTGAACATTCTCAATGATAACTAAAAATTCCAGGCAAATTCTAGCGTTGAAGAGAACACAAACATGTATATACATTTCTCAGTGAACTACAGAAATAGCACTGATACAAATTCAAGTACTTCGATACGTGATTCTGCGCCACTGGGAACTACTCACCCAATAACACAGCATCACATGCCAGAAGGCTTGACTGGATCTTCAGTAACACTTTCGTGAACGTCAGTACTCACAAGACACTGGTATGCTACAAATCCCATGAAAGTTCTTTCAGTTTACTTTATACTCAGTCACAGCAACATTAACAATTCAGAACACCTATAAATTAGGCATTACCAGTCCGCTGTGTTACCATGACACAAAACTATTAAAGTATAACCCATGAAGGACTAAAACATTCTCAATGTGCAATTTCTATGGGAAGTTTGGATGGAAAAGTCTCAATTAACTGACACCTTCCACTTACAGAAGTGGTCTCCTTTTGCAAGTTTCTTTTTTTCTTTAAGTACCTGGTTTAACTGAAGACAACTGTCTTGGGCCAATCCATAATTAGCCACAGCTGAAGACGGCCTTACGACGTTAAATTGCTTAATTTAGCCTCTTGCACTTCTGTCTGACGGCGTTGTGTGTAACAATCTACATATTCATATTTCTTACATTACTGTAAGATGTCACACCACCACTGGAAGTAACTAAAGCCACAATATACCATACGAGTATTAACAAATATGCAATTAATACACTTGTGAAGTACGAATGCAGATATCAGAACAAACTGTAATGTAAATTGTATTGTGTACGTTCACGATTTCGTTCATTTTGTATACAAATACTCAGCTTCAAAATTGCATTCATTTTAGAACGACGTCAGCGAGGTCTGGAAAGCACTTACGTTTTTTTCTCCTAGCAGGCCTAGACGTTTTTTGTCTTCCCATATCTTCCCTTTACTCTTTAATAATAACGTTACCAAGTCACAGTCGGTATCAACCATCTCAATCAATCGCATGTCACACATTCCAAGAAATTTAGATCACAAACTACATAACCTCATTCATTTTCGCGCCGTACTTAATATTTAGCTGCAATGTCTGCCAACCTTGATGACTAGCACAGAACATATGACAAGTAACATAGGTCATAAGGCATACTCGACGCAACTCCGTTAACATTACGTATATCTGTCAGTAGATAGCAGCAGGCTCCGTGTATAACACAAAACTTTTCGTCGAGGCTCCAAAGAATTGAATACGTACACCAAGAGAACTTTTAGATTGATGAAGAAACTGTAATAATTTACTTCAAAATATTTACATTTTCAAACTAATTTCATCAGAGTAATTTTTATGAATATATAAGTGAAAGTGCAAGTCTCCCACGTCGTGTTGACTGATATCGACCATGCGAGCAACTGCGCAATCTACTGTCATAACCATTGTACTTTTAAAACGGTATTTCTTGGCGCTCGCTATGAATAACTAAAACTGTTTCTGGGGACTGAAAATTTCATACAAATTAAGTTATTGACCAGGTATGTATAATATCTTCGCGTAATGACTGTAAAGCACATATTTATTATGTAATCTCACCAAACAGTTTATATATCTCCATTTAAAAAATACTCCTCATTTGTGTTGTTTTCGTATCATTCATCATATTGTCATACAGGTAAATTGTGCAGCGATGTTTCTACAGAACTAGATGCAGCTCAAGAGTTTGTATCGTCCCACGCAATTATAGCTCACAACCCCATACCATCTACTGTACATCTCACCCAGTGACACAACACATTCACTCACAATTCTTGTACCACTATATGAAATTGTAGGAACCATGTTACTGGTATTGTTTTGTTCTAAAAGGATACAAATACTTGACCCTGGAAGTTTGTTGTCGTTTTTAAATATACGGTGTAATCACATCAAAATATGACAAAGAAATATCCCAACACTGAGTCTGGGGATCTGGTTGTAATCAAGCCTGAACCTCCCTGTAGTATTAACCTCCTGACTCAGGCCAGGTTTTTGTATAGAAGCCTTCATGTGGTTGTCCCATTATTTTCTGCTATGTATGTCAGGTTTCAACCTTATAGAAACGGGAACTTGTCTGGTACACTGAATGGTTCAAAAAAAAAAAGTTGCTGATGATGGACAGATGGACATGGCACAAAAAATGAAGCTTAGCAGTTGTCTTGGACAGTTACCACACTATTCCTGGTAGAAGTATATGACATTAAGGCATGTGCAACAGCAAATAGAAATACGGGGTATAAGGTTAGCAATATGTCTAATCCATCAGAAAGACAAAGGTCTGGTGGTAGCACTTTGCAATTACAGAAGAAGCCTCTGCTTTAGCACTTTTCCTTCTACATCTGTATTATTCAACCTGATGATGGTCATATGCGTGACCGAAACATATAGTATAAAATAAAAACGAACGTATGAAGTTCATGTGTTGTGTTTGTTCAGGCTGTATTGCTAGTGGTTGACTAACACAACAGGATGAATTTGCCCAGATTTGAACTGAACTGAACTTTGCCCCTATCTCTCTTTTACATGCATGCTGACTTCATAATTGCCCATTAGGTTGAAGTTAGCAAGTAAGTTAATAAAGAACAGTTATTATACCTTACATTTACTGTTTGTAATGAAACAGGCAACATGTGGCCACTGGAGAAGTATGCTCGTTGGGATGGAAAATGCTGGCATCAGATAGACGGTGAGGACAGCCATCTTAGACTCTTGGTTGAGGTAATAATCAATATGATAAGGTGATGAATGTTACATACCACACTATGTGTTTTGATTCCTAGTCAAAAATTTCAATATCTTCATAGAGAATCATTCAATAAGTTCTGGGTGCCCATGGTAATGGAAATGTTAACAGTTCTGCATTTCAGTTATGAATTTTTATCATTTCTAGCTGTAATATAAAATTCACATGTCTTCACCACTTCCTTCTGTCCTGTCTGCTTAGTAGTTTATATGAGACCACATATGGTTTTATACAAAAATTACTGAATTCTTCTGTAGTGTTGTTACTAGGTGACAGCATAACACGTAGAGACTATCACGTCTGCTGCAACAAAAATGTAAAATGCATGAAGAGGTCTAGCTGGTATTATAAGTGTATCACAAACACTATGAAAGATACAAGATCCTTTTCCTTCTACAGCCTGACTTTAAAGACAGTAAAAATCATTTAGTGTCTGTGTCCTGCAGTGCACTAAATTTTGTATGTCTTTGAAGAGGTTACAGTGCCTTGTTGCTAGTCATGAATTCTAATAATGACGGAGGTACATGATTAAGCATGTAGTCACATGCCTTACATAGTTTTATGAGGATGTAACTTAAAGAATTAATTAATTTTATTATTTCAATACCATCCACTTTACAAAGGCCTGAAGGAAAGTATGATATGAAAGAGGGTTGATGTCTCAGACATGTTTGCACAAGTACAATGTACACATATGTCACAATGCCTGGTAATATAATTGCACTTCTGTGATTTTCTATTTTTTTTTTTTATAAATATATACACATACTTAATCTAACAACTTCCTTTGAAGAACTTAAATTACCTTACACATGGGGTTAAGGGTTTATGGAACTATAAATGTGGGGTTACTGTTCAAAAAACATTGAATATTACTGCAGAGACACTGCATAATGTTCGTACAAGATGATGTGACAAAGTTTATTTGAATTGATAGCTTCTACAAATGGGTCATATTTATTCAATTAATGCATTCTCATATTCAAGTGTAGAATATGTGTGCAAGATGAAGTCTCTTCATGTCTGTGTCAGCTGGCATGTTATGAAGATGCTGAACTAAGATCAAGGCTTGCAATTTCAAACCCATGTTGAACATTTCATAATACTGATACTGCAGTCATGTTATCAATTCATTAAGATTTTAGCACATACAGGAGACACATAACAATAGAAACCCAATTGTGGACACTCATCAGTGTAGGCAATGCATTAAAAAAAAATCAGACTGGAGTGCCACTGATGCATTAGAGAGAGTATCCCATCTGCGAGGAATTTCTTGTACTGCTCCTTAAAGAGTCACAGTCTCCAGCACATTGTCACCCTACATAAATGTATTGGATTTCAGCACCTCATTTAATTATACACAAATGTGAAAATTGCATGGCATTAGTTGGTCCTGAATTCTGCAAGCCATATGTGAACAGTCATTGTTGTGAGTTTGTCCTAATGTTTGTTCTTTATCTTGCTATGCAACTTTTGAACTGTTTGAAAAGGGCATCATTACGAGATTTATAGTCCAGAAAAATGGGTCTTGATGTCCTTCTGGGTCTGTGTGCATAGATTCACCACCTGGCACACCATCTTCAATCTGTGGTGTAATGTCGTCTTTTCTAGCTACTCATCCAGCGAACTGTACTGTACTAGTATCTGACAGTGTTGACTAAGTCAAACATACAGCTGCACTATCTGTACTGCAACAGTAGTGCCAGAGTAAAACACTATTTTACTGTGTGCAGGGCATTTTCTGATTACGTCATTCTGAACAAACTGACAATATGCCACATCGCTGATCTTCAGCCAATAAATATCAGTGATATAGACCAAATTGAAAAAAGTTACATTCTCATGAAAAAATTTAAAGAATTAAAGGAAAAGGAATTCAGAACAACTTACAGAATTACTCACAGCATAACACTGGCCCAAACACTTTTACTTCCTCCGTATTTTCAATTCACAAACACTAACTACTAATTGTCTCTTATACACAGCATAAAACTTACGACTTCAGGCAAGAAATTAACAAATACATTTTAATTATGTCCAATTTTTACATGACAAACACATATGGATGAAATTATGTGAATTATAAATAAATAAGAGATTTCAGTAATCTTAGTGTATTTTTGGAGACCTGCTTGTTGCTGAACATAATCATTAAATATACCCATAGTGTAACACAGCCCAGAAAAATCCCTGGTGCCAGATTAAAAAATGGCTAGAAATTTTGTAGCAAATAATATTTTCGAGAATAATTATTCTTAGTTAAGGCTAATTGTTACAATGGCTGTCACATAATGTACTCATCTTCAGCAAATATCTGAATACAATGAGTGGCCATTCCTGATCACGCATATCACTGCGAATGGCTGGTGGTCAATTCATTTGGAATGTCATGAGGTGCCACAAAGTTTGACTTTTGTGCTTAACAGAAGGTACAGACTACTCTGTATGGATCACATTACCCGGATTGTGAAAAACTGTATGTTTCTTAGACTTCTTGGCTTGCTCCTAGTCCAAAGAAAACCTGGTCATGACCTTGCATAACAATTCTGGGATATTTGTTCACTCATATTTAACAATCTCAAAAACTGTACGACTTACAGAAGTGTGTGCTGGATACTAAATGTGCATTCCATTCTTCTCTACAACTTATGTGTAAAATATTTTTCACTCTGATAAATAATGAGCAAGCTATGCTTGAGTTGCACACAGAAATACAAGTAGATCTTCATGCAATGTGCTCATTAAAACTGTCCCACTTAAATAAAGGTTGAAACAGATCAATAATTTTTTATAAAATCCTACAATATGATATGCATTTAAGATCACTTTAACCATTCTTAAATTGTTTCATGTGTAAAGACAGATGGACATATGATGCAATTTTATAGGCTATCTGTGAGGACACAGGGGTACATATGAGACCTTTCTAATGAGTTTCCCGACTTTTTTGTCTCTACAAACAACACAGATAACCTACACTAATATTATTGCTAAGGAGTAATCAGTACACCATTTTAATTGCAGAATATGCAATTACTGGTGGTTCAAAATGGAACTGTGTACGAATCTGTGGGGCTTGCTGCAGGTACTAGTCAACTGCGAGGAGTCTGGAAGGACGCAGTTCTTGTAATTGTTATCAAACATCAGGCAAGAAAGTTACTTTTAATTTAGTTTTAATTTTATCACAGTCAAACCTAAGTGATATGTTATTGTGTATCAATGTTAAATTTCCTTTTAGACTTTCACACAACTCTTATTATATCACAGCCAATATAGCTAAGGTTTCAACAAAAATTTTAACACTTGTGTAAGTCTTATGGGATCCCATATGATATTGATTTTGATGAGCACTACATGAAACCTGTTTTGAAACTTCTTGTAAAGATGGCCTGATGACGGTCTAATGACCAAAACTTGTAGCCAATAAGTTAAATAACACAATATTGTTGTGTTTGACTGAAAAATTAACTTATTATCGTTTTAAATACTCTTTTTAACACAATGGGCTGTCCTCTACAAAAATTTAAAAAATCAAAAAACATTTATTCCTGTGATTTTCATGCTTTATTAACTCGCACGTAATTTTGGAATATATACTTCTGCACGATGTTGTGCAGTTTGCTCACACTGCGTGAACAATAAATGTTGTACGTCTTTTATACCATATATAACACAGCTGTATGGTGTTTATTAAGGCAGTGCTGAACAGCAGTACCTACAAGGTCACGACTAGTCTACACTATACACATAGGTATATCCTGTCAGCAGACACAATTTACATCTTCAGTACTAAATGGGGTGATGTTCTATTCATTATGATAAGTAAAGAGACTTATACCATATATGGTATAAAAGTTGTAAGTGTAACAACAATACTGGTAGTGTGAACAGTGCGAGACATATAGCATACTTCACACTTGTGACACAGCGGATAAAATTCATGAAGACCATTAACAGACACTGTGTACACTCTTCAAAATATCCTAGTCTGACCTCAGCCCACATGCCGGCTACACTTTGGTTTTGTATACTTTTCGTCAGTCCCATGAAGTAAGTGATGTAACAAAAGAGCAGAATACGACAGTACTATTCCCTTTCACATCTGTACTACTTCATACCTTACAGTTCTTTTCCCATTCACATAACATTTTGATTCCCGATGGTGTCATCGGAATTTTTCATCGACATAATCCTTCTGGCCGCACTATGGCCCTGAGGTTGACTCAGCCTCTAACAGAAATGAGTACCAGGAGTATTTCCTGGGGGGTATAGGTGGCCGGTGCGTAGGGCTGACAACCTTACCACATTCATGTGCCAATTGTCTTGAATTCTGGAAGCCTCAACCTCTTGAAACCCTCAGGACCTGTCCAGGCCTGTAGTGGGATTGCTGTACCTATACCTTTTAAACTACATTACTGACAAAGTTACTTAATTTTAAGTAAGAAACATAAACTCAGCAAGTTACACACCACTGTAAAGTAACCTAAGAAATATTATTAACTCACAAAATCCTTGGGCAATTTCATTTACAGACAACTTCTCGGCGGTTTCGAGTGAAATTTACTGCAACAGATTTTAATTCTGCACTATCCAACTGCAGGGATTGTGTAACCATGCTGTCTCAGTACATATCAATATATGATCCAACAGGTATTGGCCAATATAACATCTCAAATATAATAAAAGCAGATGAAATTATATGCAGTGACAAACATGTACTTTAGATACAGCTGCTAAACAACTATGTAAATATAAGCATGACATAACTTCTCAATTATTAGTGTCTTCCCATACTGTAATGAAACTTCCTTATTGCAAAATATGTTGTGTTATAGAAAATATGGTTTAACAAGAAAAATACAAAATGGAAGTACAATATGTTTCAGAGTCCAGCTCCACAGAGCATGTAACAATCTCTGACTGGTACAGACACTTCATGAAGGCAGAAGCTTCACGTGAAAACACTCTTGCAGGTATGAAATGTCTTCCAAAACTTTCAGTTGCAAGGAACAGTGGAAGGTACATTATAAGAGGGGAACATATATTCCAAACCCATTCTCCGTCATTATGTTAAGACTGGTAACACAGTCTATTGTTGCAAGGCTATTAGCACAACTTCACAAGTAGGAATTACTTTTTCTTGCATTCTACAAAAACTCATCATACTGAAAAATTACTCTTATAAAAGTTGCAGATTTCAATGTAATTGCAGCTGAAATATTCCATTTTCTCAGACAGGTTTAGATTTAATACATACAGTTAAATCAGGACAAAATGTGAAACATAGGTGCATGTATTTGGTCAATTGCTGACCACATTTATTTCTTATTTCTGAAATGAATGTGCCACCATCACTAAACTTCAGAAAGCAAAGAACAGAACAAATTAAAAGGAATAGGAAACAAAACACATTCAAGCAGCCTCCTTTGTTGTGTATTTTTTATTATTTTAATTTCCACACTGAACAGTTTCGGTTTAGACTTACCTTTAAAGAACTGTGTATGCATAAAAAAAACCCCCCCCCAACACGTTCATTAGATATATTTATGCAACAAGGAAATTCACTGCATTTTTAGGACATGCTGCATAATGTTTTATTTTTCACAAAATGCTTTTAATTTAATTTTATCTTCTTCTGTTCCAATAATACCCTTTTCATAAACCATGGGCTAAAATTTAAATACCCACCCCAGTCAGATTAAGGTTCTTGCTACTGTAATTTTTACTTGAAATCCTCATAACTGGAGAAATTTTGTAATGACTGCATCCTTCCAGTTCCTACAAATTACAGCTCATACTTAAAATGCATTATGAGGGAACAAAAGACTTGGCTTTCTTTTCCTTTCACCAGGCAAGCTGGCGCATGCGGAACCAATTGGCATTCAAGAGGTGTGTGGTTCATATTTCAGGCAAGACGCTTCTGCTTTTCCGTCACTTTCCTCAAACTTTGGAAGAAAATAGTACTTCAATTAGCCCATGCCTCCTTCATTCTAATTCCTTATTTTTCTTCAGTCATTCTACCATTCAGCACTACAGTGTTAGATGCTCAAATTACAAGAAAAACCCCTAGATCTGGGGTGCACAAATTTTCCAAAAATCTAGGAGCCACCTCAAAATTCTAGATGCCAGAAGACGACACAAAACAAATTCTGTAATGACGATCTACAGATGTTACCCGCCACCATATAAAATTTAGTCACTTGAAATTTCTGCGCCACTGCCATGAATAAGAAAGCATGTTTCGCCATAATGAAAACAACAGAGGATACTGTAAAGAGGAACTTATCTAGTGTTTTTTAGTTTCCCAGCAAAGAAATGTCTTACTGTGTTAACTGATGTTACGAATTTCAATGCAGGTTGCTTGTCTCCTGAACCACTTCCACCAGACTTTCCACTGGAAAAGACAGTGCAATTGTGCATCTTGGACCCAAGCTTTCCTGAGCTTGTCAAAAGAGTGGATGCTGCATTGCAACAAATGCATCTGTAAATTTATCTTAATTTTTGTGTAATGTCATATATCAAAAGTTTGAATGTTCTCTTGTATCTGGATTTGCTCTGCAAACATTTTGTTTTACTTCTTACATAGGAAATAACAGGCTTATTGTGTATGAATGCTTGCCTTACATTTTCCCCCATAGTGAAGTTTTACATTGTCACCAAGAACAGTGAAAATCAATAAGAGACATAAACAAATAGGTTTTACTGAAACATATCTCATGACCTTCATACAAATTCAATCATAAATATTAATCTTTTTCTTTGTAATATGTACATAGCCAGTGGCAAATCAGAACACCTGAATTAAACAAAGCCTATAGATTCAATCAATGATTAAGTAGTTCTGAGGATTTATAAACATCACCCTTTTTGGTTCAGACCGGAGCATTTGAACAGTTATTTCACAATTTTTGTATGTCTAATCAAAAGAATTTCACTTTCCAACAAAATGATAACTTTATGCAAAACATGCTGCCACAAGAGAGGGGAATGTGTGGCATACTTCAGAAAATAAGTGGATTTTGTGTGAAGCAAGCAATATTCAAGAAGTCTTCAGAATAAATACCAAGAAGTGAGAGGTGATGTCTACTGCAAAAGAAGTTTTACACACACACACACACACATATATATATACAAATAACAATTTTATTGTTGTAATAAAAATTTCTTTATTATACAAAAATGAAATGAAGTCCAATAATAGTCAGCCTACTTTTACAAAGTGGCATAACACAAAGTGGGCCAGGATACACACCTAAGGAGATGGTACTTTTTCGGAAAGATGCTCGTTTGAGTTACCGTTACACACTATATCCTGACCCTCTTGCACCACTGGAGTTGCACTTGCCACTGTAGACAGTCCATTACCATCATCCAATACATCTACCGCATCTGCAGCTTGTCCTGGTGCAGCCAATCCATGAGACAAATTATCTTCACGGATATCATAGCTATGTAATTCAAGTGTCTCCAACCAAGACATCATTCTGTAGTGTTAAGGCATGTACAGTTTTAATCTTCACAGTAAATGGCTGTCTTTCATAACTACATGTGGCTGACATATACAGTACATATAAAATTACAACTGACTATAGCATCAATTGTAGTGTATATCATAGCTTCATGGCTACCCTACCAAATGCCAGCTTCAGAGGTTCTGTTGAACAATCTTGAGAGGTACAGGAAGTCCCACAAAATAAAGTGACAAAGTAGAAGAGATGAAGATGGATAATGTAAAAGTTTAAATTTTAAAATTATGTAAAATGTAAAAACTATGATAAGTGAAACAGAAGATAATCTTCACATAACATTCATAACAGGTAATAGGGCTCTATGTGATATTATTACCAAATTTTAGTGTCTACTGCATGAAATTTCATCAGGGGACATGGGAGATATATTCTTCTGGTTAAAGTTTGCATAAAAATGTAAAACCTTCAACAATAAGAAAACAATTATGCATGGACATGACCATCATAACACAACTATATTTTCAATTATACATAACATGTCAACTACATGTTTCGGCCCACGCTATTTTTGGCCATCATGTTGGATACAATTATCGGAGAAAACTACACAATATATAATATGATACAGTATAACCATCAGTGTTGTTGTAAGTAGAGGGGGACGAGATCTTGTTTGCAAAAGAGTTGGGACAGCATGTGTGCAGAAGGTTTAATATGTAGATAATTGACAATATAGTTGTGTTATGATGGTCATGTCCATGCATAATTGTTTTCTTATGTTTTAACACAACGGGGATGACACTTCTTAAAACCTTCAACAATATTACATGAAAATAAATGTCAAGAAATTCCCATCGTTTTTAGTCCTAATATCCTACACCAGTCAAAAGATAAACTCTTTGCCTACTGCTACTTTGGAGCTGCATAATCAGTTAACCAAAAGAAAAGGATACGACTTCTCTTCAATTTCTGACTGAATTATTGTCGGGTAGATAAAATTCTCTTTGAATGCTTTCACTTCACTCTCTACTTCACACCATACCAGTGGTTCGTGATATCCATCTTTTCCGTAACGCTGGTTATAGTATTCATAATGTACCTAAGAGGGAGAGAAAAAAAATTAAAAATCTCTTTTTCTTGGCTTCTCCAACAATACCAAACACACAGCACTTCAACAATGCATCAGTAAACAAAAACCAACACACACAGATTTACAGTCAACAATTATATATGTACATCCCACGTGTTGGTCCTGGTTGATCCCGGTAAAAAACATTCACTCACTTTCATATTGTTCCTTCCGTGCATTGTGAAATGATTTACAAACTCTATCAGCACCAGCAAATGCATAACTCTATATATTACGTATTTTACTATTAATTTGCTCCTACATGTTTCAACACAGCTGCTCTCCTCAGGGAACTTACACATGTTCTTAAAATGCACAGCAATAAAATCGATTTACAATAATCGTACAAATCCAATGAGGAGGTTTCAGTTACCATATACAGTATTTAGAATGTAATTATAATGTGATAGTATAATTTGTTGTTGATTACACATTGTTTCCTTTCAATTCGTTTCTTGTTCTACAAACATTTATTGCTTTCTGATCCAAACTGGGCCCTGTCCTGTAACCGTAAGTACAAATATGTACATTACTATCTATTATGTCAAGAAAGTTGATTTATAACTAAAGAAAACTGTTCACAGTCACAGGACAGGATCCAATTCGGATCAGAAAGCAACAAATGTTTGTAGAACAAGGAACCGACTGAAAAGAAGACAATATGTAAACAACAACAAATTATACTATCACTTTATAATAACATTTTAAATACTATATATGTTAACTAAATCTTCCACATTTGATTCATAGGATTATTGTATAACGATTTTAGTGCTGAACATGTTAGCAAATTGGTGTAAGACCCCTGAGGATGGCAACTGTGTCAAAACATGTAGAATCAAATTAATAGCAGAATACATAATATAGAATTGTGCATTTATTGATGCTGATAGAGACTGTAAACATTAACTCAGTTGCTAAAACAAATGATGTCATTAAGGAATCTGTATGTTCATTACTGTTTGTTAATGGGAACAAAGAATCCAAATTATGATCATATTATGAACAAGTCTGATCCAGTTCACATCCCCTATAGTCCATTTCAGTAAGACATGTATACTATTCTCCTGTCTATGGAGAAGACATAACCTCTGACAAAAGGAATCTTGCATTATGAAAAGAATGAATACAAGTGATCTAAATTACAAGGTCTAGTAGCAAGTTATTGTGCCCACTAACTTGATGCGCTGAAAATCTGATACTGTTCATCACAAAGGATGAATTAAATATTTATCATGCAGTGTGAATCAAAAACTAGTGGCAACAGAATAGTGTTAATACAGTATCTCATATTATGAAGACTCGCAAAAGACGTAACTTTGCTGTTACATGAATGGAATCGGATTGCAGCCACTTTCATTTCCTTAAACGTGATACTTAACCTTTAGACGCCTAATGTCAACTATAGTGGTCGTAACGCACCGCTAACCTCTAAAGTTCCATTTTATATATTTATTCAACAAATATAGGTACCGAATATTTTAAACATGGTATATACTCTCCGTTTTTTTTCTCTTCAAAATGCAGTTTGTTTCATAATTATAACATATTTGGTTCCTGTATTATTCACATTTTATATACAG
>Ga0123353_10009735_pt1 | contig 13313 bp, 11 predicted proteins | sample TergutLab28metaG_3_FD_92763 | JGI IMG/M metagenome (GOLD analysis project Ga0123353, IMG submission 92763) | Labiotermes labralis P3 segment gut microbial communities from Petit-Saut dam, French Guiana - Lab288 P3 | ecosystem: Host-associated > Arthropoda: Insects > Digestive system > Gut ...
TAGGATGTTACATTGCATCAGTGGGTACTGGCTCCCTACATTCTGAATGACGGCAGTTCCTTCGAAGCATCAGAAACCACTTAGTCCGTGATGCAATGTAAAATCCCAGAAGACACAAATCCTCAACAATGTTTCATTTCAACAGTGACAAAAGACTCACTGAATGTTGTGCTGCTGTTTATTAGCACTGTGTTCTTGCACAGTTTAATTAACTGTCATTTCATTCCTGTCAGCAAAGTGCTACAGTCCATATTGTTGTGCCCTACGATGCAATTTTTACAGAAAAAATTTTGTATGATGAACATCTCCCTTTAATATCAATAAGCAAGCAATCAGTAAGACATAAAGCAAAACATGAAGAGGGACATCAGTAATAAGTCTCTCAAGGCAGTGTTGTACCAGCACACTTCTCACTGACACTGCGTGGATTCCTCACAATACCATTACCAAACTGATGGGCTGTTGGCAGTTCCTCTGAGTTCCTCTTAGTAGCATTATGAAACAGGTGGGCTGCTTGTGATCTGTGCAATTTCCTCTTAGTAGCATTATGAAACAGGTGGACTGACTGTGATCTGTGCAATTTCCTCTTAGTAGCATTATGAAACACGTGGACTGCTCATGGTTTGTATGAGTTCCTGCAAGTAGCATTACAAAAGAGGTGGACTCTTCGGAATTTGTATGTATGAGTTAGTTCATCTACAACGCCCACAAACAGACCCATCCTGGTAACAGCCTTTCAGGGCTTATAAAAGCCAAAATAACTACACTCTAGTATGACCAACCAGCGAGTTGCAAGCCTCAATGACAGACACCTTCAGCACCACCATAACACCACTACTGTTGCAGATTTTAAGAAGGACCTAGTCACACAACCTGCCAACCACAACTGTGGTCACCAAAACCACCCAGTGGGTTTGGAAATAAATAAATATTGTTGTAGCAACTTCTTGAACACACCGTGGGTATGTGGACTCTGATGATGGTACAAATGGTCCTGGCAGCTGAGGTTATGGCTCTAGTGACAATGGTGCAGCAGCAGCAGCAGTAGTAGTAGTAGTGGTGGTGAAAGTGGTGGTGGTGGTGGTGGTAGTAGCAGCAGTACTAGCTTCTGTAGCAGCAGTGAAGTATACAGTACATTACAGTAGTTAAATAACACTAATTACCTCAGTTACTTAATAAAATATTCACTTGTACCCGCATACACCTGAAACATACCTATATTTCATTACTTTTTTCACAGTATTTCAAAGAGTTCCAGCAATGTGACTTTGTTACTGGTCACACAACAGATCATTCTATGAGGAAGCTGCTGCTGTTGCCGCCTCAGACGACAATTCAGCTGGGTGTGAGCCTGTATTTATTACTGGGGGTTGCTCACAAAGGGGTGGATGAAACTGGCTTCTTGTTGTAGTGGTACCCGTATTGTAATCGATGTGATGAAGGCTTATATGGCCTTGGCGATGGCGATTATGACTACTGTCGTTTTGTTGTGGATGATGGTGATGATGACTACGATAATGGTGATGTGGGGAATGCTGCTGACTGTTAAGGTGCTCCTGATTTTGGTGGCTACTGTCGATACCCCCTTCACTGAGGACACTGCCACCATCACAACTCAAGTCCAAATTCGTGACCTTGGTGGTGTCAAGGTCAAGGTTATTTGCTTGAACCTCTGCACCAGTGGCACCTTCCGTCCTGTCTCTATCACTCCAGCTGTTATCTTCTGATACCCCGCCACTGGTCTCAGGCTGCAGACACACGTCTTCCCCTCTAAAAAGTAAACAATACTTTGAAGGAAAATTGTATTTATTTTATCTTTAATATTAAAACATTTACTAAATGTCAGACAGCTGTTCCTCCAGTAAAGGCACAGTTCAGAAGAAAACCCAGCTCCTCATACACTTTACTATCACACCTGGTAACAAGCTCTATGGCGAATCTTTTAAGATTTTTGTCAAACTTCACAAAAATCATTAGTCTGTGGCTCTCCTACTGTACAGTCCAGTTTCCTCCTTAAATCTTGTGACTAATGTTTTGGAAAAATGTGCTACATTTCTTCCTGCAGAACATTGGACCCTATCTGCCACATACACAGCATCACATTCCAAAAGAACATAATCTTAATAAATACTGCTGTCAGAATCCCAAATTAAAGAAAAAAAAAACTGCATATGATATAAACATTTCAATACATTAAAGAATCAAGTTACAGAAAGTGTGAATTAGAGGACATATATCACATGTAATAACACAGGACACGCTACCCAATATACAGGACACACTACCCAATATACAATAAAATCAACATATCCTTACTCGACCTATTTTTTATATACTGTTCACCCATTAAGATATAAGACAATTAGAGCACATAAAAACATAAAAATTGTATATACTCAAAATTAGTAAGATAACCCCACAGGGGCTTCTTGAGGTCAGGCAAGCTTTCCAGATGAAGCTGAAGGCAGAGAGGAAATGGAGGCTAAAGTCAGGTTGAAGACTGGTTTTTCAAGAACTCCTGCATGGGACCTTCAGTGACAGCCTTCAGCTTCTGACTGTAGACTTCCTTATAGCATTCTGGGACACAGTCAGTCTCCCCTCACACCTTGGAACTTCTCCTGAGGTAAGTAAGTGATGTCATGATCAAGCATGGGCCATCAGTGCATTAAAATGTCTGAGCCATGACCTTCAAAGTGATGGTCTATGGGCTCCACAGCTTCAGAACTTGACTGAGTGTCTTGCAGGCTCCTCCACAGCTACAATATTTCCGCTGCCAATGCCCGCCCAGTGCAATCTCAACAACTCGTGCACGTTTTGTTTGTCAGGTTTCTCACTGCCGAATGTGCACTACGGCTCACTGCGTCAGTACCACTCATCACCGTGAAACCCAGAGACAGACTGCAGTTGCCTTCGCATGAAAGTCATTCAACAAACAGTGACTTCATCCCAAGCAGTGTGACTCACACTGATTGCCACTTGGACATTAAACTGGCACCAGAATCCCATATTGCTGCACCACATTGCCTGATAATGCTGGGCAGGACCATCACACATAAGAGGCTTCAGATGCTGCTATAACCTCTTCTTCCATAGCTGGGAGCCGTAACACAGTGATGAAACACAGTACATTTTCTGTAACAAGAATTTCTGCAGAAATCTTCTCCTTTCACAGCAGCCCTTGGATTCCTCTTGCAGCCCCCTTTAAAAACAGTCACAGAAGGCTGGCTGTGTTATCAAGCTCTCCTTACTCACCCTTCACACAACAGACAATTTTAGTTTTGATGAATTCCTTCAGTTCCCAAGGGTTTTCTGAGTGATACAGCAGTAGAGACCCTAATATGCTGTCCCTGAAAATGCTGTCTTCCAAGACCAGTGTGCATCAACCTTTCACAGCTTTAAACCCAAATGCTGCTCTCAATTTATGTACACCATGAAAATAACTACTGAAGACAAAAACATGTCACTACATGGACTGCAATGTTAGTACCAACAGCAAAACACAGCTGTGTACGTAGACCATTGCTTTATATTACGCAGTATTAGCCACAGGGTGCATAAGAAGACACTATACCATGTGCAAGTGTAGGTCATGAGCTATGCTACCCTGCATAAGGCATATAACATGCACATTTTTAAGATTCATGCAATAAATTGGGTACAGGCATGGTGCCTTCTCACCCTCAGTCACCATACATGTACATCAGCAGTAGCAAAGCAGGCATGCTTCCATTTTCACTTCATCTCCTATAACCTCTGTGTGATGTACCTGTGAGCAATTTCACAGCTACTACCACCAAAAAATACAAAATCAAGAACTGTTTGGCTACTTCTGTTCAAAAGACAATTCACAGAATTGCATAGCAGTGCTGCAACATACCCAGTTGTGCACAGAGGGTCGTGATGGTCTGCCAGCAACCGAACTTCCTCTTCTGATCTCAGAACACCGTGTGAGTGACTGGTATGGGCTTTAGTCACTGGCAACGGCAGCCTCTGCTCAGAACCAACACCTTCCACACGGCTGAACTGTGTAACATGGGAAGTCTTCATGAGCCATTCAATGTACTTTAATCATGTTAAGTAAAACCATTTCCATGTGTTTGGTGATCCTAAGGTTGAGTCACATGTAAACTAGTACACTGACAGATACAGAATTCCTCTCAGAATGCCGATCCTGAAGATGAAGGCACTGTGATCCTTCAAAACAATGCGAACTACTCATCCAAAAATAACACATCACATTTCAGAAAAATGCTGTCAGAATCTCAAACTCCCACAGTACAATTAACCTTTAATGGCCACACAATGCATTACTGCAATACATTCACATGGTCCAGCCTACCATATGCTGCACTGACAACACACACACGTTGGTCCAACTGACTGTGCACTGCATTAACAACATATTCACATAGTCCAGATGGCCAAGCATTACATTTGGTCAGCATTAATGCTATAACCCCAACATATCTCACCACGAGTGAAGTTTTGCTCATGCTTAATCATGCACTATGCAGTAAAAAGGGCTATGGCAGAATGGAGGTACGGCCCAGTGCATTCTGAACCTTGGCACAATATGAACGTATGTCAATGGCTTTGCATCCTGGCCACTTTATGCCCTGTGGAAAAAGCACCCAAGTGCCTTTGAAGAAGAGAATGTGTGAAATCCAGCTCATCTGGATGCTTTAATCACAAGAATTATCTCATCCTGCCAGAAATCAAACCCCAATTCATACGTCATCCAGGCCATACCCAGTCTCTACAGTGAATGAAATATCCAGCATCTAGGATTAATGGATTTATGATCTTTTATTCCTAGACATCAAAGGCTAATACAATATGTATCCATTTTGAATCTTACAATCACAAATAAAGTCCACCAGTATATACGTATGGTACAATCACCAATTACTATCACAAAGTGCTCGAATTGGACTGAATTTGCACTCGAGTGACATACTGCACTGTCAGGCTTTATCAAAGATTTTTCGTTGCCATTCTGGTTGCTAACATTTTCTAATTCAAATATTGCAATAACATTTGCTAATACCAGCAACAGATGCTTCCTTGACTTACCTGGGGATTCTCTATGATACGGACACTGTATCTGTCACGTGATGCCTGTCCATTGGGAATCCGTCCTATGGTCAGCAGTGGGTGCTTCAGACCATTTGCTTGTCCATTTGGGTAGCCACCCTACACATCACACATCACAGTTCAAATACAATAATGTATCTATCTCTACACTACTCACAGTATGACAATAACATCACCTGAACAGCAGTTCTTCAGATCCTTTCACCAGTACAAGTTTGTGACTTCACTACAGGTTGAAGAATGAAACTGCCATTCAGTTACAGAGATACAAATGAATTACAAGAATCATGGCAACTGATACAGAGTATCACCTACGTAACATCACATCAACAGCCACACTAAATTACAGTATTGAAATCTGCCTTTCAAACCAAAACAAATTCCAGTGCAACTGGAAGCAGCACAAATGATCTACTGAGACCACTTTGCTTAATGATGAAGAACACTTCACACAAATTTATGTACTGTAATAGGCACAAGGGAAACCAAGGAAGTTTAAAAATCGGTCTGAAAGAAATACAGTACAGGTACTGCTTTCCTTCACTGGCATTCCATTTCTGACCAAAGAGGCAGACATACTTAAGACAACCACAACTACGTCGGAAAGAAGGGATTCAGAGAAAGGGCTGACCCTTCATCATAATGGGTCATGCTGAATGAAACTTACTTCAGTTGCAAACAGGAAACAGGGAGACAGCAGTTAGTCTGTGCAAGAGGCAAGCCTTTTTGACAAAAATCATCAGACTCACATGCATGATCACCACATATCGTCCACTCATTCTAGCACACAGTGGACATTTTTCCATGAATATGTTATGTAAAGTGAAGTGACCTGTTGGAGCCGGCCTCACTGCTATGTTGTAAGAACACAATCATGTCAGAAATTCAGCATGGTTACCCCACAGTGCCCTACACAACACACGACACATACAATATGTTGGAAGTTCAGCCCAGTTCCTCCACTGCAAATGACATGATGACATGAAAGCAGTTCAACCCGGTTTCTCCGCTGCACACTACACAACACTTGACACAAATGATATGTCAGAAGTTCAGCCCGGTTTCTCCATTGCACACTACACATGACGTGTATGACATGTTGGCAAACAGAGAAGATCAGAAATCACTACTGAAAATAATTTTTTCCCTTGTACTTCCAAACAAAAGTACTTAAAACAACAACAAAAATTCAATTCATGCTCAATTTGAATCCATAACCCTCCCACCCCCCCCCAAATATATACATATGTGTATATAGAAAGCACAAACACATATTGCAGGAAAATTTAACTTTGTTCTCAAAAAAGATTTGGTCGAACTGATACAACATATGTAAAATAAAACAAAGCGTAGATTCAAGGAACATAAAATCCATACTTCACGCTAAATAATGTAGAATAAATAAAGTGTGTACTACCTTTGTATCCAAATGATCGGAGTTATTTTCACAAGGAATGTTGGTGGTGACAGCTGCCACAAAGTAATCCATCTCGTGATTCTCTGACCGTGCAGCCATTATGCGAGTATGACTGGCAGGAGACCTGTCCCATTCCCTGTAGCAGCCATTCCCATTAATGTGACGACTGCCAGACCCGATAGCTGCACCACAATATTCACGGGATGCAGATTTGACACAGCGCTTTCGCCACACAATAGCAACAAAGCACATTACGATGCAGATGATTCCAATAGTGACACCTACCACAATACCTGTGAATACACATCCATGAGTTAATCAAACGTTACTATCTGTACAGCAATTGTTGTAAAAACAACCTTATCATTCAAAATGAATGCTGAAATGATAGTTAACACTTCCATAACAAACCCTGAATACATTTGTATTTAGCACATTCACTGGTCCAGTTACTGTAAAACGGCTGGTAGGTGTCTATGTATCACTGTGTAGATAAAAAAATAGACTAGACAGGCAAATCAAACCCTCAAAGCAGCTGTTGCATTTGCAAGACATTGGAATAACTGGGGTAGCTAACATGTTTGTAGGTTAAATTCCTTTCTTCAAAGAAATATAGTCTGGAATGAACTACAAGTATTTCACAGTGTCTAGGGTAGCTAGGTTGTTGGTAGGTTACATCTGATTCTTCAAAGAAATATAGTCTGGAATGAATTGCAAGTATTTCACAGTGTCTAGGGCAGCTAGGTTGTTGGTAGGTTACACCTGATTCTTGAAAGGAACAGAGTCTGGAATGAACTGCAAGTAATAAAGCCTACAAATCCCTGCAAACCATATTCTGATCTAAACAAATTAATCGAAACAACAAAATAGGATTGTACAAAACACTAATTAAGTCAATATTATGCTATGGAAGTGTGACCTGGACACTAACACAGCAGACCTGATTCTAAACGGTTGAAAGGAAAATACTGCGAAGAATATATGGTCCAATACAAAAGAAGGGATGCTGACATTCCAGATGGAACAGTGAAATGTACAGTTTATAGAATGAGCCAAACATTGTGGAGGACATTAATATTAGAAGATTATGATGGGCAGGTCACATAATAAGAATGGAAAAATAAAGGATTCCAAAAAAGGTTTTAAATGGAAACTTCCACACCTCAAGACCAGTGGGAAGACCAAGAAGCAGATGGGCGGATGTGGTACACAGGGATGCATTACAACTGCTGGGGATAAGAGGATGGAGAAGAAGAGCTGAAAACAGGGATAAATGGAGGCATCTTATGAGGGAGGCCAAGGCCCGGAAGGGGCTGTAGCGCCATATATGGATTGATTTCACAGGAATTTAGTGTCTAATAAATGAGATGCAGAAGAAAAAGAATATTATTTTTTGTAATAATGTGCATATTCATCCTTGCAAAATGTGCAAACAACTTATAACATGGTGCAGGAAGAACACTTCTGTACAAGTATGGGGTCCTGGGGCATGTGTTCAGCTGACACTAATACAGTCTGGTCTGAATGACAGGTTCAGTTACAACACAGAGAATATAACGACAATGCATTTTGGCACGCCAGGGAACAACAAACATACCAATATGTGTCATATGTGTCAAATATTTACATTCCAGAATAAGATATGGGAGATTTAATGAGAAAATTTTACTGTAGGGAAAACACCCAAACTTTATGGACAGCGAAGTGTATTACTACAGATGTGTCCCACAGCAGAACCTAGTGGCACAATTTTTGGTTTTGGTGGGTGGGGAGTGGGGGGAAGGGAATTACTTGAGTTGATTTAGAGCTTTATTCCTTAACATAAGTCACCTGCTTGACCGTATTTAAGGTAGAATTAATGCATTATTTGCAACAACATAAAACGCACACACACGTATGTATGCATGTGCATGAGCGAAGAACCACATACAAGTGCAAAGTTAAGTTATGGAATATTTTTCAGACTCTCAGCTCAGCCCCACCTCCTGCAAAGATGTGTGCTTTGTACAAAAAGTCACACTTCAAATTTTTAGTGAATTTCTGTTTAATCTTAACCTTGCTGAGCTTACAATAGATGTAACTGATGGCATTTTTTGCTGCTGTCTTATTATAAACCAGTGTAAATTCACAAAAGTATAAGTACACTGAATGTATTCACTTGCTGGGCTGACTCTGCCATCTAGTACAAATATAACGAGCTACTTGTCAGACCTATCTGCTACCTCTTCACTGTGTCACCTGTTGAATTCGGAACACTACTCCACCTAGCAACAGAATTACACTCCCTGTAACCTGCATGCCACAGACAGTGACAACTGAATTCACAAGCATCCCTGTATCATTTTCACACAAAAGTTATTATGTAGTAATTCAATTTCTATTTCCTCCCTGCCACTTCCATAGTGACGCAGAACTTTGGAAAGAAGCCAGTAAAGGGAGTAGGCTGGTGACACGATATTCAGCAGTGAAAAGGTTAATTTATGACGGAAGATAATTTCACAATATGTAATTAGCAATATGGCACTGCCAGGTCCCCAAGCCAAAGGCACTTGCCTAGTTGTTGATCTGTTTCTTGATCATGAGAAGATGAGGGTCGTTGACTGGCCGGAATGTGAGACGATGTAACTACAGGAATTGTGACAGTTACTGTGTCTGAGGGAGGGCCCATTCCTGCTCGTGTCAGGGCCTTTACAGTTACAAAGTACCGTGTGTTAGGCTCCAAATCTGTAACCTGCAAATAAATATCACATTGTTAAATTAAACCCAATCATTTCCCAGATGGGTCAAAACATTTTGGAGATATAATGAAGGTAGTAGGATAATTCTAAACAACAGTGCCCAGAGTTCAACGCAACTTTATAAATGATCAAACGTTTAGCACCAAATGACACGCAAACTGTAGTGCAAGGTTCTGGGCCCAATTCCAAAACAACACAGCATATGTGTCAGTCAATTACACCCATCCTTGTACACCCCTGTTGTGGGTCCCCCCCTTCTTGAATTTTGATGAGGAAAAAATATTAAATCCTGTAATTTAAATTTGTGATTTTGCAGATTGCACTGGGACTTTAATTGCACTGTGTAGAGGTAAGGGAAGCGGACAGCACAGAAGAAAAACTATAGAATACCACATGTCACAACACTGCGCCGCACTAAATGGTAGCGTGCCATAAACAAAAGTAAATGGTACAATAAAAAATACTAGACACAACTTTCATGTGACAGTTGTGGCCACTGCAAGGAGTTGGGGAAAAGTTATAAGATCTGACTTTCTGACAGCAGTAAAAATTAAGATTACATTCATTTGGAGTGCGGCACGCGCAGTTTCACAGGCAAGTGACACTGCTGCCTTCATCTTCGAAATATGGCAAATATTAAAAATTCCACAAAGGAAGTCAACATGACAGTGAAATGCCCACTTAAAATTTGTTCTGGAAGCAATCGTTTCAATCCCTATACTGAACAGAATTCAAAGGATGTAAACTTATGGTCAAACTTTTGTACTTAGGATCACCGAAATTGACTGCATTTACCACAATATGAGGATGTTTATCCTAATGCATCATCTGACAAATAGGAAAGGGCCTTGAACATGGTCTGTAAGGTAAAGCAATCCTGTTACAGGCCCACTGTGGTCCAGAGGGTGGGTAGAGGTATAGCTCTACTCTTCCATGACCACGGCACTAGAAGGGGGTGAGTCAAAATGTTCTGTACAGGTATCTTTTGAAAGATCAAACCCAAAGGAGGCCATCTTATATTCAGGCAAATATAGTAATGCTGCACTGGTGGAAAACCTTAAATAAACTGACAAACATTAAATGTGGAGTTTAAACACATTTTCTGTTTTTCTTTACCTCAGGTGTATTCTGTTGTTTCACTTAAGTAGGTCAATTGCTAATATTATACAGCACCTGTGACAAACAAATGAATACACAGAACTGGTGAAATGACACTGACAGGGGGACAAATTAAGTAGTCCCCCACACCCCCACCCCCCCCCCAAAAAAACCTGTCCAACAGTGCCACTCTGTCTATACCCATATGGACTGAGTCGGAATCGAACCTGCATCTGCATGGTGAACAGGCTGGCAACTAACAGCCAGAACCTGGAATGGTCCTGTATGCATACTGAATCATCACTTTTCCCAGGTCACATGACAACACAATCATGCAAACACAACTTCCTCACAGATTTAATGTGTGTACTGCCTACTAACCTCAGTGCTCAACTTGGAATTAGACACAGTAACAGAGCGCACACTTTCTGGTGTTCCAGGAAAGCCCCGAACAAATGATATCTCATACTGCTTGATCATGCCATTGGTGTGCTGTGGTTCCTTCCATGACACACGTACTGTGCTGGAGTTCAGAGCTTTCCACTGCACATCCAGCACTGCACTGGGAACTGCAGTAACATACACGTAACATTTAAATCTGTCAGAATACACATTTCTTTACAATTAACATACAACTCAAACAACTATTCACTGCAAACTGGTGTGCAATAATTCGCAATTCAGCTCCATACTCAGATAACATAACTTTATCACAATGGTTTCCAATGATTTTACAGTTCCTTCAGAGATGGCTAGTGCAGTACCTTACAAATGGCCACAACACTTCCTTCCACACCATTTCCAATTCATAATTCACACAACTGTCCCACCACTTGACACAACACAGCCTATATACTTCAGTATCATTAATAACCCAACATTTAGCTCAGTCACTGAGAAATTTTGTTCCTTTGAAACCTTAAAATCTCATTCCATTTTTAAACCTTGGGTTTCTCTTCTAATTCAATACAAAGAAGTGACAAAGCACACCCAAATTTTATGTCTGTACCTAAGCTACATTATGTGTGATATGATGCTCTCATAGCAGTGCTGCTCTGGAAAAATGCACCACATTGGGAACAACATTTGGAAGGATTACAGTACTTGTATCTCCATGGCTGAGAAGTCCAAAAAGAAACAGTTCCTCGAAGACTGCTTAACCCTGAAGACGGAGACACAAGGACCCTTTAAAATGTCCGGAACTGTCACTCCTACATGATGTAGTATGCCAGAAGACTCAAACTATTTGTTAAGCCAATCTAACTTCACCTATTATGTCAAAAGAAGCACCGTATATACACAGACGTAAACCATAAGAAGTTACAAAAACATGCTTACCATCTTCAAGGGTGTGGCACTCAACCGTCTGACTGTAGGGACCATAAAGGTTGTTGTGGTCATGTGTACGCACTTTGAATTCATACAGTGTGTACGGTTTCAAACAGGTGACCTCCACACCCTGACTTGTGCTGCAGACATAATTAATGGAATCAGATTAAAGGACACTCCACAGGCAAAATATCACATTATGTAATGCCTTTACTGCAGACTAATAACAAACCATACCTCTTTTGCTGATTGACTTTCAAGACTTTCCTGAAATATGGAAATCAAGAGACAGTACATAAGTACTGAACTCATCTACAATACCTCTTGTTAAATTCTACGCAAATAATTACTTTGAGAATACCTGTGGATGTCACATTCACTCCCCACAAAAACATCAGTGTCACATGATAAATTCCCACTGTGGATGTCATGTTCTCTGCCTACATAAACACCAGTCAGGTGATACATTCCCACTGCCAGACACACAAGTTTCCAAACTGTCCTACAGATGGCACATAATGTGACAGAGAGGTCTGAAGTGCAGTTCATCATGTTCACAGCACAACACATCTGAATGCATTCAGGAACGGAGCCTGTAATATTATGGTCTCCGCAAGGACAGCCTGTTGCTGGTGGCCACAACATTACAGGCTGGGCAAGGAAAGCATGTAGCTGACATCTGTAACATTACAGCTCAGTATGGGCAACACGTTGCTGGTGCATGTACCATTAAGGACAAGAAAAGATATTATGTTGCTCATGCCCACAACATATTGAGCTCATAAGCATGGAGGGTGCAATGGATCTCATCATACCTCTCTGCTCCTTATTTCTTCTAAATCAGTTAATTGTTATTGTCCAGGAACTGGAGATTTTACATCTCCCACTACAGTGACTGTCACACACCTGTGCACTAAATGTCTATTAGAAGTCAAGGGCAGGGGATCAAGAGAGAGAGGTCAAACAAAAGATAAAAGGAAGCACATACTGCATTTGAGTGCAGTCTGAAGAGCTTCTTATGCTCAGCCAGTGTTGGCAATGTTCTTGACTTATACAGCACTTGCACTTGTCTTCCTTCCATCTCAGGATCAGTTTAGTCCTGTACAAAGGTAGTCACCAGAATTTAGAACAGTTCTTAAGTCTACTGTCCTGGGATGAGGAACATGGCAGTAACAGTAGACAGACCAGGAAAGGGGGAATTTTAAGCTTCTGAAAAACCCAAGAATGGTGGTGATATTTTAATGTGGGGGGGGGGGGAAGGGGGGTACGGGGATGTTGTGTGAACTTGACAAGTAGGGCAACCGTTTGCAACAGCTCAAGAGACAGTAACTTTTTCATTTGTGTTCTCTTTTTGATATTTATGTTGTTATAACAGGTCCTTGTGTTGTGTTATATGTGTGCTGGAGACTCAGACCACTTGTATACATCTGTGCCCCACTGTATGCATTTTGAAAGAACAGGGAGGGGCACAAAAGTGGTGTTGTCCAAGAATGCTGACACAAAAGTCTTGTGAAACATTACTGTCCAGACCTGTAGCAAAGTCTCAACAGTTGTGATTAACTGCGCGCGCGCGCGCACACACACACGCGCGCGCACGCACACACACACACACACACACACACACACACACACACACA
>Ga0123353_10009739_pt1 | contig 13312 bp, 15 predicted proteins | sample TergutLab28metaG_3_FD_92763 | JGI IMG/M metagenome (GOLD analysis project Ga0123353, IMG submission 92763) | Labiotermes labralis P3 segment gut microbial communities from Petit-Saut dam, French Guiana - Lab288 P3 | ecosystem: Host-associated > Arthropoda: Insects > Digestive system > Gut ...
CGATGCGCTCGTTGATGTGCTTCTGCGAATCGTCAAGCACGGTAAACCTATACTCAATGCCGTAACCCGTGATCACATATTCGGGAATAACGGCGTTCATGGAGAGCAGAAGCGCGTCCGAAAGCAGCGTCTTAAACTTGTCGGCTGTTTCCAAACTGACATTAGATATCATTCTCATCGAAAGCGTATTACCGTCAGCCGTAATTTCGGTCTTTTTGTGCGTCAGCTTGATGCCGTGTTCCTTGCGGTCAAGCGCTTGGACAATGTCGTAAATATCGCTTTTGCGCACATTTTTCTTTTTTTCGGAAATACCGCCGCTGGGCAGCCGGATGAAGATAGAGCAAGCGTTCAACGCGCGGCCGGCGGCAAGCGCGACCAGCAGGCACAACAGCGCCATAACGGGAAAGCAAATAAAAAACAGGGCGCTTAAGCGTTCGGGCGCCATCAGCGGGAACACCATGTACACGTTGACGCCTGCGGCGTACAACAACGGCATAAACACCGTTACCGCGGCAAATACGATTGCCGCGATCATAAAAACCCGTTTGAAAACTCTCATATTGTTCATAATCTGCCCCCCCGTTATCCTTGAATTGACGACTGCAATTCTTTAAAAACAATCCCCAAAATGTTGACGTTGACCGTCCCCACTTTATACGCGGTCATCGATTCGACAGTCCTTTTAATATTCTCTTGCACCTTAAACGCGACTTCGGACGCGCTGATGCCCAGCAAAACAGTCAAAAACACGTCGACATTGATCGCCGTCGGCGTGAATCTGAGTTTTATTTTGCGTCCCTGCAAAGCCGCGACGCCGCTGATTTCGGTGGCGGCGAGCCATACGATCTCGCCCACCACGCGCCTGCCGTACGAAACGCCGCTCAAGCCGCCGCCTTGATAATTAAAATTTGCCGACAATCCGTGCCCCGCTCCGGCCGCGGTCCTTGCTCAAGCAAAGCCGCCGCCGTCATGGTAAGTTTAGCACAATTGCCGGCAAATTACAAGCGATAAAAAACAGATGACAGAGGACAAATGACAGAGGACAGATATTGTTGCTTAAGCCTTTACCCAAAGCTATATATAATTACCTTATTTGTCATCTGCCATCTTAATTTACTCCACCGGTATCACCCGTATACTGGTCGCCGGCTTCCCGGATTCGCGCATCGTATCGGACAGGATGCGCGCGACCTCGGCGTCGGTCAGCATTTCCGCGGTTTTAACGATCACGTTGACGTTCGCGCCCAGCGTCACAAAGCATTCGGTAAAGCCCATCGATTTAACGAGTGCTTCGATGATCGTCTCCTTCTCGCCCGTGGCGATCAGCGCGCTCTTCTCGGTCAGAGCCGCCGCGCGCTCGGCTTCGGTCGCGGACGCGCTGTTGATGATCGAATCGTAATAGAGAACGGTTTCCGAACGCGTCGCGCTGCGTTCGGTGCGTAGCCCGTCAAAAAAATTCGCCTGCCCGCCTCCGCCGCTGACCGCTTTGAGCGAATTGTTGATCAGCACGTTGACGACTGCCGTAGCGACCAACAGCGTGAGCATACCCGAAAGAATAAAAATCTTTTTCCGTTTGCTTAACATTTGAAATCCCTCCAAAATACCTTATTCTATGTATATTGCGGGACAATCCTTTTTATTCATGTTATTTTTATCGGACAAAATGTGCGGCAATTTAAATTGCGTTCCCTCTCCTTGGAAACAAAGACTTTCGGTAGACATTATGCAGGTTAGCTGTTACAATTAACTGTAATATGTGAGGGTAAACGCATGAAAATATGGCTGAACAAAGTAATAGCGATAGCGGCGATTCTTGCTCTTTGCATCGGAATGATGTCAACGCTGGCTGCTTGCGGCGGCAGGTTCAACAGAAGATTGGCGGATTTGAAGAATTACAAGCTGAACATTGACGACGCGTCGGCTGTCGGGATCGGAAGAAAAGCCGGCGATACAAAAGATTACCTCGTCAAAGCTACGATGCAAAACACCGGAGCGCCTCTTGCCCAAAATATGAGTTTTACTTCCGACGAAGCCGCCGGGCCAATTGATTTTTCCGGCCTTGCGGAAACCGAAACGCTTAACGAATATACAGAAAATATCGCCATCGAAAAGATCCAGTTTATCAGAACCAAAACCGAAAGAAGAGCGCGCGGCGACGGAATCCTTGAACAGGAGGATATACCCGCGCGAATCAAGAAGCTTAAAGTGGCGGGCGGGTTCATCTTTATTCAGTTTGTTCCCGTAGACGCGCCGGTAACGCAGCGGCCTCATTACAGCGGCGGAGCGAAAAATGCGATGACGTTAATACCCATTGATTTGCCGGAGGATGAAAACAGTTTTGATTTTGTTGTCAACAACAAAAGCAAGGTCCTTGTAGCGGAAGCGTCTGGCGGACAAATTTATGAGTTGCCCGAAAAATGGGACTTCAAAACAGACAAAATAAGCAATTTTAACAGCGGATTTACACGCATACAAGATGACGGCGTCGTATGGATTTCCGGCTTGTCAGAACATCACCCGGTGATTTTGTCCGTAAACGCAAAGGACGAGTTGGAAGTCCGTCTTGCCGTAACGAACTCAGATATTCTGGAAACAAAGGCTTTGCGTTCGTCGGACGGGAGCGTAATCATTCAAAGCAATATCAACAGCGGCCTTTCAAACGGGATTGCTCATACGACAGACGAGATATTTTCAACAACCGACGGACGGGTCGTTTCTATCACCACGGATTCACTACGGCCCAAAGACGGCTTTGCGAGAGTTTGGGATTTTTCCGCGACCTTTAGCGGGAACGACGCCGCAGTAAGGCTGTGGGAAAACGGAACATTTAGGGATCTGGCCGCCGGGGACAACTTTGTAGCGACGAATTTCGGCGAATACGCTTTTACGGTCGTGAACGGTGTTTGTTACAGTGCCTTTGCGTGGCGGGTTGACGGAGCAAACCTTTTTTGGATAAAGCACGGCGAAACGGAGGAATCCATCGTGTATACGGCGGATAACGGCCTGTCGGCGGTGGAAGTGAGCATCGGCGGCGGCGGATTGATCTACTATTTGCAACGCATTACCGAGATAACCCCCGCGGGAACACGCATATACAATTTGGTTTTCAACGACGACGGTGACTTTGTCGAATTGCAGCTCGAAACCAGCCGAACCGTAGACGAATTTCAAATAAGGACGCTTCAACCCTTGGTGTAGTTATAGTTCACTTTCCCGCCAGAACAATGACATTAGCGGGGTCTATGCCGTAATGCGCCGACACCGCCGCGATGATCTCAATCCGTACGCGCGCGCTGGACGCGCCGGACGCGACGACCAGCACGCTGAGCGCCTTGGGATAGACTTCTTTGAGCACAAGCGGCTTCTGAACGCCGCTTTGGGAGATAATCTGAGGAACGGACGAGGACTGCGTTCCCGTCCCCGTATTGGATGCGGTCGTCGTATAGGCGATGATTTTTTCGGGCGAGCATTCAAAGCGTATCATCACTTCCACATCACCCGCGCCTTTGACTTTGCCGAGCAGCGAACAAAGCTGCGCCTTCTGCGCGGCGGCGTAATCCAGCTCCCCGGCGTCCGCGTCGCCTTTGCCTGCGCGGCTCCCGCCCACCGAACTGAAGTAAATCAAGAATATTACCGCGCCGATCAGAACCGCCAAATAGATTTCGATGTGCTTGACTTTTTTGAGCGAGGCGAAAAAGCCCTTCTTTTGCGGCTTTACGGCCGCGTTATTTTCAGACATAAACGTAAATCCTCCCCGGTTCGATTCCGGTGATATTGGCTACGGTTTCCCTAATTTTACCCTCGTCGCCCGCGCCCGGCGCGGACACCGTGATATACCGCGCGCCCAACCCGAAAATACGCACCTCGGCGCCGGCAATACCCGTTGCCGCAAGCGCGATTGTCAAATCGACCTCCAATTGCCTGTCCGTCATGTCCAGCATAGCCTGCGGTGCGTCCGCGCTGAAAAAATCGAAGCTGATTTCCGCGTTCAGCAGCCTGGGCACGGGCATCAAGATCGCCAGCGTGGTGACCAGCGCGAACACCGCCCGGACGTGCTTGGAGGTCTCGCCCTCGGGCAGCGCGGAATCCGCGAGTACGCCCAGCACGGCGACCCCCGCGATTCCCAGTATCCAGTTGGCGAAAATATTCATGTATATAATACCTGGTTTCCGGTACAAATGATCAGCATGATCGTTATAAAATACATAAACGCGGTGGAAATTATGACTACGTTCAGCATGGAGAGCGATTTTGCCGCGCCGCTCAAGAATCCCGAAAAATCGTTTTCCGACATCGGCTCGACGACGGCGGCCGTCAGCTTGAGCAGCAGCGACGCGGCGGCGATTACCAGCACAGGGCCCGCGATTTGCGCGAGCAGCAGGAACACAGACACATAGCCGAACGCGTTTTTGATCAGCGTACTGCCCGCGATGATTAGATTGAGGCCGTCGGACAGGTAACCGCCGATTACGGGCACTGAGCGGCTGATCGCGTACCGCGCCGCCTTAACCGACACGCCGTCGTGCACGCCGGCCGTCACGCCTTGAATGGTCAGCATCGCCATAAAAACGGTGAAGACCAGCCCGACGACCCATTTGGACAGCGAAGTCATAAACGCGGACAGCTTGTCCAGCTTGACGGAGGGCGAAATCCCGCCGACGATGTTGAGCGCGAACGAAAAAATGAACAGCGGCAGAATGACGGCTGTCATCATCCGCGCCACGATGTTGGACAGGATCAGCACCACGGGCTGATATACCGCCGCGGACGCCGTACTGCCCGTCGCCGCCATCACCGCGAGCAGTACTGGGAATCCTGCGTCCATCTGCGTCCGCATCGAGTTGACCGCCGTGCCGGCGCGTACGGACAAATTGACGATCATGTAGCCTGTAATGATCACGACCAGCCCGAAGCAGGCAAAATACGCGGCGTTGTTCCGGCCGCTCTTCAGCGTATTGAGCACGGAACACAGCACCGCGATCCCCACGATGGCCGCGAACGCGGGCACGGCGCTGAGCACGCCGGCAAAGAAAATCGACGCAAGCGCGGAAAAAACGCCGTTGTAATCCGTTCCGAAATCGCCGGACAGCACGATGCGGAGCTTGTCCGAAAACGACACGCCGCCGAAGAGCGTCTTTTGATTTTCTCCAAGCTCCGCGAGCATCGTTTCCAGTTCGGTAACGTCGATGTCTTTGAGCTGCTTCTCGACGTTGTCAGAAAGCTGTTTTTTTACCTCGTTTACATCCCCGGTCTGATCGGCCGCCGACGCGTACCGCGCGCCTTGAAAAAGCACCAGCGGCAGTATCAGCAAAAGCACGGCGAGCGCGGCAACGCGGCGAACCGCGCCGAGGCGCGGCGCGTTGCCGGGTGACAGATGATAGATGATATGTTTGCGAGATGACAGATGACAAATAACAGATGACAAATCATTGTCACCGCCATCATTACCTGTACCCTTTGTCCTGTCCCCTGCTCCTGTTTCTGATACTTGATACCTAATATCTGATACCTCGCAATTTTTCTTATCTGTCATTTGTCATCTGTTACACTCCTGCAAGTAGCGACGCTACAATGTCCACCACTGCGGTAAGAATGGGCAGGCTCAAAAACAAAATCAAAGTCTTGCCGCCGAACCGCACCTTTTCCGCGAGCGATTTTGAGCCGGCGTCCTCGCAAACCGAGCCGGCGAATTCGGTGATGTAGCCCACGCCGATGATCTTAAGCACGGCGGAAATAATACCGCCGCCCAAGCCCGTCTTGCCGCTCAGATTGGAAATCCGCGCCACGACCTCGATTAGGTAATCCGCCACCATGATTAAGATGACAATACCACCCGCCACCGCGACAAGATACGCGATCTCGGGACGGCTCTCCTTGATGAGCAGAAAGGCGAACGTGCTGATGATCCCGATCCCCGCTATTTTAATAATTTCCATATCCTGTCCAAGAGGTTTGTATCACGTACCACGTTGAAAAGCCCGAACGAGGTTTTGACCAGGTCAAACAGCTGCGTAACCATATTGATGACCATGATCAACGCGACGATCAAGCCGGCAAGCGCGGCCAACGTCGCGATCTCGTCCTTGTCGGCTTTTTTTAATATTTGACAGACGACCGCCGTCAACAGGCCGACCGACGCTATTTTTAAAATGATGTCTACATTGACCACGGCTCGTTTTTAGACCGAACTCCTTTATATAATGAGGATGGCGAGGGCGAGGCCGCCCAAAATGCCCAGCCGCGTGTACAAGTTGTATTTTGGCTTCTCGGCGCGCGCCTCCTCCAGTTTTCGGACCAGCGCGGTCTTAACGCATGCGATGCCCTCCGCTTGTCCGACGGCGTCGCTCTTGCCCAACAGCGAAAACAGCCTGTCCACAGAAGAAAAATCGTCTGGCTTAAGGATGCCGGGGCATTTGATCTCTTCCCCGGCAATATAGCCGTCTATCACGCCGCCCAGCGCGTGCCCCACTGTTCCGCAGGCCTTACCCAGCAGCGCGGCGATCGGCTCGTTGGTGTAACCGATCTCACAGACGAGCATATCGCACAGCGTCGCCGCGTCCGCAAAAAAACGCTCGCGCTCGTAAAAACGCCTGCCGTACAGATACCCTGCCGCCGCCGCAGTGCCAAACGCCGCCAATGCTATAATGATGTTCATATGTTCCTTTATTTGTCATCTGTCATTTTGCATAATACAAGCAATTGAGCTCCGCGTCATAGATGCCCTCGTAGGTGCCCGGACCGCGCCGCGCGGACAATACGACATACCGCTCGAACAGCCGCCGCTTAAAGGCCGCCTCGAAATCGGGCTTGGCCGCGTAGTCATATTGGTCGTACGCGTGCACTGACGCCAGCACGCGCACACCGCAAGACGCCGCGTATACGATCGCTTCCGCGTCCGTTGCGTTCGCCAGCTCGTCGGTAATGATCACGTCGGGACGCATTGTCCGGATACCCTGTTCGAAGCCGAATTTTTTGCCGCAGTTGCAAAGCACATCGGTATACAATCCTACGTCCAACTGCGCCGCGCCGCCCGCCGAAGCCGCGAGTTCGCCGCGCTCGTCCAAAACCAGGATATTTAGGCCCGCCCGGTCGGAGAGCAAGCGCGCCATATCGCGCAAAAAGGTCGTCTTGCCGCCGCCGGGCGGCGAAATGACGAGCGTATTCGCGACGCGGCCGCTGAACACAAAATCCAATGCGTTCAACGCGCAGTTTTTAACCTCGTGCGGAATGCGGATGTTGACCGACGAATAATTTTTGAACGTCCGGATTTCTCCGTCCGTCCCGTAAACCGGCTCGCCGCAAATACCCAGCCGAATACCGCCCGCGACTGTGATGTATCCTTCCTTGAGCTGGTTGGTCACAGTGTAGATCGAATGATTGGACGCGTTCAAAATCACGCTCTCGACCAGCCGGCCGTCGCATAGGTACGCACCAGCGGTCTCCTGCGATACGCCGCCTTCGCACGCGTGGTAGTACCGCCCCGCATAATTGACCGTGACCGGCTTGCCCGCGCGCAGCCGCACCTCGTATACCTTGTCGTAGTTGAGCTTGGCCGTTAACAGCTTATACAGATATTCGGGCAAGAGTTTGTCCAGCATATTAAAGTATATTAGTTGCTCCGCGGATATATGTTATGGTATTATATACTTAAGATTTCCGCGTCATATTTGTTTTTTATCCGGCGCGGCAATCCAACGTATTTATTATATTTTGGGAGTTAAAAATGCAACAGAAGAAACTGAGCGTCGTAACCGGCGCTACGGGTCGTATCGGCGTTGCGCTCTGCGCGCATCTTAGGGAAAAAGGCGAACGCATCCGCGCGATTTACTTTGCGGACAAGGAGATCGCGGCCCTGCTCGAAGGCGTCGCGGACGAAGTCGTGCACGCGGACATACGCGATTACGCATCCGTGCTGAGCGCGTTCGAGGGTGCGGAATACGTCTATCACCTCGCCGGCGTGGTCAGCATCGAGACCAAAATCACGCCCGCGATCGAAGAAGTCAACATCACGGGCACAAAAAACGTCGTGCGCGCGTGTAAAGAGTTGGGTGTGCGCAGGCTGATTTATACCGGCACCGTCCATACCCTGCCGTTTACCGATAACAAACATGTTTTGACCGAAATCCCGCGCTACCTGCCCGACAAGGTTCACGGCGCGTACGCGGTCAGCAAATCCGTCGCGTCCAATATCGTGCTGGACGCAGTTCAGAACGACGGCTTGAACGCTGTGCTGGGCCTGCCCTCGGGCGTGATCGGCGGCTACGAATACAAGCGTTCCAACTTCGGCCAGATGATCGTGGATGTCAGCGAGCGCAAGCTGAAGATCGGCGTGAGGGGCCGCTACGATTTTGTCGATACGCGCGATGTCGCCGCCGCACTGTATGATTTGTCCGAGAACGGCATTCAAGGCGAGAGTTACATCTTATCGGGGCATACGGCCTCCGTCAAAGAAATGCTGCGTTACGCGGCGGACGCGGCCGGAACCAAGCCGCCCCGCATACGTTTGCCGCTGTGGTTTGTGCGGATTTTCGCGGGCATCGCCGAACGGAGCGCGTTAAAGCGCGGCAAACTCCCGATGTTTACGCCCTATTCGATGAAGGTTTTACGCGACAACTGCAATTTCTCACATGCAAAAATCACCGCGCTGACCGGTTACGCACCGCGTCCGGTGCAGGAAGCGATCGCCGAGCAGGTGCGGTTTTATAAAGAAGACTACAAAAAGTTTATCGAGGGTGCGAAAAAATGAGCGTGGCGGTCTGTTATTTCAGCGGAACGGGAAACACGCTCTGGTCGGCAAAAAAAATCGCCGCGGGCTTGAGCAGCGCATATCTCGTGAATATCGGGGGAAAAGATGTTCCGAATGAAATCGTCGCGGATGCGGCGGTTATTCTTTTTCCCGCTTACGCGTACGGAGTTCCGACGATCGTGCGCAAATTGATCAAACAAACGCGTTTTACTTGCACCTATACGGCGATTTTAACCACCTACGGTTCCAAACCCGGCGGCGCGCTCGCCGAGGCCGCCCGCCTGTACAGGCGGGCGCAGGGCAGGCGCCCGAACTATATGGCAGGCATTCCGGCGCAAGAAAACTTCCTGCCGCTGTTCGGTGCCGTCGACCCAAAAAAAGAGCCGTCGCGACGCGCCATGCAAGCCGAGACGACACAGCAAGCCCTCGACGCAATCGACAAGTACGAAACACGGAAGGTATATCGCTTCCGTCCCTTCTCGAGTTTGGTCAGCGGGCTTTTTCGGTTTGCCCGCCCGCTCTTACCGCGCTTCTACAAAGTAAGTGCGGAACGATGCACAGGCTGCGGGATTTGCGAACAGGTCTGTCCTGTCGGCGCGGCCGAACTCAAGGACGGCAAGGCCGTATTCAACAAAAAATGTGAAATCTGTATGGCCTGCCTCAACCGCTGCCCGAAAAACGCCGTCAAATTTTGGCGGCTCAAATTTGATACGCCCCGCTATTTTCATCCGGAAGAGGCGGCGGAAAAGACAGGCCAATAACGTGAAATATAAAAAATGTCTCACCTTCCTAAGGGACGAGTAACATTATCTTTCCACGGTCAAAACAATTTTACACTAAAATCATGAAAAGCGTGTTCATAATTACTGTATTCGTAATTTCTTGCGTAAAAACGCGATGACTTTAAGCCCGGGAATTTGCAGCCTGCGCTTGACGCATTTAAGGTTATTCCGGATTTCGATATGTTGCGGGCATCGGTTTTCGCACACGCCGCATTGGATACAGGAGCTTGCCAAGTGCGGCGAGCCGCCCATCGCACCCGTACTCAGCACGTATTGCTTGATTCCGCCCGCCCGCCCGATCGCGTAACTTGCGTTATACGCCGCGAAGCACCCGGGAATGTTGATTTTTTTGGGGCACGGCAGGCAATAGTTGCAACCGGTACACGGAATTTTATCGCTCTTTGAGAACTCCTTTACAACGGCGCGGACGGCGTCCTGTTCCGCGGCCGTAAAGGTCCCGGGCAACGCTTCCGCGGCCAAAGCGAGGTTTTGCTCCAGCTGCGCCGCCGTATTCATGCCCGACAGCACCACGGTCACCTCGGGCTGGTTCCACAGCCAACGCAACGCGAGCGCGGCGGACGAAGTATCCGGAAACAATTCCGCGCGCGCGGCTTCCGCCCGTTCGGGCAAAACGGCCAGTTTTCCGCCGAGCAGCGGCTCCATCACGACGACGGGCAACCCTTTCGCGGCGGCGTAACGCAAACCGCGTTCTCCCGCTTGATAATTTGTATTGACGTAATTGTATTGGATTTGGATAAAATCCCAGTCGTACGCGTCGACAAGCTTTTCAAACTCGCCGTACGTCCCGTGGAAGCTGAAGCCAACCTGCCCGATCCCGCCGTCCGCTTGCCTTGCCGCCAGCCACTCCTCGATACCGAGCGCGCGCAGCCGTTGCCACTGCGCGAGTTCGCCAAAATTGTGCATCAAATAATAGTCGATACGGTCCGTTCGCAACCGCCGTTTTTGCTCGTTGAAAAATTTGTCGAAATCCGCGCGCGACGCAACCTCAGCGTGCGGCAGCTTGGTGGCGATATAGACTTGGTCTCTTACGCCGAGCCGTTCCAAAATCTCGCCGGTCGCTTCCTCGCTGCCCGGGTAAATATAGGCGGTGTCGAAATAGTTTACGCCGCCCTCAACCGCCCGCCGCACCAGCCGCTCCGACGCTTCCTTGTCGATGCGCAGCACGCCGCCGGGGTAGCGCATACAACCGAATCCGAGCACAGAAAGCCGATTGCCTTTTTTGTCCGTTCTGTATTGCATTTGTTGTTGACCCCGTCATTGTGGGCGCAAGCGAAGCAATCCAGCAAAGCACAACTGGATTGCCGCGTCGCTTCGCTCCTCGCAATGACAGACAGAAGACACTTCCATGGGGAGAAATTTTACCTAAAAACTTGAGCCTGCCTCATGGTCCCATGAAGCAGGCTCAAAAGATTACCCGCCTGTGCCGTTGCCGATCAGTCGATAACCCACATCGAAGTAGGGTGGCAAGGCTGCCGCCGCCGCTATCTTCCCCCGCTAACCCGAAGGTTAAATTTCTGGGGCCTGATATTGTACGGGATATCGGACTCCGCCCGCCTTGTTTATCTATTGTGGTTGACGATATAAACCGGCTGTCGAACACCGCAGGATACGCTTCGCTCATCGACCAAACGTAAATCTATTCATTCGCGGCGGACAACTTTATCCGTATCTATGTCCCCGCACCGCCGCTCTGTGAATACGATTTAGTCGAACTCTTTCTTCAATGAGGTTTTGACGAGTGGTTCAAGCTACACACATAGTATACACCATTCAAAAGAGGAATTCAATACCTTTTTGAAGATTTTTTGCGTTTTGCCAAAATTTTCTTTTTGAGCGAAATCGGGCTCCCCTATGATCATAATTCGGGTAACTGCGGTGCTTCCTCGGTGCCGAGCAGGAACCTGCCGCAAACGGCGGCCAGCACTGCTCCTACGAGGGGCGCAACCAAAAACACCCAGACCTGCTTGAGCGCTTCGCCTCCGAGAATGACGGCGGGCCCGAAGCTGCGGGCGGGGTTGACCGAAGTTCCGGTCAAGCCGATACCGACCAAATGAACCAGCGTAAGGGTAAGGCCGATGATCAATCCCGCTTTCTTCCCCGCGCCCAGGCCGCTCTTTTTGCCGGTTACGGCGAGGATGGTCAATATAAAAATAAAGGTTAGGACGATTTCGGCCGCGATCGCGCCGTATATGTTCACCATACCGGGGTTGAGGGCACCGTCGCGGAAAGCGTTTTGCCCAAGGCCGGTTACGGTCTCAAAGCCGGCGAAGCGTACCATGCCCCACAGCAAAAACGCGCCCAACGTCGCGCCTATAAACTGCGCGACCACGTAATAGACAAACTCAAACCATGTGATGCGCTTGTTGACCGCCATGGCCAAACTGACGGCAGGGTTGATGTGGCAGCCAGAAACCGGTCCGATCGTATAAGCCATCGCGACGATCACAAGGCCGAACGCGAATGCGGTGGCGAGATAATCGAACCCGCCGGCCAGACCGGTGGCAACGGCGGTGCCGCACGCGACGAATACCAGTACGAACGTACCCAAGACTTCGGCGCAAAACTTCTTAAAACAAAATTTGGACATGATTTTTACCTCCGTATTATATCCTTGTAAAGTATACCACATAAAAACTGCGTACGCTACACTTTATCCATCACAAAATGACTAAACAACATTACAAAACCTTTTGACCTGTCATTTCGACCGAAACGGAGAAATCCCCGCAACACGAGCGAAAGAGATGTCTCCACTCACGGTCGACATGACAATAACCACGCCCTAGTCTTATAATACTGCTAATGCCTAGTGCTAATCCTGCTTTCTTCAATATTCATCCGCAGCCTGCACATCCGCCGCAACCGATTGATTCTCCCCGCTTTGCAAATGCTCGGAATACCCGGCTTCCGCGTCGCGCCGCTGTATATCGGCTTCGATTGCCACATCCATTTCCGACGCGTCGAATATCGTTGATTCGGCGATCCGCACGGCGCTGCTCGTGCCCAACCGTCTCGCGCCGGCCTCGGCGAACATTTTGGCCTGCATATAGTCCGTGATGCCGCCCGCCGCCTTGATCTCGGTCGGGTATTGGTCGCGGTCCATCCTTCCATACAATGTCTTTTCCACCGACGCGCGCATCAGTTCAACGACATTTTTGGTCGCGCCGTTGGTTCCCTCGCGCTTTGCCCGGCCCAATCCGGTCGAAGTCTTGACAAATCTTACTCTGTGTTTGGCGCAAATTTCACAGGCTTTGACAATCTCGTCATCCGTTAGGTAACAGACCTCCAGAATGATCTTGAGCGTTCTGCCCTTGCAAATCTTGGTCAGCCTCCGGACTTCGTCCTCGAGCACGTTCCACTTGCCCTGCTTAACCGCATAGACAGGCATTACGGCGTCAATGTCGTGCGCCCCGGCTTTAACCGCCTGCTTCGCTTGAAGGATTTTGATGCGTGTTGTTTCGCTGCCCGACGGAAAGCCCACCACCGTGCCAACCTTGACCGACGAACGCAGCTTGGTCAGCACCCGTACGGCGAGCGGAACATATACCGGATTGATCATCACCGCCGAAAATCCGTATTTGTGCGCGTCGCGGCACAGCTTCTCGATGTCCTCCCGCGTGGCGTCCGCATTCAGCTCGGTCGAATCGATCATGCGCAAAATGTCTTCTTTTTCGTACGTGACTTGCATTGTAATCTCCCTGCCGCTTCGCGGCGATAAAAGCATGTACTTTCACATTATGCCCAAAGCCTCTCGATTTGATAA
>Ga0123353_10009740_pt1 | contig 13311 bp, 12 predicted proteins | sample TergutLab28metaG_3_FD_92763 | JGI IMG/M metagenome (GOLD analysis project Ga0123353, IMG submission 92763) | Labiotermes labralis P3 segment gut microbial communities from Petit-Saut dam, French Guiana - Lab288 P3 | ecosystem: Host-associated > Arthropoda: Insects > Digestive system > Gut ...
AAATTGTTTTTCTTGTGCAAAATCGTAATCAAGTGTTTGACGAATCAGATTGAAGTCGGAATAAAGTACTGTATGCCCTTTTAACACCCATTCGTTTTTGGTGATATTGTAATCGCGAATTTTCCCTGCAAATTTGTAAATGCCCGCGAAAAGTCGGCGGTGAATTTCAATGTATTCTAACGGTGAAAACGAAAAAGTGTGGCTTGACAAAATTTCAGCAATGCGAGCCGAAACCTTGTCTGCTTCTTCGGTACGATCTGTTCCAATGCTTTTCTGATTCGATTGTTGTTTGTAGTAATTGTCAATTTTTTGTTGAACTTCGGTAATTGTGATTTTATCTTCGATATTTTCTCTTGCCGTTTCTATGAGATAATCGGACGGCTTCAATCCATCAGTATCTTGCAAACCGATAGCCGTTTGCCAAATTTGAGCCTTCTCTTTGCGTGAAGGTTCACCCTGCTTGATATATTCTTCAAAATCGTTCATCATTTTTTGTAAAGATACAACAATTATTTTTAGTTACAGTTTTTCCTTTTGGAACTAAATGTCGTCCTTCTCTTTATTCGATTCTACATTTTTAATTCCTTTTCTCTTTCGGTGCTGTACACTATCGCCCGCATTACCGCCAACGGAGAGGCAACTTGGCGCAGGCGGGGGGGATTTGTACTCTCTTTTCCCTTATTTTAATAATTTCATTTTTTTGCTTTCGAGCAATGAGCGCATTTGTGTAATGGCAACCTTGTTAAGTTGTACAAGTCTCTCGCGTTGCGGCAGTTCCTGTCGAATGAGCAGAGCGTTTATGCTTTCCATATTCGATAACACTACAAGTTGTTCCAATGTGGCATGATCGCGCATATTGCCTTTTTCGTTGAGGTTTTGGTCACGCCATTCTTTTGCGGTTTTGCCAAAGAGGGCGACATTTAACAAGTCGGCTTCGTTGGCATAGACGTAATTTATTTGCTCTTTTGTAACCAACGCAGGAATGATATGTTCCTTAATTGCGTCTGTATGAATACGATAGTTGATTTTTGAAAGAGTGCGCTGCAAATTCCATTCGAGCGATTTGCTACCTAGTTCATCTTCTTTCAGGCGTTGAAATTCTTTTATCAAAAATAGCCTAAAAACAGAACTGATAGCCGACCCAAATTCAAACGCAATGTCCTTATGAGCATATGTGCCTCCGTATCTTCCTTGCTTGACACAAATCCCTACGGCATTGGTTTTTTCAATCCATTCGCTTGTACTGAGAACGAAACTTGGCAAACCTGCTTGCATTTTAAAGTGGTCAAATTCGACAACTTTAAAATCGGGATTGTAAAGTTGTTCCCAAGTACCAAGAAATTCAAGAGTTGTGCGTGTGCGAATCCAATTTTTAATAATATCCGCGGCGCGAGCCTTACTTTCTTTGGCATTTGCCATATCGGTCAAAGAAATGTAGTCATCACTTTTTGCCGAAATAATGGTTATTTCTGTTCCTTGAACTGTTATTTTTGCCATATCTTTATATCTTTTATCAATTTTGCAAAGGCACACTTTTTATTTGATTTTCATTTCATTTTTTTGTCGCTCTCCCGCTGCACTTGTCCGCTGCTTGCCGCCAACGGGGAGGCGGCTTGGCGCAGGCAAGAAGAAGCAAACATGCTACAAAGCAGAAATGTTCCTCACCCCAGCACCACCGTCACCATGGGAGTGTCTGAGCATACTTCACGCGGCGTACTGGAGTTGATTTCAAGGTTGATAACCTCGCGCAGGCGCGCCATCTGCGCTTCAGACAAACCGCTCACCGGCACGATGTCAACCTCCTGAGGAGTTTCATTATCCCTGTAGCAGACACTGATGCGCATCACGCTGTGTGTGTAAAGATTGAATGTCAGCCTGACTGCCGTCCCACCCGCTGGCAGTTTTTCGCAACACTCCAGACTGATGTTACTCAGAGGATAATTACCCGAAGCCCGCTTGCTTTCCCCCATGTAAACTGCCAGCTTCATGTTTGACTGCAAATCCCGCGATGTGGTGACGGTAATGCAGCGCCGCGCCGGCAGCGGACTGCCTTTGGGGATAATCACCACATAATCGCCCTTGTGATCGGCGACGCCGACCGACCATTTCGAAAGCTTTTCCATACATCCGGTAATTTAGACGATTAACAGGGGTGCTGTCAAACCATCTGACTGCCACCCCCCCGTCAGCTATGCTGATACTCCCTATTATTCCCGTTACGGCGCCGGAGGGTTGTTTCTTCACCCACCGTAGCGAGGCGAGAGTTTGATTTCCAGAGATATTTGAAAAGACGCTGGCGTTGGACTGAATTTCATTTCACCCGAAAGCCATGTGCCTGTCCATGTAAATTCAGTTATAATATCCGTTGCGCCGTATGGAGCGAAAACAGAGTTAATTAAACGCCAGACACTCCGGACGATATTCACACCAGTAACAGGGAGACACCATGTACGACGATGTTGAAATCGGCATTCACTGCCCCGGCTGCGATTACGAAATCGTGGTCACACTGGGTCAGATCCACCGCCGCGAAAAAATCGCCTGCCCGGGCTGCGGCAGCGAAATCGCCATGAAGCCGGACGAGCCATAGGAAAAGTGACGTGCGGTGAGTTTGTCCCCATGCTAATTGCTGAAAGCTGAAAGCTGATTGCTGACTTGCTATCCCCATCGGCCATATTTTAAAATAGGGGACGAATGTAAGAAGCGAGGCTAAGTTTTGACCAACAGCCCGGTTCTGGTACTCAACCAAAGCTTTGAGCCGCTCAACATCTGCATGGCCCGCCGCGCCATTATTCTGGTGCTGGAAGGCAAGGCGGAAATGCTGGAAAACGGCCTCGGATGCTTTCACAGCGCCAGCAAGGCTTACCCCATACCATCGGTAATCAAGCTGGAGCATATGGTGCGCCGGCCACACATCGAGAGAAGGCTCACCCGCATCGGGGTGTTCTACCGCGACGGTTTCGTCTGTCAGTACTGCGGACGCGATACCACGCTGACCATCGACCACGTGATTCCGCGCCGTCAGGGCGGCAGGCATACTTGGGAAAATGTCGTCGCCGCCTGCGTCCCCTGCAACCGCCACAAGGCCGGCCGCACCCCTGAACAGGCCAATATGAGGCTCCGGACACTGCCAGCGAAACCGCGTGAAACCAGCACTTTCCTAGTGCCGCACCGCTATACCGGAAGCATCAGTCGATGGCAGAAATACCTGCCGAATTACGTCCCCAACTAGTCCTGCGACAGGAGTTCTTCAGTAGTGCCTTCTGAAGTTTCGGACGCATCACGCGGCGGCTCGGGCTGAGGCGCGGGTGCTTCTTCTGGAGAATTATCCTGACTGGCAGGGACTGGCTGAACAGACTGAGGCCGATGTCCTGGCGGGCGCGGTGCTTCCAGCACCTTGATTTTGGCGACAGGATATTCCACCCGCACCCCAGTTTCGTACTCCACCATCACACTTTCTTCAAGCGTATTCAGCCCCACCACCACACCCGGTCCAGCGTCGGTCATGACGCGCCTGCCCTCACGCGGCATCTTTTCCTTGATGATACGGTACTGCTCGCATTCATACCCAAGGCAGCACAGCAACCGCCCGCACACACCGGAAATCTTCATCGGGTTGAGCGACAGATCCTGCACCTTGGCCATCTTGATGGAAACCGGAGAAAAATCATCCAGGAAGGAGACGCAGCAATGCTCGCGTCCGCATCTGCCGAAGCCGCCCAGCAGTTTAGCTTCGTCGCGCGGCCCCGCCTGCCGCAGTTCAACACGCACCTTGAGCGCGTACGACAGCTCCCGCACCAAATCGCGGAAATCAACGCGGCCTTCGGCGGAGAAGTACACTGTGAGATGCGAGGCGTCCAGATTGTACTCCGCCTGTATCAGCTTCATCGGCAGTGACAACCGCTCCACCAGCCGCCCGGTTTCGGCCAGTGCTTCCTTTTCTTTGGGACACAGTTCCACCGAGCGCTGTATATCCTCCGGAGTCGCCAGTCTTACCACCGGCTTGAGCGGTCCGGATAGTTCCGCGACGGATTCGGTGGTGGTGAACACCACGGCGCGGCCCAGCTCCAAGCCATTTGCCGTTTCCACCACCACGCTGTCGCCCAGCTTGAGCGCGGCTCCGGCCGGGTCGAAGTGATATATTTTGCCGCTCCTGCGGAAACGTACACCTACAATTTCTGACATGTCTATCCCCCTGCGGCAATACGAGCGGCGCGCGCCCGCGGAATATCCAGCATCATCACATCCAGCGCCAAACGGGCACCGACATTCCGGCGCAGATGGCGCTGCGCCTGTGAAATAGCATTGATAGCCGCCCTGATTTCTTTTATGTTAAATCCATGCGCCATAGATTGCAAACGCTCCATGTAATCCAGATTGACGACCGACTCGTCCGCCCCGGCTTTCAAAAGCAGCAGATCCCGCCACAGCTCCAGCCATTCATCGAGCGTTTCCCGCACCTCGGCCCGTTTTTTACTGAAACGGGAGGCCAGTTCTGCGGAGTACTCAAAACGCCGTTCGAGGCCGCCCTCCGCCATCTCGAAAAAGAGTTCCAAGCGCCCGGCACGATCCTCCAGAAATTCTTCCGAAGACGCGGCGTCAAGCGCCTGACCAGGACGCCCGTGGCTCAAACGGCTGAACAGGCGCGCTTTTGACGGCTCGACACCGCGCTCCAGCAGTGCCTGTTCTATCGTTTCGGCCGCCACCGGCCTGAGATCAATGCGCTGGCAGCGCGAAACTACGGTTTCCGGAAGTCGTGAAACGTCCGCCGTCAGCAGCAAGAACAATATCTGCGCCTGCGGTTCTTCCAGGGTTTTGAGCAGGCAGTTGGCGGCTTCGCCCGAAAGCATTTCGGCGCCGTTTATGATGAAAACGCGCTGCCTTCCCTCGAAAGGCGCCAACTGCGCCCAGTGCCGGACTTCGTCACGCACTTGTTTGATACCGATTTCACTGCGTTTGCTGCCTTCCTCATCCGCAGCGGAATCAAGCGAGATTACATGCACGTCAGGGTGCGTTCCGGCGATGATGCGCCGGCAGGCTGAACATTCCCCGCATGGAACTTCGTCCGCAGCGCAGTTCAGCGCCTGAACCAGCGCCTGCGCCAGCGTCGTCTTACCAGAATGCTCCGCGCCTGTGACAAGATAGGCGTGTCCCAATGTTCCCTGCGCCACGGCGCGCGCCAGACGTGCTACAACAGCGTCGTGCCCGACCAGCATCCAGAGCCTTTCGGTATTCATCTAGAAAACGTCGTTGCGGATCAAATCCTGGTGGCTTTCGCGCCTGCGCACGACACGATCGACACCGTCCGCCACCATGACCACCGCCGGACGCGGCACGGCGTTGTAATTGTTGGACAGGGGAATACAGTAGGCGCCGCATACCGGTATCGCAACCACATCCCCTGTTTTGACCTCCGGCAGCCGGACATCCCGCACCAGTATGTCGCCAGATTCGCAGAAACGCCCGGCAATCGTCACGGGAGCGGTATCAGGTTCGTTCATGCGATTCGCCAGCACCGCCTCGTATCTAGCTTCGTAAAGCGCCGTACGGATGTTGTCGGCCATGCCGCCATCCACCGCCACGTAGCGCAGCGATCCCACATCCTTGATAAATCCGGCGCGGTACAGCGCCACGCCGGCGCGCGCCACGATGCTGCGACCCGGCTCCAGCACCAACGCCGGCAGCGCCAGCCCGAGCGCGCGGCACCTGTCGGTGATACGCCGCGTAATCGCTTCGGCATAATACGAAACCGGCGGAACCTCATCATCAAGCGTATAGGCCTCACCGTAACCGCCGCCGACATTCAGTTCTTTCAGTTCGAAACCAGCACGAACTTTCACCTCCGCCGCCAAATCCAGCACCACATCAATAGATTTCAAATAGGGGTCGGTTTCGTTAATCAGTGAACCGATATGTATATGCAACCCCACAAGGTTGAGCGAGTCCGCCGCCATGGCCTTCAAAATGGCGTCCCCGGCCATGAACATGGGAAAACCAAACTTGGACCCCTCAACGCCAGTAGTGATATGCGAATGGGTATGCGCCGCCACACCGGGGGTAATGCGCAGCAGGATGTCGGGGATATGGCCGTTTTCACCGGCCAGCCTGTTGAGTGTCTCCAGTTCGTCCAGCCCGTCTACCACAATGCGCCCGACACGTTTATCGAGCGCCATTTTAAGTTCCTCCGGCGACTTGTTGTTGCCGTGAAAATAAACGGCATCCATCGGGAACCCGGCGGCTTCGGCGATGTATATCTCACCGCCCGACACCACGTCCAGCCCCATGCCTTCCTCTTTTAAAATCCGCACCAGAGCGGGCATGGCCAGCGCCTTGCTGGCGAATACCACGGTAGTATCAGCGTAGCGACTGCCGAACTCCTCCCTGAACTCCCGACAGCGGCGGCGAATGCTGAGTTCATCTATGACGTAAAGCGGCGTGCCGTAACGTCCGGCTAGTCCCACGGTATCGCAACCGCCGATGACAAGACCTCCGGCCTGATTGATTTCCGCTGAAACAGGAAAAAGCGACAATCTGCTATTCATAGACCAATTATAGCAAGTGTATAGTAAGGGGGTAAAGGCGGTGGCAACGAGTCGGCAGTTGCCGGTTATCCATTAGCGCACCATCCTCAAGGCAAAAAATGAACGGCGAAGATGTAACACAAAAAGTCCAATATGTACTGGACTCATACGATGGCTTCTTTAACTTTCCCCATTGCGTTATAATCAAGGCATGTCACGCAAAAAAACAGGACTGTATCCGGCGGGCCGCACCGCGCGCCTCGACCTGGTGGAGTAGCCCAGATACGAATAGGCGACGAGAAGACAAGACTGACAAACTACAAAACAGGAGCAGAAAATGGCAGAACTGGGAAAAATCGAAAAACCCGAGGCGGCGCAATTTAAAAATGGGCGCAAGCTGTTTTTCGTGCCGCTGGTTTTTCATCCGGTCGAGGAGAATAATGAACTTAAGACGCTGGTTGAAAAATACTGGAGCGAAGCCGCATCCCAGCTGGCTAACCTTGAAGCCAGCCTTTCGAAAGCAACAAAGGTTTATCACGAAATGATTCCCTCCGGGGGCGATCTAAAGCGCCTGGAGCATACCGGCCTCGGCAGCGCCAAAATGGCGGCGACGCTGGTGGACAAAGGCGCCGCGCTGACACCAATAGAGGATGACGCGCTGATGGATGAGTTCGCAGACTGGGGACGTTGCCTTTCAATCCACTTGCGAAGCCCTGCCGTATACACCAAACTCTACGCTTCGTATCTGGAAGCCGGTGGGAAACGCGCAGAGCATATCGCCAAACGCCTTGACGAAACACTGGGAGCAGATGAGACCGGAGTACTCTTCATGCAGGAAGGCCACCGCGTCCAGTTCCCGACTGACATACAGGTATTTTATGTCGCCCCCCCCGGGCTGGACGCCGCCAAGCGCGCATGGCGCGACCACAACGAAGCCGTGATGAAAAAGTATCAGGCAGCTGACGAAGAAAAGGCGGAGCCGCCGGCGCAGGATGAAAATACCGGAGAGTAACCGGAGGCTTAGTTTACGGCTTTATTAAGCAATGTCACTCGGGGCTTGACCTGAACACTTCTCCCTTTGGCAAAAATGGAGACCTTGCTCGCAGGCAAGAAGAGGGGGAGGCGTCCCCTTCTCTCCCCTTGCTGGAGAGACTGAACTCGTGAATCACAACTCAGATGCGTCCGGACAACTCTTCAAGGCTTGAGAGCCGGTCAACCGCCGGAACATCTGTGAAGCAGCAGCCGCGGTCAATCAAAAGCGCCTGCATTCCGGCGCCGCGGGCACCCAGCACATCCGCCTCCCACTGGTCGCCCACATAAAGGGCATCCTCAGGAGCGACACCCATGCGCTCAGCGCCAAGACGAAAAATAGCTGGGTCGGGTTTGATAGCCCCGGCCTCTTTAGACGTGAGGCACAGACTGAAAAAAGACAGCACTCCCATGCTGTCCAGCAGCGGCGCTATATCGGAGTTAATGTTGGATATAACCCCCAGCGGGATGCGGCGGGCGGCGAGCGCCTCCAGCGCCGGCAGGACATCGCCGAAAAGCGCCAGGCCGTATTTCACCACCGACATACCAGCGATAATGTGGTCAAGGAGTTCCGGCGCCGGAGCGACTCCGACTTTTTCCAGCGCTACGGCGTAGTAATCCTTCCAGAACGAAATCACCCCGGCTCTGTCGCGCCCGGACAGCGGCAGGCGCGCGGTCTCGCGGTTATAAAACTCGTCCGCCGCCACCAGCACCCGCCGCAGCCGCTCCGGCGGCAGAACATGTCCGTCACGACCAAGGATGGCAGAAAGGTTATCCTCCCGCGGCGGGTCAAAACAGATGAGGGTATGATATAGGTCAAAGAACACAGTTTTAATCATGACACTCTCTCGATGCCGTAATAAGTACATTTTATATCGAAAAAGCGCGCCATTGCAAAAAGCATCCAGCAAATCCGTCATTGTTGTGGAAAACAGGGAGGATAACTGTTGACGTCCCCTCAACTTTTTATGCGCCCCGATGCATCGGCACATATTGACAAACCTGCATACACAGATGTAGAATACAGATAACGCTGAAATTCTGATTACATCAGCGCGTGGCGTGTTTAGGCTATAATAATAGTAAGGAGTGTACATGGTCAACAAAGCAAAAAAGGTAACAGAAGCTAGGACCACAGTAGGAGTGAAGCAGAGCACCAAAGACTCGCTTGACCGCAATCGTGCCCCGGGTCAATGCTATGACGGCTTCATTCACCAGCTGGTAGATCTGTGGGAGAAGACCAAATCCGACGCGGGATTCCCACCGGTAACGACCAAGCCTAAAACAACCCGAAAAAGAAAAACCGAAGTAGTATAACCCACAGGTTTAGCCGTTAAGTACAGTATATTTACAGGAGGTGATGGCTGGAAAATATAAATCAGGCGTTATCATGAGGATCATTCCTCAGTTTGAACACTCCAATAAAACGTTTTTCGTCTTTAAGCAAGGAGGTCGACTTAAAAAACATGTCTGAAACTGAAAAGAAAACGGGACTATCCAGAAGAGAGTTCCTTAAAGATGCCGGATTAGTAGTCGGTGGTGCGACCGTCGGATCTATGGCGTTCCTTTCATCCTGCACCAAGACCGTCACCACTACCGTACCAGGCCCCGGCACAACCGTCACTAACACCACCACCACCACCGTGACCAGCCCCAGCGGCGGCAGCAACAGATTCATCTGCCCTGTTGATGGCAGCGAATATTCCTCTCTGAGCGATCTGCAGTCGCACTTCGCCAACCACCACCCATTCGCTCTGGCCACCAACCTCACCACCCTGTCCATCAACGGCACCGACTACACCATGAATGTTGACGATATGGACACCCTGTCCTTCGTCCTGCGCGACAAGCTGGGTCTGTTCGGCACCAAGGTCGGCTGCGAAATGGGTCAGTGCGGTGCCTGCACCGTGCTGGTTGACGACGTGCCTATCTTCGCCTGCCTGGTTCTGGCTATCGAAGTCACCGGCAAGAAGATTACCACCGTTGAGGCACTTTCCGACGGCACCATCCTCAGCCCCCTGCAGCAGAAATTCTACGATAACGACGCTTTCCAGTGCGGCTACTGCACCCCCGGCTTCATCATGGCCGGCGAAGGTCTCTTGAAAACCACCCCCAGACCCACCGCCGCGGAGGTCCGCCTCGCCATCTCTGGCCACATTTGCGTGTGCGGCAACATCAGGAAAGTCGTTGAATCCATCACGGGAGGCGTGTAAACTATGGCTCTACCTACACTTAACGTAGTTGGGTCCCCTGAAAACAGGGACCCTCATATCCACTGGGTGCTGACCGGCAAGATGGACTTCGCTGTCGACCGGCTCCCCGGACGCAAGCTGTACGGCGCCATTAAGGGCGCCACCATCGGCCGCGGCTGGATCAGGCTGTCCGGCGGCGGCGGCGCTATCACCGCGATCAACGTCACCAACGGCGGCTCCGGCTACACCTCCGCTCCCACCGTCACCATCGCCGGCGGCCGCGGCTCCGGCGCGACCGCCACCGCTACCGTCTCGGGCGGCGCTGTCACTGGCGTCACCATCGTCAGCGGCGGCACCAACTACGATTCCGCCCCCAGGGTGACCTTCACTGGCGGCGGCGGCACCGGCGCGACCGCTACCGCCACCTTCAGCACCCGCTCCACCCCCATGATCGACGCCACCAGAGCGCTGGCTGAACCCGGCGTGCTGGCAGTCATCGACTACCGCGACATTCCCAACACTTGGACCCAAGGCATTTTCTCCTACGGGCAGGAAGTGGCCGGCGTAGTGGCCGACAATCCCTTCACCGCCCTGCGCGCCGCTAACATGATCCAAGTTACCTACGACGTCGCCCCGCTGGTGTGGGACGTCGAGGATGCCATTGCCAACTCGAACAACCTGGCCATCCCCGGCGGCAACACCACTACCGGCACCAACGTTGCCGCCCCCACCATCTCCCCCTCCCGCGGAAACCTCGAAACTGGCTTCGCCTCTGCCGAAGTAACCATCAACCGCGACTTCGATGATATGGGCTGGACCACCACCTACTGCCACAACATGCTTGAACCGCACAGCGGAATAGCCTGGTGGATTGGCGACAACCTGTATGGCTGGGTACCCTCCCAGAACATCCACTCCGCCAAGAACGCCGTGGTTAACGCCTTGGTACTGCCTGCCAACAAGGTACACATCCACACCCACGGCACCGGCGGCGGCCACGGCGACAAGACCGGCATGGGTACTGCAGTCGTCCCGGCGGCGGCACTCTCCCGCAAGGTCGGCGGCGCCCCCGTCCAGATCGTCGAAACCCGCAAGTTGCATACCACCCTCAATTCCCGCCAGTTCGACACCAAGCAGTCCTACAAGGTCGGCGCCAGGAAAGACGGCACCATCGTAGCTTGGGACATGATCGGTTATGTCAATTCCGGCAAGAGCAGCAACTTCTCCATCGCCAATGCGGGTATCCAGAACTCCTACACCATCCCCAACTACCGCCATCAAATATATGGCGTGAACACCAACGCCCCTACGCGCGGCGCCTGGCGCTGCGTGGGCGACCCGCCCGCTTCCCAAGGCTACGATTCAGCCATTGATACTCTGGCGGCTGAGCTGGGCATGGATCCGTACCAGCTGCGCTTGAAGAACGTGCGCTCCGGAACCGCCCGCTCCCAAGACAATAATCTAGTCTGGGGCGGCAAGGACATCCCCTTAATCCTCACGACGCTGCACAAGGCCTGCAACTATGACTCCAAGTGGCATGCCCCCGGCACCTTGAAAATGGCAGACGGACGGATGCACGGCATCGCCCTGAACGCCCACCTGGACAGCCACGGCTCAGTCAACGGCGCTGGCCGCCATATCTCCATGGTAATGACCGACGACGGCAGGGTGCTGGTCAACCTAGGCGGCGCGCGCGGCTGCTCCGGCGCTCCCACCATCTCCGCCATCTTCACCGCTGAAGCCATGGGGATGAAGTATGAGGACGTAAACGTCGGCGAATGGGGTAATACCGACACCACTCTCACCGCCGGCAACCAGGCTGGCTCCGGCTTCACCGCCGGCGTAGGCACGGCCGCGATCAACATGGGCCGCAAGGCACGCGCGGACATCTCCCGCAACGCCCTCACCCAGGCTACGTTCAGCGGTATCACTCCGGCCGGCGTTACCCGCGCCACCGCCACCGCCACCGTTGCCAACGGCCAGGTGGTCGCGGTCACCGTCACCAACGGCGGCTCAGGCTATACCGGCGAACCGGCCGTATGGTTCAGCGGCGGCGGCGGCGCACGCGCCCAAGCCATCGCCAACGTTCTGGACGGCAAGGTAGTTTCCATCGCCGTCACCGTACCTGGCTCCGGCTACACCGCCGCGCCCACTGTCAACATCAGTGGCGTGTCGCTGGAAGACCTGGACGCCAAGGATTCCGTAATCTTCCTCAAGAGCGACCCGACCGTTCGCCGCACCTACCAGCAAGCCATCGCCCAAATTCCTGGCACCATGGCTTGGTCATCCAACGGCTGGGCCTCCTCCCTCATCAACCGCACCGTCGGCGATGCCAAGATTGGCGACGCCTGCAACACCAACGGCTCCTCCGGCGCCGCCGCTGAAGTGCTGGTGGACACCGATACCGGAGAGGTCGAGGTCATCAACATTTGGAACTGTGTCGACACCGGCCGCACCATCTACAAGCTGGGCACCATCAAGGAAATGCTCTCCGGCTGCGAGCTGATTATCACCCAGACGCTGTTCTACGGTGACATCTACGACCCGGCCACTGGCGCTATGATTGGCAGCTTCTTCACCGAGTCTCAGGTGCCCACCTCGATGGACCTCACCGCCAACTTTGAGATCATAGATGTTGAAACTGACGACGCCGCCGGCCCCTTCGGCGCCCATGGTATCGGCGAACCGGCCTCGTCCTGCACCTCCACCATCTACTGCGCCATCTACAACGCCATCGGTGTTTGGCCCACCTTTGACCACGGCCCGCTGACCCCCGCCAGAATTCTCAAAGCGCTTGGCAAGGCATAGGAGAAAAGTAGAAAATGAATAAATTCACTCACGTAAACGCCACTTCCGTAGCCGATGCAGCCTCCAAGCTGACCGGCGGGGCGCAGGTGATTGCCGGCGGCACCGATCTGCTGACCTACATGAAGGGCATGATTTCGCCCAACCCGCCCGCGACGCTGGTCAACATCAAGACCATCAACGGCCTTGACTACATCAGGACAGAGGGCGGAGCGCTTAAGATCGGCGCCCTGACCACCCTCACCGCCATCGCCAACTCGTCCACCGTCAAAACCGGTTGGGCGGCGCTGGCCGAGGCAGCGCTGGCCGTGGCCAGCCCAGAGCTGCGCAACGCGGGCACCATCGGCGGCAACATCTGCCAGAGGCCCCGCTGCATCTACTATCGCTACGATAACGACGAATTCCCATGCCTGCGCAAGGTTGCGGGCGGACAGTGCTACGCCCTCACCGGCGTCAACCAGTACCACTCCATCTTCGGCCATACTGGCACCTGCTTCGCAGTCTGCCCCTCAGACACCGCTCCCGTTCTGGTAGCGATGGGTGCCACAATCGTCACCAACAAGCAGTCAAGGCCGGTCGCCGATTTCTTCGTACCGCCCATGACTGCTACCAATGCGCGCCGCGAACAAATCAACATCCTTGATGCCGATGAAATCGTCACCGAAATCTCGATTCCGGCACTGCCTTCAGGCACTAGGAGCACCTATCTCAAGTTCGCCTTCCGCAAGGCCATCGACTTCCCGTTGGTAAGCGCGGCTGTCGTC
>Ga0123353_10009741_pt1 | contig 13311 bp, 11 predicted proteins | sample TergutLab28metaG_3_FD_92763 | JGI IMG/M metagenome (GOLD analysis project Ga0123353, IMG submission 92763) | Labiotermes labralis P3 segment gut microbial communities from Petit-Saut dam, French Guiana - Lab288 P3 | ecosystem: Host-associated > Arthropoda: Insects > Digestive system > Gut ...
CGCATTGGCGGCAACCGCCGACGCGGCGCATATCACCACGGCACAGCCCACTGCCGCAAAATCCTCCGGCACCAGGGCCCCCGTGCGGTTCAGCGTTCCAACCGCCGCAGCGCCCGTGGCCTTCCCGGCCTGGCCCACGCTGCCTTCCAAAAGCACCAGCGGCACCACGGCCGAACCCGCGAACAGCACCATTATCCTAAAAGAGACCACACGCAAGATCACGTCGGAGCCTACGACGGAGCCGCCGGCCGAAATCAGCTTTGAGTTTGACGCCGGGCGCCAAATGATCATGAAGTATACCGGCACGGCAACCAAAGTGGCGATCCCCGCCGAAATTGACGGCACGCCGGTGACGCACCTGGCCCCAAGCGCGTTTTACGGCTCGAACGTGACCCGCGTGGAAATCGCCCAGGGGGTCGACTGCATCCAGAGCAAAACCTTCGGGAACTGCGACAAGCTGCAGGAGATCGTAATCCCGCCCAGCGTGTGGTTTATTTTGGGCGACGCGTTTGAGGGCTGCTCCGATGATCTGGTCATTTTCTGCGTGAAGGATTCCCCCGCGCACACCTTCGCCCTTTCCAACGGGATGCGCTTTGAATTCACCGAGTGATTCTTCTTTTTTGAAGGGTTTGTGTATATTGCAAAAAACCGCGGGTTTGAGCCACCCGCGGTTTTTTGCCGGCTTAAGGTACGGGCGGCTTGCAAGCCGCCCCTACAGTTCACTCCACCGCAATCATAAAAAAATACATGGGCTGGCCGCCCGGCACGGCGGAGATTTCCACCTCGCCGCCACAGCGCGCGTTCAGCATCTCAAGAAGACGGCTTGTTTGCTCTTCGTCGATGCCCTCGCCGGGATAAACCGTAATGATGGAGCCGCCATGGTCGCGCACCATATTCTGTACCACGCGGCAGGCCGCCGCCACGGGCTCCCGCTCCTTGAGGGTGAGCCGCCCGTTTTCCAGCCCGATGATATCCCCCGCCAGGATTTGCATGCCGTCGATGTCGCTGTCCCGGGCGGCATAGGTCACAAGGCCGGTCTGCACGCGGGATGCCGCCTGCCGCATCCGCGCGTGATTCACCTCCGCGTCCGCGCTTTCGTCGAATTCCAGCAGCGCCGCAATGCCCTCGACGACGGAGCTCGTATGCAAAACGCTCACGGCTTTATCTGTTAAAAGGGCCGCCTGCTCCGCCGCCATAATGATATTCTTGTTGTTGGGCAGCACGAACACATGGCCCGCGTTCACCCGCGCCACCGCCCGCAGAATTTCTTCGGTGCTGGGATTCATGCTTTGCCCGCCCCGCACCAGGGCGTCCGCGCCGAGCTCGGTGAAAAGCCGCTCGATGCCTTCGCCGTTGGCCACGGCCACGACGCCATAGTTTTTTTGTTCTGCTTTTTGCAGCTTTTCACTTTGCATGCGCATATTCTCGATTTTGGTTTCCATGAACTGCCCGTATGCCTGGGCAAGGTTCAGCACATCCCCGGGCCGGTTCGTGTGCGTATGGACCTTGATGACGTCCCCGCCGCCGGCGACGACCACGCAGTCGCCGATTTGCTCCAGCGATTGGCGCAGCTCTTCCGGGCTTTTTTGGCGATCCTCGCGTTCGATCAGGCATTCCGCGCAATAGGCAAATTTTATTTGTGCCGCATCCGCGTTTTCTCTTGCGCCAATTGTCGTCAGAAAGCGGCGCAGCGCGGGCGGCTCCGGCACAGGGAACGGCTCGTCCGTGTGCGAGCGCCCCAAAAAGCCCTGCAGGAGGCCCTCCATCACATAGACGAGGCCCTGCCCCCCGGCGTCCACAACGCCCGCTTCCCCCAGCACAGGCAGCAGCGCCGGCGTTTCGGCAAGCGTTTGGCGCGCGCCATGGAGGGCGCCCACCCACACGGCAATGGCGTCGCCCGGTTTGACGCGGGCAACCTGCGCCGCCTGGTACGCGGCCTCGCGGATCACGGTGAGGATCGTGCCCTCCGTGGGGTTCGTGACGGCACGGTAGGCGGCGTGGCTGCCGCTTTCCAGCGCTTGCGCGAGATCAGCCCCGCCGATAAATTCCAGGCCCGCCGCGCGTTCGGCAAAGCCCTGGAAGATCAGCGACAAAATGACGCCGGAATTGCCCCGCGCGCCCCGGAGCATCGCGGCGGCCAGGCGCTCGGCAACGTCGCAAAACGCGCTGCCGTCACTTAGCTTGGTTATCTCCCCAGCGGCCATCGCCAACGTCAAAGACATATTGGTTCCGGTGTCGCCGTCCGGCACCGGGAAGACATTCAGCGCGTCAACTTCACCCTTATGCCGTTCCAGGTGAAGCGCCGCGCTGAGGATTCCTTCTTTCAGCATGTTCCCGCTGAGCACGAAGACCACCCTGTCGATCACCGCAACAGACATTTAGATCATACCTTTCTTGATCTTGCAACTACCAACGACGCTTGAAATCAAGCTTGTATGAATAGCAAACTTGCGCCATCCCTTTCAAGCCCTGTCGGGCTCTCTTAACATTCCGTCGACGAACACGTTCACTTTTTGCACCGGGAGGCCCGTTGCCCCCTCCACCGTGTAGCTCACGCGGCTGACGATGCTGCGCACAATGGCGGAAATGTTGAGCCCGTAGGTGACCACGACATGCAGATCCACCATAACGCCTTTGTCCTGCTTGAACACGCGCACGCTCTGGCCGATGGTTTGCCGCTTTTTTCGGAAGGGCAAGCCCTGCGGCGCCCTGCCCATGCCGGCCACGCCGAAGCAGCCCGATACCGCGTCGCCTACGATTTGATTGAAGTACTCCGGTGAAATTTCGATGAGGCCCATTTGGTTTTCTATCCTGATCATTGCGATTTACCCCTCTATAGCATTGCTTCTTACTCGCCTTCTTATACCTGTGTCGCGCGAAACGAAAAAAAACCTGCCCTCCGCTAGATATTTCCAGCGAAAAGGCGGATTTTTATATCTGCCCAGCTCCAGCACATCAAAACGTCCACTCCTCTATATTATGGAACAAATCATTCTGCCGCAGACTTCCCGGAACGCGCAGCCTGCGCGCGCTCACGGCCATGCCGCTGCGGTACCCGATGGGCAAAAACGGCAATTCGTCCTGGAACACGCTGACAAATTCGGCGGGCTTTTGCAGGCCCTGCAGCAGCTGCCCGTAGGCGCTGGGCGCGCGGCCCCACACGTCGATGCCAGCGCTTGCCGCACCACCGGTGAGCAGCAGGGGCGAAAGGTCGCAGTCCGGCGTCAGGCGGATCTCGCCCAGGCACAGGTCAAAGCGCCCGCCCCGCGCGGCGGAAACATATTCACCATGGGGCAGCGCGAGGACCTCGACACCGATCTGCAGCGCCGCGAGCTGCGCCCGGATGGAACGCGCGAGGGCAACCCGGGCGGGGTTATCCTTGCTAACCAGCAGCGTGAAGCTCAGCTTCCGGTAGCGCGAGGCCCGCACGCCGTCCCGCGTTTCGCTATACCCCAGCGCCTCCAGGCCGTTACGCGCGCTCACCAGATCATATGGCTTGGCGAAATCAGCGGCTTTCACGCCGTGCCACTTCGGCGGGAAGGGGGTGTCCGCCGCCTGGGCGTAGCCGGAAAACGATTCGCTCAGCGCCTTTGCTTTGTCGATGCAGGCAGCCAGGGCCACCCGGAGCTTCGCGTCCGAAAGCCCTCCCCTGCCCCGGTTGAACGTCAAATAAAGCAGGTTTGTCGTTGGCACCCGCGTGGAGCTCGCGCTCACCCGCTCCAGCCCGCCGCCGCTCAGGTCATCGTACGCGAATTGGTAGCTGTCCATTTCCAGGCCGTAAAGCAGCGCGCCGGTGCTGCTTAACCCGTAGAATTCTATGGTTGTAATCACCGGCTTTTTGCCTTTATGCTGTTCATTATAAGACAGGTAAAACGTGCCGTCACGGTTTTTGAGGGCATAGCGCCCCGTGCCCGGGGGCGTGGAGCCCTTCGTGAACACATAGCCGCCCACCGCTTGCGATAGAGCGCCTTCCTCCGCGCTCCCCGCCGGGACAATCGGGAAATCCAGGCACGCGGCGATGAATTCATTGGCTTTATTGAGGGATATCTCGATCGCGCCGTCGTTTTCCTTTATGCGCGCGATGTTTTCCAGCCGCGCGGCGTAATGCGGGCTGTACCGCGCTTTGTTAAACGAGTAGATCACGTCTTCGGCCTTCACTTGATTCCCGTTGTGGAATATCCGGTCCTGCCGCAGGGTGATGGCCCACTGCGTCGCGCTTTGCTTTTTGATGCCCTTTGCCAAAACAGGCTGCGCCTGGAACGCGTCGTCCGTGGCGAACAGCCCCTCGTAAATCAGCGGCAGGAGCCCGAGGTTCAGCTCCGTGGCGACGGCGTATGGATTGAGCACGTCGCGCTTGGCGAATGGCAGCGTAAGCGTTTGGTCTTGTTTGGGAGCCTCGGCGGAGGGTCCTTCGGATCGCGTTGTCGGTTCTGCGGGACTGGCTGCGCCGCCTGCCGCGCCGCATGCGGCGGCCGGCAGCAGGATACCCGCCGCCAGGATGCATAGGAGCGCCAGCCGCGGCTTTCGCATCGCAATCCCCCGCCTTTCTTGGTTGATATAGTATAGCATGGTTTTTCCCGCAATGTCAACGAAAACTTGCAATCGCTTGCACCAGCTTTCTTCTTGCATTGCCGGTGAACCTATGCTATAATAATGCCGGAATACGTAAGAGAGGAATGATTTTATGCGCAACATAAAACGATTCGTTTGCATCGCGATGATCCTTGCGCTGGCGGCCGCGCTATTCACCGGCTGCCGACTGCAGCCTAAGCCCGAACCGGGGCCCACGGCGGAGATTGTCCTGCTGCACACCAACGACACCCACGGCCGCGTGGCCGGCAACGACATGGACATCATTGGGATCGACCGCATTGCCGCCATACACGCGGGGCTGCCAAATTCGATTTTGCTGGACGCGGGGGACGCGCTGCACGGCCTCCCCATCGCGACGCTCCTGCGCGGCGCGGACATCGTCTCGCTCATGGGCGAGGCCGGCTACGCCGCCATGGCAGTGGGAAACCATGAGTTCAACTACGGCTGGGCGCGCCTGCGGGAGCTGCGCGACATGGCGGATTTTCCCTTCCTCGCGTCGAACATCCAAAAAGACGCCGCGTTCCTGCTGGACGACACGGCGATCATTGAGGTGGACGGCGTCAAGGTGGGCCTATTTGGCCTGACCACGGAGGGCGCGTTGCATTCCACCATGCCCGCGTATGTGGAGGGCCTGGTATTCGAAGACGCGGTCGCCGCGGCAAAGGCAAAGGCTGCCGACCTGCGCGGGAAGGGCGCGCAGGTCGTGGTGGCGCTGTGCCACCTGGGCTGCGTGCCGTGCGAAGGCGGGACGCTCACGCCGGAGCTCGCCCAGGCGGTTCCCGGCATCGATGTCATCATCGACGGCCACAGCCACACCGTCCTCGAGCAAGGTATGATGGAGAGCGGCGTCCTCATCGCCCAGGCGGGGGACAACGGAAAATATCTCGGCAAGGTAACCATCGCGCTGGAGGACGGCAAAATCACAGCGAAGGCCGCGTCGCTCATTGGCTTCGAGGAGGCCCGGGCAACGGCTCCGGACGAAGCCGTCGCGGCGCGCCTCGCCGCAATCCTGGCGGAACAGGAAGCGATATTGAAGGAGGCTGTAGGAGAGTCGGGGGCCGCCATGTCCGCAGCCCGCGCGCCCGGCGTACGCACGCAGGAGATGCCCCTGGGCAATCTCGTTGCCGACGCTTACCGCGAAGCCGCGGATGTGGACATCGCCGTGGCCAACGGGGGCGACATCCGGGCCGACCTGAAGTCCGGCACGGTGACAAAGGGCGATATCATCAGTGTCCTGCCCTTCGGCAACACTCTGATGGTCAAAACCGTAACCCCCGCCCAGCTGCGCGCGGCGCTGGAAAACGGCGTGAGCGGCATCGTCCTGGACCCGAATGGCGCGGTCGACTATGAGCAGTCGCCCCAGGGCAGGTTCCTGCAGGTTTCCGGTTTTCGCCTCAGCTATGACCCCGCGGCGCCGGTAGGGGCGCGGGTTGTCTCCATTACCCTCGACGACGGCACAGAGCTTTCCCTGGAGGATAACGAGACGCAGCTTCGCCTTGCCGGAACGAATTACGTGATGACCGGCGGCGATTCCTACACTATGCTGGGCGAGCTGCCCGTGGAGCGTGAGCTCGGCGCCGCCGACGAAGCCCTCGCGGCATATATCGCGGCGCATTCCCCCGTCTCCGCGCCCGCGTTGGGCAGGATCACTGCCTGACCACATAAGGCACGACCATATCCTCCGGCAAAAACACGCCGTGGTTTCCGCCGTCTTGCGTTGGATGCAGCCCGTGGTCGGCCACGATAATCACCCGCCCGTCGAAGCTTTCGGCCAGGCTGCGCACATAGCCGTCAATTTCGGCGATATACCGCCGGGTCTCTTCGGCATGGGGCCCGAATGCGTGCGCGGTTTCGTCAATCCCGTGAAAATGGACAAACAGAAGATCGGGCGGGTTTTTCAGCGCTTGCTTGACAAGCATGCAGGCGTCCGCGTCGCCCAGGGCCAGCTCCGGCTTTTCGCTGGTATTGATCACGGATTGGCCGCCCCCGATGTGGACGCTTGTTTTGCCAAGCTTCCCCGCCGCCGCGAAAATATCCCCGCGGGCTGGCTCGCGGTTTTCCCGGTCCTGTACGCCGTTTTGATCCGGGGTCACGCCGGTGACCATGGCGGCAAGGCCCACGGGCGATATCGGCGGGTAGCAGGCCAGGGCGCGGCGCGGCGCGAGCGAGCCGACATAGGGCGCGTATCCAAGCATATCCCAGCCGAAGCCATCGAGGTTGAACACCATAACGCGTTCGCCCTGCTCAAGAAAACGCAGGGCGTCGCGGTAAGTTTCGGTGATCAGAAAGCCCGGCGGGTCGGCCATGACTCCGGCGAGGCCGCGCAGCATACGGCCATCCGGCAAATGGAGGCTGACAGCGTTTCTGTCGTTCATCAGATAGCAGCCTTCCAGGCCGCGAAAAAACATGGCCTCCCCGGAAAAACCCATGGCGCAGAAGAAATCGCCCTCCGGCAGAATATCCGAAAGGGGCGCGCGGCGCTGCGTGGTGTATACCGTGACGCCGCGATTATTATGATAACTGGCGCCCTCCTCCCGCAACACGCGCCGCTCCTCCCGCAGGCGCAGCTGCCCGGCAGTGATTGCCCGCACTTCATCGCCGCTGATAAACCGGACGGCGCGGGGATCCTCCGCCGTGCTGACGACAACGATACTTGTCAAATTCTTGATGTTCGCCGAAGGCGGGTGCGCTTCGCTGCGGAATTCCCAGGCGTATTCCCTGGAATATACGAGCGCGCAGCCGGAGAGGTCATCGCCGGAAATGCGGGAGACAAGCCCATCGGCGCCAATCAGCAGCAGGTCGAATGTCTCAGCGCGGGTTTCGATATCCCCGGCAAACACAGGCGCGAGCTCGATGGGCCGTTCATAGCGCCGGGCGGTGAAGGCGTAGGCCTCCGCGTCGCCTTCCAGGTGCAAAACGCGCTCAAAGGAGCCGCAGGCCACAAGCGTAAGCAGCAGCGCGGCCGCGGCCACAAGAGAAATGACTCGCTTCATTTTAGCAGCACCCCGCCTATCTGGACGCTCTTGATGTTCTTCACCCGCATGCCCTCGGGCAAGTCCGGGCCGATGAACAGCGGCGCCTCGGGCGTGCCTTCGAAGACAAGCATTTGCCCGGCGAAGGTGGAGCAGCGCTCGTTTTTCACCAGGCCGTCGGCGGCTGTGATGGTGACGAAGTCCACTTGCTCGACCCCGGCGGCTTCCATCAGCAGGGCGATAGGCAGGGCCCTGCAATCCGCGTCATAGTATTTGTAGCTTTCAGCAGAATCGCTCAGCCGAGCAATCAAATCATTGAGGGAGACCTCCCGCGTGATTTCCACTGATTCGGCCGGCGCTATGAGCTCGATGCCGCGCACGCCCTTCACCCAATACATGGCGCGCTCCTCCGGCACGACAAGACGGGGCTCGATGCGTCCGCCATCCATCTCATGGGCGATGAGGATGTCCCGCCCGCGCAGCACCTCGCCGGGTATGTTGATGGAGTAGCCGTCCCCTGAGGTGACAAGGGCCGAGGCGTAGTCCATCTGCGACACGCCTTGCCGCCGCAGGAGGGTCTCCAGCAGCACGCCCCTGGTCTGGCGCTGCCGCTCCTGCCCCAATGAGTTGACGGAAAGCGCTTCCAGCTCGGTTTGCTCGAAATCGCTGCGCAGCTGTGTGGCCGTGACAGTAAAATCGCCGATTGTGATGACAATATCGTCCGGCGGCGCATCGCTGCCGCAGGCGAATAGGGCCAAGCTCAAACAAGCCGCCAGCAGCAGCGCGAAAATTCTTTTGGTCATAATGATCTCCTAAGCGTAGAGGGTGAGGGTATCGACATCTTTTACGAATTGGAACGCCGGGCCATAGATGGGGCACATGCGGATCACGTCTTCTTCCGACCCGTCAATCACGAACACCTCGTGCCAGGCAAGGATGGTATCGCCGGCGCGCACGAGGTCAATGCCGTAATTCGTGGCAAAGCCGCCCCTATTGCTTTCGTCGGGGCTGTCCTCCACCTTCAGGTGCGCGTCGGCGCCAAGCGCGTCGACGTCGATGCCGTGGTGCTTCAACAAATCCCTCAGCCGGATCCCGGTATAGATTCTGTGGCGGGGTTCGCCGGACGGCTGCGGAATCTGGACGCTCTCCTGCTCGACGACCTCAAAGTCATATTCCTCGGCCAAAGCCAAAATATCGCCGCGGGTGAAGCTCCATTTCCAGACCTCAACGGGTTCCGCCGTTGCCGATGTTGATGTGGCGGTAGTCGTCAGGCAGTCCGGCATCTTGGGCGGCTTGAGGCCAAAGAGATTGGTAAAAAGCGTCGCGAAGGCAATCAGGCCCGTCAGGATAAACGCGAGGATGGTTTTCCATAATGGCATGCAAAATCCCCCTTTTGATGCGAGCACCCGCGCCGTAATAAACAACGCGAATGCCCGTGTTTTGGATCAATCAGTCGTTGTAGTCAAGCGTCAGGCCCGCGACATCCTTCAGGAAATAGCCTGCCTCCGCGTCCTCCAGGGCGATGCGGATGACATCCGAATTCTTGCCGTCGTTGTTTTTGTCCTCGAACCAGGCGAGCAGGGTGGTGGCGGCCATGAACTGTTCATAGGTATAGGTCACGCTCTCATCGTCCGAGGCAACGGCCTCCAACGTCGCATTCGCCGGGATATCGGCGAGATCGACGCCGTTATCCGCCAAAATGTCTTTTAGAGCGACGCCGGTGTAGGTTCTGTCGCTCGGGGTGCTTCCGGCCGAGGGTTCCAGATGGCATTGCTGCACGACTTCGAACTCGGTATCGGCATAGAGCGCCATGAGCTCGCCGCGGTCAATGGCGATGGTCACGGGGTCTCTTGGTTCGACCACCACGATCGCGGGGGGGCGGGTCAGGCAGGCCGGCATGCTGGGCGCCTTGAGGCCAAACATGCTGGTGAAAAGGGTTGCGACGAAAATCAGGCCTGTCATGATGAACGCGAGGATGGATTTCCAGATTGGCATAGGGGTTGCTCCTTTCGATTTTTGGTTTATTAATATGTCAGCCCGATGGAGACGACATATTTGATGTAATCGCCGGCGCTGTCGCTGTCGCCGGGGCAAAGGCGCGGGGCCGCGAGCGCGCCGCCGTTTTCTTCCCAGGCCAGCAGCGTGTTGTCGGATAAAAAGACGCTGGAAGGAATGGCGGTGTCCGGCATTTTCGCGTCGCTGGTCCGGATGGTCACGCCGCGCAGCGAGGATACGGGGACGCCCTGAGCCGCCAGAAACTCCTTCAGCCGCACGCCGGTAAAGATGCGGGCGCTGGCTTGGTCGATGGAATTGGCGAAGGTCATGGTCAGCGTAACCGGCTTCCCGACCGCCTGCAAATTCGCGATGGTGACGCTGACGCTCTGCGGGCGCGCCTGCGAGGCCGTCGCCGCCGTCCCAGCCGCCGCTGTCCTTGGCATTGTGATGGCTGCCGTCGTCGTCTGCGACGCCGTGCTCGGCCTTGCTGTCGTCGTTTTTTGGGAAGCGCCGGGCGCCGCAGTGTAGGCATATTTCGTGGTGACCTGCGCTTTGGCTGTTTTGGTTGCCGTATTGGTCCCCGCCGCGCGCGTCGTTGCGGATGCCGCGGGGCTGGGTGTGGTGATGATTCCGGCGGCGGCGCTTTCCATGACTTCCGTTGCCGGGGCGGACGTTTGCGGGGGAGGGGCCGTTCCCGCCAATAGCGAGCCCAGCGCCTCCAGCGCGTCGGGCGGCGGACCTGGCAACACGGCCTCCGGTATCCCCGTCGCCTCCTGCGCCAGGGCAGGTGTTTCCTGAAGCGCTTCTTCCTGCGCCGCACCGCACGCAGCCATGACGAAAGCCAGGGCTAACGCCAGAATAGCCATCAATATATATTTCATGCGTTTCATGGTAAACCCCCTTGAAATAAAGCAAAAAGCGCGGACCGAAGAATCGATCCACACCTCACAATAACCCTCATAGCTAGAGGGCGCGGACGCATCTTCTTCTCAAACATGGAACGCATGATCGTTTCCAATCACACGCATTGGCCTTACGCCATAGCTTTCACCTTAGGCTGCGGGCTCGAATTTGCGCGGATATTCAGTTCTGCGATAAAACGGAGCAAAGCGGACTTTGCGCCGGGGTGGTGGAGAATAGCGGGATCGAACCGCTGACCTCTTGAATGCCATTCAAGCGCTCTCCCAGCTGAGCTAATCCCCCAGGTCTTCTTTTTCAGTTTTTCGTTCGCGGGTTTTGCGGTTCACTCAGCCGTTTTGCTCTGTGTGCCTTTAGCAACGTCATGAGACCTCTTGAATGCCATTCAAGCGCTCTCCCAGCTGAGCTAATCCCCCACATGACTGGGCCTCTATTTTGTTTTTCAATGCCATTCATTCGCCTGTTTGTTTTGGGGTGGCTTAGTGGGTATGTTGGGCTCCCAGCTGAGCTAATCCCCCCCCGGTTCGAAAAATATTATATCATACCATACAAGCCATGTCAAGCAAAAATTTTTTGGGGTTCTTGGCATCGAAAACGAGCATGTGCGCACCCGGCAGGACGATATCATCTACAAAGACGATGATATCACGGCATTCATCGCGGCGGGCGGCGCTGGCGCTGAAGGAAGCGTATCAATGCGGCGGCGTATCAACGAGACAGCATAACGAGCCCAGCGGATACCAGGACGTCTGGCATTATCACCTGCACGTATTCCCCCGGTATGAAAACGATGACTTATATCTCACCTACCGGGAGGGGGCGCCGCTCCCGCCGGAGCAACGCAGGATATTTGCAGAAAAGCTGAAAAATTATCTTGGAGGAACAATATGAACCGCGAATTGATCGGCGCCATCGAGATAAATACCGAAAACCTGTTTGAAAACGCAAGCATTATGCTGCAAACCTGCAACCTGGATTTTATTCTCTGCGATCTGCCTGTTTGGAAGCACGCGTATCACATGCTGCATTCCTGCGACCAGTGGTTCATCAATCCGTACCGTTATGACGAACCGGACTTTCACGAGCCGAACCTGAACTCGCTCAACCATGTGAGCGAACGAGCGCTTTCAAGAGAAGAATTGCTGCGATATCTCGCGGACATCCGCGTAAAAATCATGGGATACCTCGGTTCGCTGACCGACGGCATGCTATATGAGATCCCGCCGGATTGCAACCGCAACAGGCTCTCGATCATGATTTCCCAGTACCGCCACTTTTACGCCCACCTGGGGAATATCAACGCGACCACCATCATGGAGACAAACCGCTGGCCGCGGGTGATCGGCACGGCAGGGCGCAGCGGAGCCTCCGCCGAAGTGCTCTTTGAATAAAAACGAATGCGCTGTTAGACACCCCGCGAGCCTGCATGATCTTCGACAAGATTTCTTGCGTATAACTTGACAAGCGTATATTTCTTTGTTATAATGGAGGCTGCGTGATAATGCAAGCATTTAAGAAAGGTATGAACTACATATGGTCAAAAAAGTCAGCAAAATACCGTTCAGGGGAACAGCCGAGCAGGCAGCGCAGCTGGAAGCCGTGATCGCTGAGCACCGCGGCGACAAAAGCCAGCTGATGACCGTGATGCAGAAGGCGCAGGCAATTTATGGCTACCTGCCCTACGAGGTACAGGTCATGATTGCCGACGGCATGGAGCTCCCGCTGGAAAAGGTCTATGGCGTGTCAACCTTCTACTCCCAGTTCGCGCTTTCACCCGCGGGCGAATACGAGGTATCCATCTGCATGGGCACGGCGTGCTATGTGCGGGGCGCGCAGGCCGTGCTGGAACGCATGTGCGAGCTGCTGGGCATCGGCCCGGGCGAATGCACGCAGGACGGCCGGTTTTCCCTCACAGCCTGCCGCTGCATCGGCGCGTGCGGCCTGGCTCCGGTGATGATGATCAACGACGACGTTTACGGCAACCTGACCCCGGATAAGCTCGAGGGCATTCTGGCGAAGTACCGCGATTAACCCCTCAGTCGCCCGCGGCGACAGCTCCCCCAAAGGGGGCGCCTGTTTTGGAGTTGTAATTAGAATTGAAAGGGAGATTCTGCTTTGATTTCTGTGAATGATCTGAATGCGATCCGGGAAGCGGCCAGTGCCAAAATGACGGCGGGAAGCGCCGAGGGCCCTGCTTTTCGCGTGGTGGTGGGCAACGCCACCTGCGGCATCGCCGCGGGCGCCGGCCCCGTGCTGGAATCCATCCGCAAGCAGCTGAATGGCCTGGGCCTTGGCAACGTGACCGTGGAGGAAGTCGGCTGCATCGGCATGTGCCAGTACGAGCCCATCATGGAGGTGTACGCCCCGGGTGTTGAAAAAGTCACTTATGTGAAGATGAACGCCGAAAAAGCGGCGCGCGTGGCGCATTCGCACATTGCCAATGGGCAGGTTGTCGCGGAATACACCATCGGCGCGGCCACCGGCGAGGCCGCCGGGGGCGAGGTGCTTCCCCTGAAGGAAACGGCCTTTTACCGCAAGCAAAAGCGTGTGGCGCTGCGCAACTGCGGTGTCATCGACCCGCTCCGGCTGGAGCAGTATATCGCCATGGACGGCTACCAGGCCCTTGCCAGGGCGCTGATGGAGCTCCAGCCGGGCGATGTCATCCAGATCCTCAAGGACAGCGGCCTGCGCGGGCGCGGCGGCGCGGGCTTCCCCACGGGCCTGAAGTGGAGCTTCACCGCGGCCCAGCCGCCCGGCAAAAAATATGTGGTCTGCAACGCCGACGAGGGCGACCCCGGCGCGTTCATGGACCGCTCCGTGCTGGAGGGCGACC
>Ga0123353_10009742_pt1 | contig 13309 bp, 9 predicted proteins | sample TergutLab28metaG_3_FD_92763 | JGI IMG/M metagenome (GOLD analysis project Ga0123353, IMG submission 92763) | Labiotermes labralis P3 segment gut microbial communities from Petit-Saut dam, French Guiana - Lab288 P3 | ecosystem: Host-associated > Arthropoda: Insects > Digestive system > Gut ...
GATGTTCGGTGAATCGGTATCTTCCAAGACGTTTGACAACATGGTCAAAGAGATCTCAGGGAACATAGAATGCTTCAATATCATGAAGAGGGTGGCAGTGTGAAGGGGTTATGCAACACAGTTCTTTTCTAAGCAAAGTTTTTATCCGCGGGTACCATCGTTATCGTTAACATGGCCACAGCTGTAGTTTTCATTTCCAAGTTAGGCGCAACTCAGAGAACGGCGGAACATATCGCGAGCTCTCTGGGCGCAGATCTCATCGATCTGAAGAAAGGGGTCGGATCGCTTGCCGGCTACGATACGATAGTTCTCGGATCCGGAATATATTTCGGAAAGATGCCGAAGGGCATCAGAAAGTTCATAGACAGCCGCAGAGAAGAGCTGAACGGAAAACGCGTGGCCTTATTCGTCTGCTGCATGTTCAACGGTGAGGAGGCCGAGAAGCAACTGGCCGCCGCCTCCGAGTTCATAGGTCCGTTGATATCGGCGGCCTATATCAGCGGCAAGGATAAGAAGAAGGATCCGGAGATCGATGCGGATGCGATCGCTGCATTCGTAAAGTCATTGGGATGACCACAGACGTGCATCCGGGAAACCCCTTACTTCACTGAGGGGTGCTTAAACTCCCAATATCCGAACTTTTTGCTTCCGACACGTTCGATCTTGCCAAGGAACTTCAATTCCGCCAAGGCTCTTGAGACCGTTTTTTCGGACAATCCGATCGTTTCGGCAATGACCGCGACCGTGGCCGAGCTGTTCGATCTCAAAGCATCCATTACCTTGGAAACGCTGTTGTCTTTCACGACATCAGAGGATAGATCAAGCATGATCGTGACCCTCGATGGCTCATATGTTTCTTCGATCTTCACATCGGCTATTGCGCCGGTGCGCTCTGACTCTATGATGGTATATAATCCGGAACCTATGTGCTCTACCAGGCCGATAAGTGAGAACATCTTCATTATTTGACCGTTCCTGGGATCGCTCACACCTCCTTTGACGGCATCGGACAGAGATATACGGAATGTTCCGGGGTTGGAGACCGTCAAAGCGTCGGGACCCATGACCACCACGACCCCTCTTTCGACGTTGTAGTCGGAATGGATCAAAGCGTTCATGAGCGCCTCTCTTACCGCTACGAACGCATCCGAATACCCTTTCCTGATAAATCCATTCAACTCAAAGGGAGATATCACGAATGCCGACAGCCTTCCCGCCACTGCGGTGAAGAAGTCGAACACGTTCCCGCTCCATTCACCCGATTGTGATTGCAGTCGATAAGACCACCTTTCCTCGCCTCTCTTCTCTCTGTAATCCAAAAAATAATTAGGGTACTCGTCAGTGATGCGGTGTTCCTTTCCGAACATCAGCAGACCTGCCCGGGTCGGATGAAGTTTTCCGTCCGTGCCGTATCCCGCGGCGCCTATTACCGTCATGAATTCCTCATCGTCAAGTTTCAGCCAAGGGTGCCCTCCTTTGTATGCTCTCAGAGAATCGCGATAACTTGCCAGCGTATCGAGTGCCAGAACATCCGAATTCATATTCTCAAGAACCAGTTTATCAGACGTGTTCGGTTCGGAGTCTCTGATCATCTCTTTGATCTCAGACAGCGTACAATGGTAGTCGCCTTCGAAGTTCCTCCTGAATGTGCCGGAATTGAGATTGTTGTTGATGAACACCGGTCTGTTCCCGCGGTCCACACGCGGCACTTCCATTACTACGACGACCTTGCCGTCCACATTCTCCGCTCTGACATTATTATCAGTGACCGCAACATAACTGACCTTCTGAGGATTGTTAACGGTGTTCCAAAAGTTCCGGATGATCGAGTCGGCATTCTTCACTCCCGTGCAGACCAACTCTCGAGTAACGGGTTCTTCGGAGATGCCCAGCACGATAGTTCCTCCGTGAGTGTTGCAGAATGCGGAATAGGTCTCCCAGATCGAACCCGGTAATCCTTTCTCAGCAGCCTTCATTTCCAGGGCGGCTGTTTCCTTCAAAGGAAAGTTCAATTTGAATTTCATAGGTAACAGATATGTTTTATATATTTAAAGTCATTTATTTGGTCATTATGTTGTTTTATTCGGTCATTTATTTGGTCATATGACCGATAAGATGACCAATAAGACCATGACCGATACGGAAATAATGGTGTGAAGAAAAGGATCAGAGGTTCCATACTTTCCGGATATTCGTTTCCGTGCCTTCTTTCCCCAAGAGCGTCACACGGCTGTCGGATTTCTCTTTGAGTATTGTCATTCCCACTCTGTTCCCCAGGTCTTCCGAGAACTCCGATATCTCGTTGTGAGAAGGCATATTCGTCATCGAAAGACGAGTACGCGAGCCTCCGACGAACACGTATCCTTTAGGTTCTATGAGGTCGGGATCGGCTTTCGCATCCAGTTTCGCATATTCGTCGACCCATCCGAAGTTGAGATCCTTCACTAACGTGTGCCTCACGACCGTTCTGGTATCCAGAGAAGGGAATAGTTCAAGTGTTCGCATAAGCCGTTCCCATCCGTCATTCATTTTCGGTATGCACACTCTTTTGTAAACTTCTTCGTTCGGCGCAGCTACGGTAACATACAACTGCCTGGGAAGCGTGTCAAGCCGTTCAAGCTCATCCGGATACGTACCGTTGGTGACCATGAAGGTCATCATATTGCGATGATGACATTCTTTAATGAATTCCGATAAGTACGGGTAAATTATCGGTTCACCGGCAAGCGATATCGCTACCATGTTCGGATCCTTGGCTTCCTCGTAGCGTTCCTTCGAGCAGCGGTCATCACCGTTGAATCCTGTTAGCAATTTACGCTGATGCTTTATCAGCGAATCCAGCATATCCTTAGGTTCGCTCCATTCTTTGACTTCAAAGTCGCGACCTTGAACCCTCCAACAGAATTGACATGTATGAGAGCATTCGTTGAACGCCGGCGTCATCTGAAGGCATCTGTGGCTTTGAATACCGTAAAAATCCTGTTTGTAACAGTTCCTTCCGTATATCAGGCTCTGTCTCATCCAATGGCATAATTTCACTGCGGCGTGATCATTATGAAGACGGTATTGCTGCTTTATCAGAAGTTCCCTGTACGTTTCATCCATTGATATCACTTAAAACTGGAAAAGACTCTTCTGCGTCCCCGGCTGCACATTGTCCTTCGTATCTTTAACATCATCCGTAACGGTCTCGGAGATCTCTTCGGCGACCTTGCGCGCCGGAGGTTCACGGTCTTCCGCCATCATGACATTCTTCACCACCTCGGAATCTATCTTCGTATCCAGGAGGAATGCGACTTCTTCGGCTTCCAGACCGGCGTCAGCGGCCAGACATCTTGCCAATGGCGTATCATTCTTGAGCATCACCTTCAAGATCGGGAGAACATCGTTCGATATCCGCGCCGTTGATGTGTGGAGGATCGACGAAAGTTTCAGGCAGATACTTCCTTTCAACGCACGGACGTTCTTACTGCGGGACATCTTCATCAGATACAGAGGGAATCTGAATCTTTCCCGAGATATCGTCTCCGATCTTCTTGATATGCTTACGCCGGACGACATCATATCCCTCGCGTACGACTGGAAACCGTAATATTGGCGTCTGTGTACACGTCCCATGAAGATATCCGCTCTCGCTAATCTTTCGTATCCGCGTACCAGATCGCCCTTGTCCCTGAACTCATAAGGCATGTTCTCGTCTATCCACATCATTATGTGGTCCGGCGTCTCATCAATATCCCACATCATCTTGCGGGCGGCGTTCGCATCCTTCTCTCTGAATATCGAGTTCATGAGGTTGTAAATATCCTTGCGTATGATCCTGTCGGATAGTTTAACAGCGTCATCGCTTGTCACGTTGTTACGTCCGAGGGAAAGTGATTCCAGATTCCTTACTGCAGCCCGCATATCTCCGTTGGAGTTCTCCGCCATCTTCCTCAGGGCGTCCTGATCGACGGATATGTTCTCCGCTTTCGCGATATTATCCAGTGCCTTCGCTATGACGTCGATCCTGGGGCGCATGAACGTTATCTGTAACGTGTTCGACTTAACGGCGGCACTTTTCTTACTCAATGCGTAAAGATCGTTCACGATCAGTATCACCGGTTGTTTGGTACCTTTTATCAATTCCGATATCGCAGGTAACGCGCCCCTGTCCTCTCTTCCGAAAAGGCTGTCCGCTTCATCCAGTATTATCAACTTCCGGCCGCCTTCTTTCACGTCCGCATATTTCCCGTCACTCGTGAACGTGTTGAAATTGGCGCCTTTCAATGCGACGTTCTTTATCGCATCCCCGGTCCTCTGATCGGATGCATTCATTTCGATGACATCCCATCCCATATCGTTTGCCAGGGCAACGGCCGCGGATGTCTTCCCTATGCCGGGAGACCCTACGAGAACGACGGCTCTCTTATCGGGTATCCCTCTTTTCCACGAATTCGCCCAGTTCGTAAGATCCGATATCGCTTTGGGATTACCGATCACCTGTGAAAGGCTTGCGGGCCTGTACTTCTCGGTCCAGTCCTGAGACATCATGGTCAATACTGATTATACGATTAAACGGTTGCGTTCGGTCCGCCGATGCGTATCCGGTGAATTCGTATCACTGCGATACCATGCGGTACGTTCCGTTAGCCTCTTCCACCTTTATATCGGAGGAGAAAAGAGAGCTTACCTTTTCCGATGTCAGCATCTTGTCCTTAAGACCATCGTCGAATATCCTGCCGTCTTTCATCATTATCACACGTTGTATGCCCGTCGGTATATCTTCCAGGTCATGAGTTATCATGATGATGCCCGTACCGTCATTCATCAGCTTATCCAGAATGGCCCTCAATTCCATTCTGACTGCGATATCAAGACTGGCCATCGGTTCATCGAGAAGCAACATCTTAGGTTCAGGAACAAGTGCGCGTGCAATGAGCACTCGTCTTTTCTCACCCAACGAGAGCTTCCCGATATCCCGGGTAAGTTTATCGGCGATGCCGACACGTTCCGCAGCGGTTTCCGCATCGGCGACCATCGCATCCGTTATCACGTGATCCTTGTAGATATCCGTGGTCCTGAAGAATCCGGACATTATGACCGCTCCGACAGACGCAGAATCATTGAATCTGAACTGAAGGTCCATCGATACCACGCCCATTCTGCTTCTGAGGTCGAATATATTCCACCGATCCTCTCCGAACAATCTGCACACGGTATCGGAATCCTCATCACGATACGGTCTTACATCGCCTTTGATGATCTTCATCAACGAAGTTTTTCCGGAACCGTTGGGACCTATGACCGCAACGCTCTCTCCGTCCGCTATCTTCAGTGACAGAGAATCCAATATCCTGATGCCGTTGCGGATCATCGAAACGTTAACGAATTCAACAGCGTTCTTCACGTTGCGGTATCGGAGGAGAAGTATTCAATGGTTGCTTACACCCGGCGTAACGTTCTTATCCTTGCTGAACCAGGTCATGAAACAACCGATCACCGCCAACACAAAACAAACGGCGAACGAATAACGTATGGATTGTATGAATTCGCCGAACACATCCGGTGTCACTACCGTCGTCGTACCCAGGAACACCGATATCATGCACATAACGACGGCAATGGACGTCATCATGCCCACCTGCCTCATCAATGACAAGACACCTGACGATTCGCTGTAATTTTTAACACTGACGCTGCTCATGATCACATTCGTGTTGGGTGCAGAGAACAAAGCGTATCCGCATCCGGTGGTTATCAGTATCATGTACACCTGCAACATCATCAGCTCTTCGGTCAAACTGATCATAAGCAACGTTCCGATGCACATCATGATCATTCCCGACGTTGTCAGTATACGCGGATCGATCTTATCGGACAGCCTGCCGGCGAATGGTGTTATGACCGCTTGGATAGCAGGCTGCGCCAGTATTATCAGACCTGCGGTACCGGGCCCCATGCCGCCTATGTACTGTAAGTATAAACTAAGAGAGAAAAGGACGGCATACGCCGACCCGTAGTTCAGGAACGTTGCGAACGTGGAACGTCTGAACGTCCTCCCGGAGAACAATGACAGCATCAGCACCGGATATTTCGCCCTCATCTGAGAATGAAGGAATACCACAAGCAGCAGCGCTCCGGCGGTTATGAAGATCGGAGATAAAGCATCCGGAAGGGTTATCACTCCGTACATCAGCACAACGATGCCGATACCGTAAAGCAAGGAACCTTTCGCGTCGAACGGTTCTCCCTTCGCCGTTCTGAGCTCATATTTGAATCTCATGATCATCGCAAGTGCGAGGACACAGAACGGTATGATGGAAAGGAACATCACTCTCCATCCGAACATATCCGTTAACAATCCCCCTAATCCGGGGCCTAAGGATGCTCCGATGTAGATGCACATGGTGTTGATCGCCAGCGGCAGACCCTTCTGAGCGCTCGGGTACACCTGAGCGATCATTGACACGCTTGTGAGCGAGATACACGCGGTACCTATACCGCTGAACGCCCTCGACGCCAGCAATATCTCGAAGGTGGGTGATGCCGCCGTTGCAACGGACGAAAGCAATACAACGACGATACCGAAAATGAATATCTTCTTCTTCCCGTACAGATCGGAGACACGGGACATCGGTATCATGAATGCCACGGAAGCAAGGAAGAATGCCATCACCGTCCAGCTTTGGATGTGTGCACTCACGCCAAAATGACTGCCGATGGTCGGAACCGCGAGGTTCACCATCGTCATCATCAACGGTGAGATGAAGCCCGCTACACAGCAGGCGATAAGGATGATACGCCTTTCCTTAGGCGAAAAATCATTTTGTCCCTGGTCTATATTACCGCCTTCTTTGAGATCATTGCAATTATCTGAGATATGATGGTGGACGCGGCGAGATTTGAACTCGCGACTTCTACCTTGCGAAGGTAGCGATCTACCAGCTGATCTACACGCCCTTGTTCTCCGCCAATAAATGGAAAGGATATAAATTCTTGTGTCAGCCCGCGGGAATTATGCCGTCGGGCTGCCGATGCGGCCGTTCCGTCACTTCGTTTCCAGGTATTGTTCCGCCTCTTCTCTGAATTCGGCGGTGTTCGGAAGACCCATTTTAGCCAGCGCCGCAGTGATCATCTCGGCGTCCGTCCTCCCGTTACCGGATGATGCGTTCAACGCTCTCGTATATTCCGAGTGGTGTACCCATTCCGGCTTCCACCTTTCCGAAGTGTCACGTTTTTTGATCGCGGGCGCCCTTCCCGGGACCGTTATGAAACCGTCATCCTCGACCGCTCTTCCGAGATATACGCACGATGCGATGATATCCTCGACCTCCTTTTTCACGGACGGCGTTATTCGGGGTATCCCGACGGCTTTCTTCACACGGTTGTATATCACATCACGGCAGACCGGCGATTCCAGTTCTATCGTCTCAGATACGGCGTTGAATAGCGCGGGATCCGCTTTCGTACCGACGGATACTTTCGAAAGAGCTGAGGACACGCGGTTCCACAGGCGTTTCTTCGCCGCTTCAGGGTTACTGTACCAATCCATGGACCAAACGCGGCAGGTATTCCAGCCCATTCTCGATAACATGTAAGCGAACATCCTGTCACGGTCGCGAGTGTACTTGATCTTCTGGTACGTTTTGCCGTCCAGACATATCGCAAGCACGTATGTTGACGGATCCTTAGGAGAACATACGGCTATGTCTATCCTGAATGATGAAACTCCGATGTTCATTTTCGTTCTGACACCTTTGGACGCAAGGAATGATGCTACAGATTCGGCAAGCTGATCCTTGGTCTGCACACTTTCCAATTTCGCAGAGTGACCGTATTCCGCATATTCCAGATACGCTTGTAACGCTTTCACACCTTCCGGCATACCTTCCCGCATTCCCATATCGTCCGATTTGAAGTTGGAGAATATGACGCACTGCTCCCTGGCTCGTGTCATCAACACATTGAGGCGCTTCTCTCCCCCTTCACGGTTCAGAAGTCCGAAGCTTCTTGATAATTTTCCGTCTGTATCGTATCCGTAACCGATGCTGACGTACATAACGTCACGTTCATCGCCTTGTATATTCTCCAGGTTGCGGATCATGAACGGTTCATCAACATGGCGCATCATATTCGCTCGGGCATCAGGATGGCGTTTGAACATCTTCTCCACTTCCGATGTTATCGCTTTCTGCTGGTTGATGTTGAATGTAGCGATACCGAGGCTTCTGTCAGGCGTGTCGATATAATGGTGCCATACCGCTCTTGCTATCATCTTAGCTTCTTTGGGATTCGATCCCGTTATACCTCTTTCGTACACCGCCGATCTTACGTATCTCAGCTGAAGGCCCATGTTCTCCGGAGGAGGGCACGGTGAAGGACACACCATTAACCGATCGTCATAGAACAAACGGTTGGATAATGCCATCAGCGAATCGTGACGGCTTCTGTAATGCCACGTCAGAACCCGTACGGGAAGTGATGCGCGGCACAGGTTCAGGAGACTCTCCATGTCCGTGACCTCGGCCGCTTCGTTCGTTCCTTCGCCTTTCTTCTCGAAGAACGCGGTGGGCGGCAGTTGCTTCGAATCTCCCATGATCACCGCTTGGGATGCTCTCATCAAAGCGCCGATGGATTCGGCCGGCTGAACTTGTGATGCTTCGTCGAACACCACCACGTCGAAAGTAACGTCATCGTGGTCCATGAACTGCGCGACCGAGCGCGGGGACATCATGAAACACGGTTTTATCGACTGTATGGCTTTACCCGCGAGTTTCATGATCTTCCTGACGGACATCTGACCGTGGCCGCGGTTGAACTCTCCTTTCAGTATCCTGAGTCTTTCATCCTCGGATCTCATCCTGTCTGCGGATATCTTAGCCAGGCGTGATGCCAGCCTCTCTTTGTTCAGTTCCAATACGGATCTGTCCAGGATGTCGTGATCCTTGATCAGCATCTCATGCGCATCATATGTGAACGACCTGAGCGCCGGCCTCATACTGACGGCTTCCGCTAACAACGTTCCCGAGAAGTTCAATACGAACGTATCCAACAGGTCCTGCGGGTGTATGTCGCCGGAACACATCCTCGACGCCATATCGGACACCGGCGTATCATTGAAGCGGTTCACCATGTCGCAGTAATTACTCCACGGTCTCAGCGAATCCATATCTTCCGAAAGATCCTTCAGCCATTTTCTCATCGCTGCCGGTTTAAGGGTCCTGTAACCGCCGTTCTTCGTGGATCCCAGGATATTGTCTATCGTTTCTATCGACCTTATCAGATCGTTCAGGTAGAGGTCCAGTTCATTCGCTTTGGATTCCGCGGGCGTTCCCGATATACCGCGTGAGATGAGCAATGCCGTGGTGTCGGTGAATCTTCTTTCCCTGATGTTCTTTTTTACGGAGACGATCCAATCCCTGATACCTCTGAGATCATCGATGTCGGACGAAGGACCACCCCACTTGTCCCCGAACATGTTCTTCGGGTCCAGGGAGGTGAACTTCCTGAGCTCGTTCTGATACCTGAGCACCATGTCCAGATCATCCTTTATCGTGATTTCAGCCGCCTGGCCCGAATGCGAATGAGAATCCATCATCTTCTTGATCTCTCGTCCTTCTCCACGGCGCAGGATGCTCTTCATCGACTTTTCATAACGTGCGGCGGTGTCACCGACATCCATGCTCAGTATCGTGTCCTTATACCGTTTCAATATCTCGCTTCGTGTCGACTGCAAGGCCGCAAGCGCTGCGATTACAGGTTCCGCAGACCGTACGTATTCATCGGGGTCACCCTCCATTATGTCCTTGAGCTGTAACCCTCCGAATCTTCTCATATTGCCGCATATCCTGTTCAATTCTTCGATATCACCGATCGTTCGAGGGCTTTCAACACCAATGATCCTGCTCAGTTCCTTCGAATGGGAGACCACGTCGTCTAAGCGTTTTCCCACATTCGTTATGTTATCCCCGAGAGAATGTTCCCTGTCCGGAGTGAAGTTGCATACGTTGTGATCCTTCCAGACATTCTTCTTTACGGGCATCACCTGCGGCATTATGTCCGTCGCGGACCTCAGCAGAGAGACGATGTCATCCCATCTGTCGTCATCTATTCCCGCCGCGTCCTTGATCTCGACCCTCACGGGGTTGCGCCTTCTCCTCTTTATGTTGGCGTAAGCGGCCTCCCTCATCCCTATCAGTTGATACGGCGATAACTTCCTCATTCCGACGGGTTCCGATATCGCTTTCACGTAATCGTCCAGTTCATTGCGCACACGCTCGAGTTTCGTATAATCCTGTTCGGCAAGCGGTTCCGACGGGATATCTGAGTTCATCGACCTTTCCATGTCTTTCAGGAAATTCCTTCTGTTGGAATTTTCGCTGTGCAATTCCAATACGTACCTTGATAATCCGGCGTCATCAAGCTTCTTCTTCACTACGTTCAGCGCCGCCATCTTGTCGCTTACGAACAATACCGTTCTGCCGTTGCCCATACATTCCGCTATGATGTTCGCAATGGTCTGTGATTTACCGGTACCGGGAGGTCCTTCAACAACGACGGACCCTCCGTCCAGAACGTCCATAACAACGGACATTTGAGATGCATCCGCGTTCAATACGGAATACGTACGGGAAGGTATCTCGCGCTCTTCCTGTTTCTCGATGATGCCTGACGGCGGATCCAGTATCTTGGAGACCAGCGGCGATATGGTCTTCCATGCGGTCGTATCAAGATCGTTGTACATGACCGACCTGCTGAAGTCGAACACATCCATCACGATGTTATCATTGATCGCGAACTCGGCCCTCCCTTCCACGGACGCTTTCACCGCATCCATGCATTTACGCAGGTCGCCGATCGTCTCTATGGGTTCCAAGGGAGGAAGTCGGACGTTGGATTCTTTCAATTTCTCCGTCAGTGTCGGTGAAACGCAAACATCATCCCCGTTCCAGAATACTCTTACGTTCCCCGTATCATCCCTCTTAAGACGAACAGGGAGAAGGATGATCGGAGCTTTTGCACTGTTCTTACCCTTCCATATGATGAATCCCAGAGCCACGAAAACTGTCGTATAACCGAGATCGTTGAGGTCCTCCTTGTAACGCTGTATGAGTTTTTCGAGCTTGCCGTCAATGTCGCTCCTGGATGAAAAGGATCTCAGGTCGTCCGTCTCGGAAGAAGCCATCTTGGCGTTCGTGACACGTAAACCCCTGCCTTCCGTGACCAGTCGCGTAAGGACGTCGTCCATGCTCGCGTCCGCTATCTGTATCGACCTTTCCTCTTTCACCTGATAATTAACGAGGTTGTTGGTCTTGCCCGTCTCCAGCAACTGCGACCTCAGTTTCTCGATATCTTCGATAACGTTACGGATCACCTTCGCACTTCCGGTAATGAGTATCTCGTCACCCATATCTTACATTTTCGTTCGCCCTGACCGAAGGTCATCATTTTCGCAGACCGAACACGTTCAGCGTTCGGGATCGGCCATCATGTACATCTGGCCGGCACCCAGCACCGCAGCCACGGGTATCAGGAACATATAGACGAAGGTGTTTGTGAAGAAATACAGCCCGACGGCGACTATAGCTCCCGATATGGCGCCGAACACGGCGCCGAGGATCGTCCTCCGTTTACGTGCTTCGGAGATCACTCTTACACCTTCTTCTTCAGTGCTTTTTCAACGGCCGAGACCATGTTATCCACTATAACGGGAGCACCGCCCACGTAGTTGGCGGGGTCCATGGCGTTACGTATCTCCGCTTCCGTCATCACTTTCATCAATCTCCCGTCTCTCAGCAACGCGTCCAGGAGGTGTTCTTTGTTCGATGATGCGGCCATCGACGCTTCCCTGACGATCTCATGAGCGTCTTGCCTTCCGATGCCTTTCTCGGTCATCCTCATCATAACGGGTTCCGCCATTATCATGCCTTTCGCGGATTCGATGTTCGCCATCATCCTTTCCCTGTTCACGGAAAGGTTTGCGAACACATCGTCCATCTTGTATAACATGTCGTCAAGCAATGCGAACACATGAGGCAGTATGAATCGTTCAGCGCTTGAATTGGAAAGATCCCTCTCATGCCACAGGACCTGACTTTCGAACGTCGGTATCATGAAGCCTCTAAGGACCCTCGCAAGGCCGCAAACGTTCTCCGACGTTATCGGATTCTTCTTCTGCGCCATGGTTGAACTTCCGACCTGTTTCAGCGCATCGAACGCCTCCGCCGCTTCCGATAACTCCGACCTCTGTAAGTTGCGTATCTCCGTTGCATAACGTTCAAGCGATGTTGCGATGTTCCCCAGAAGGCATATCAGTTCGGTATATCGGTCTCTGCCGACCACCTGCGTCGCCGCCGGTTCATAAGTTATCTTAAGATGATCCATGACGAATTCCTGCACCTTGAAGAAATTCTTTCCCAATGCGGCGCCGGTGCCTACGGCACCCGCCATCTTGCCTGCGCAAGCCCTCGGACGTATCTGCTCTATGCGTTCCTTATGTCTGAGCATCTCCGCTATGTATCCGGCTATCTTGAATCCGAATGTTATCGGTATGGCGAACTGTGCGTGCGTCCTGCCGATCTCAAGCGTATCGCGTTCCCTCTTTGCCAATTTCGCCAGCGTGAGAAGGAAGGAATCGATATCCTCGGATATTATATCCAGCGCAGCCTTTATCTGTAAAGCCGTGGCGGTATCCACGATGTCGTTGGACGTAGCGCCCAAATGAACGAATTTCCCGGCGTCGCCTTTACATTGTTCGGTCATCGCCTTTACCATGGCCATGAGGTCATGTTTCGTATCCTTCTCGATCTCCCTAACCCGTTCAACGGTCACGTATTTCAGATCGGATATACGTGATATCTCCTTCGCATGTTCCTTCGATATCGTCCCTGCGGAAGCGTGCGCAAACGCTAATGCGGCTTCAACATCCATCTGGAACTGCAGACGGCTCTCTTCACAGAATATCCTCTTCATGCCTTCCCGGCCGTACCTGTAATCAAGCGGACAAAGATCGCTCATAATCGCTTTAAAATTCAATCACGTTATAAACTTTCCTGCTCTGTGACGCATCTTCGCAGGATATTATGAACCCGATGTCCATTATTTTTAAGATTTAGGCAGAAAGTGTTATAAACAATATCCTTATTAGCAAATCCTGTTGGACCATTGCTTAATGGTCGATTTATGTGAATAGAGCGTGAACGTACATGGAAGAATTTGTGGAGGAACAACAACCATCATCCGAAGACCTTGAAGTACTGGAGCAGAAACGCAGCATCATGAACAATGACGCCGAGAAGCACAGACGTTTGAGAGATGACCTGAACAA
>Ga0123353_10009744_pt1 | contig 13307 bp, 10 predicted proteins | sample TergutLab28metaG_3_FD_92763 | JGI IMG/M metagenome (GOLD analysis project Ga0123353, IMG submission 92763) | Labiotermes labralis P3 segment gut microbial communities from Petit-Saut dam, French Guiana - Lab288 P3 | ecosystem: Host-associated > Arthropoda: Insects > Digestive system > Gut ...
TCATTCCAGTCTTCTTCTATTAATCCCTTTTCCCCCAACAGTCCTCTAATCCCTTCCGCCCAGGTAGCTTTAGGTCTTCCTCGTTTTCTTCTTCCTGCTGGGCTCCATTTCATAACGTTTTTTGGTAGTCTCCCCTCTTCCATTCTCTGAACATGTCCATACCATTTTAGTTGTTTAGTCTTAGTATCATCTAAAAGAGACCTTGTTACATTCATTTTTTGTTTAATAATGGTGTTCCTAATTTTGTCCTTCCTGGAAATTTAAGCCGATCGTTGCCAAAAGTCCATTTCTGTGGAATTCAGTTTCTATACCGTTTTTTTCTTTTAAACACCATGTTTCTGCTATATATTTTATTTCCACAGTGAATTTTCTCTGGTCTAGTTTTCAATAGTGTATTAGTGATATTGGTGTTTTCCCAAGATTGTAGATATACCTTTAAAAAAATTGATAATGTGGATGCACCTGTGTCTAGGCCACTCATTTGTGTATAATATTGTTCATTATACTGGAAGTAATTTTGGTTTAAAGTAATTTTGTAGTATTTGTTGATTTTTTCCTAGTGCACTTATCAGTTCTATTGCATAACACAACTGTGTTGCTAAAAAATTGTTTAAAAATCTTGACCATTTGTTGAAACAATGTGGCATGGTTTTAATAACAAAACAAAAAGACTTAATGAATAAATAATCCATTATTTTGACACTTGTGAAATTTCTGAGATTTCACAAATTGCAAAGCACTGTATGTCCACTTGAATTTTGCAAATTATGCACTTCAGTGTTTGAAGATGATTGAGGACGACCAAAACATGTAGCATACAGTGTTAGATTTAATAAATTTGGTGTGTTTAATGGCATTATATAATTAACAGCTACTTTATATTATGCCTGAGGATGTTAAGGTTGACCAAAACATGTAACATACTGTGTTTGATTTAATAAATTTCTTGTGTTGATCAGCAATATATAAATTACTACTACTTAACGCAGTACTCAGCAAATAATTTTTCTTTCTTATATCAAAGTGAGTTGATGTAAAATCCAAAAATTCATATAGAATGTGAAGAAATCTTTAAAAAATGCAAGTGTGTACTGGGGGCTTTTTCATAAAGAGTGAAGTGGCCAGGGCATGAAGCTGACCACTCACCCCCCATATAATGCCAGGGTTAAGAATGAGTGGGTGTATATTTTCCCTTGCCCATATGGGGTGCACAGGGACAACCTTATCTTTAACTTACAAACCAAATTGACCATGAAAAAAGTGTTCTCCCATATTTCTGGATGGGGAGTGTCCTTCCTCTCTGTCCCCTGAAACAGATTATTGTCACTTTATCTGTCCAGTATAATAGTAGTTTTTCAAACAGTGATGTTCCACTGAAACTTGTAACTGTCATCTTCACAGGGTTCTTCACTTACAACAATTTACAAGAGCTTTGTGCAACAGGTTGCATTATTACAAAGGTTCTGGGATGTACTGGATGAAATTGATCATGAGTGCTGGGTGATAGATCCTGATAATCCAACAAGGAAAGATATATACAGAAGGATTATGATTGGTATGAATTTAAATTTTAGTTTGTATTAGGACTGAGGAGTTGAATATTGCATGAATTAACAGACCAAATTATCTTTTCTGTCTCTGTTTTTCTGATACTTGATTTCTCCTGTAGGGAATAATGTGTCAATACAGGTTACACTTGATCCACTCAATGCAGCTGAGAGACCAGACATCAAATTCCTTGGTTCAGAACGAGCTATAACACCATTTCAGGAGTCTCTTACTGAAAGGTTTCAGGTAAAATGACAAAAACCAACACCTAATACTTTGAGGAGATTATAAATAAGTTTTATTTTGTTTCAGTGTCATGTGCTTGTCTTTACAGTAAGATATTGTCTGTTACACTGTTGATTTGTGGCTTTTGGTGTTCTTAGAGGAGTCACTGTAGAGGTTACTTGTCTTTTGAAATGTGGGTTCTTGTGGTTTGGTAGGCTGGTATTGATATTTAGAGGAAATGCTGCTGTGGCAGGTACCACTGAAACGTTTGTATCTGTCTGCCACACTACATATTGCCACCTTCCAGAAGATGTTAATGTACATTGTTGGTAGTGTGCTGCATAGATTGTCTCTGGAAATAGTTCCATTTGCAAACAACAAACACGAGACAAGCATCTATACTTGCAGCGTGATTTGAACTTTGGTTCTAGCAATCGAAGTGCTGAGACCTCTGTCTAAGACCACACAGCCACTGGGATCAACAGGATATGAATTGAGTTATGGTTTTATTAAATACAGCTGAGTGAAGTGAATGAAATTGTTCATCCAATGAAAGTACCCATAAAACGTAATCTTTTACATTGTCAGTAGATGTTTTTAATACACTCAGCTAGAGATTGTATATTGCCCATTTATTTCTATAACAAGGCTTTTTGAAATGTGTGCTGAATTCAATATGGCTTGATGAAGATCTCATCTCCTATATGTTGGCAGAAATATGATACAATCAGTAATATTAGTATGAGTTGACTGGAGCGTGTACCCCATTTGGGAGACAGGAGAAAGGCATACAAAAATGTAGTTAAAAAAACTGAAGAACTACCTCAGCAAACTTTTTGTTATGACTGCTTAACATGACGAAAGCTGTTATCCACAACACTGTTTATTGTTCAATCCATCAGCCCATTTCATACTTTTAGTGACATGTATTAGCTAACAAGCCATCTTCAAAGCCCCTCATATTGGAACTGCTTTCTACACTCTCATTTTTTTACAACTAGAAGCACATATTTCCTCCAAGCTGTAGTTTGATAGTCTCTTTTTTTTCATAAAAATTTTGTCATGTCATGAAAGCTAAGTTTAAAATTAAATTAAAATGAAAGTGGAGCGAAAAGTTTTTTTTTAATGCTGTATCATATTCATGTTTTGAAATTTTATTGATTTATATGCATCTGAATTGCAACAGAAAGAACCGATGCATGAAAAATAAATATATGTTGCATCTGGACTCCTTTTGTCTTATTAGACTGGGAGCAAGAGCCCACAAGGAGGAATAAGGCTTAGATGAGAGGACAGTATGAAAGGTGTCTTAAATATAGTTTGAATGTTTGAACTGGGCTTGTCTTAAACACAGTAACAAAACCTGCAGATACTATAAAAGTCAGGAAATTTTTGAGACGCTGAATGATTATTCGTTCCTCACGGGTGACTGTGCTTCATGGTGTTAGTTCTTTCTGATTCTGCTGTGTGGCATGAATGCATTTCCTACTGCGTAAAGTTACTTGAAGAGTTCCAAACTTAGAAATGAATTTAAAGCAAAATTTGAATGCAAAAATTCAAGCTCATTGCTCCCATTTGTGTTACTCATACAAGTTTTCTAACATTCCTATACAAGATAATTAGCATTTTTACCACATACTGGATGTTTCATTTCAGTTGTGGTCCAGTGATGATGGATTCATTGAAAACCTGAAGTTGTTACTGGGTTTGTCAAATTTTCCATCTGCACCAGCTGTTACAGAACACTCACAAGATCTTGTACACCAAGGGGAATGTGCTATCTGTTTCATGGCCCGGTTGGAGGGAGAACTTCCATCACGGGCTTGTGATAATGAGAAATGTGGCATGGCATTTCATGTGGCCTGTTTATTTGAGGTATGTTTTTATAATCTTTTCAAGCAGACATGTAATGTTCATGTTAACCAGGTTGTCTGGGCTCACTCATTTACTGTATTTACCTGAAAATATGATGGTGCTAATCGAAGATGACCACCCAAATAAAACATGCGTGCAAAGGAAAAATGTATTTATCCACACCTAAGATGACCCCCAACAGAAATAAGATGTCTTCTAAGAAAAAATATTTTACAATTAATTTCATACACTTGAAACACACAGCTTGTCAGATTCTATCTACCTTAACATTCAGTGTCACTGTCTCCATTGTCACAGTTAGTGCTTTCATCTTCCTTAACACTCACACTGAACATTCCCATTCTCATTACTATCATTCAACAACATAACCTCATCAGCCTCTCCCATTGCAGTGGATATACAGCACTTCTTGAAACCCATCAAGAGATGTGCTGCCATGCCATTATGATCCACATTAAATAATATATTTATATTTCTTGGTCTATAAACATACTTGAATCCATGAAGATTCACAACTCTCTCCACAGATGATGTTAGTGTTGTTGAGAATTTTAAGTACATGTGTTATGAATTTTTGTGTTTTGTCTTTGGTCTGATCACTCTGGCTGTTCTTACGATTTTTAATTTGTCTGTTCCAAGATTTATTTCTGAGTCTTGTAGTTAATTTGTAATTTTTCAGTAGCCATTTGCCTGTTACTGCTCTTGGACTAGATCTGTTCAAAAGTGTATGTCTTAATAAGTTTGGGGTTTGTATGGTGACCAGTGACTGAGAATAGCCCAATCCAAGGGCTCCTACCAGGTTAGTTCTTTCTTTGCTTGAAGATGGAAACAAAACTGACTTCTAAAACGTCATGCTTTAAAAAATTATACGATGGATGAAGTCCCAAAAAAAGAAGATTATGTCTGCTAATTGTAGACATGCTGTGTTTTCTGTTTTGTCTAAAAATGGTGGTTTGGCAATGCAGACCAAGGTTTGGTTGTGCATGCTGTTGTTCAGTGCTTCTTACACGAATTAGTATGACCTCACACATGTAAGTACCAAATTTAAAGGGTAAAAAACCATCTTGCATTCAAGTAAATATGGTAACTTGAGCAATCTGTCACTGCTGGAATAAGAGTCTGAACACCCACTAGAAGAACTGGGTTCTCATACTGCACTGGTAATACATGAGAAACCAATTTATTTTAAAGTGTTTACAAGTTTTCTGTAAAGTGGTGTATTCAAACTCTGTTCTGGTCATTGGCAGAACATTCATTTTCACTATGTGATCCTGGTTAACATTGTGAACATGAACTAAAATCCATTTGCTTCCAAGTGTTTGAGGAAGGTTGTCTCTTATGGGTATTACAAATCAATCATTTGTGTTTTGTGAGGCCTCTGTAATCAAATCCTTCTCTCTGATGTCTTATAATTGTTAAAGGAAATCAGAATTCAAACTTTTGTTACCACTCTGTTTGTCAGGTGACTGGAGATTTTCACCTAGCATGATGTATAGTTTTAAGAGAAGATTATGTGTCCAGACATTCTACATCTTCTTTATATCCAAAAACAGTTACCAAGAGCATTCAAGCATTTCCATGTGTCATCATTTTTGTCCCATGTGTAGTGTATATAAAAATGTAAATTTGTTATTCCACTACTATTGTGGATGCAATTGAGAACACCTGATATTGTGAAATTTTTTCGTTTTCAGTTCCAGAAAATTTTGTCTGCCCAGTACAAAGACCAATTTGTTATGTTGTTTAGATAAATTGCTGTTTATTCTGAGAATTATGTGAAACCTGTACATAAGATCTGAAATGTTAAAGCAGGCAGCAAGGTATGTGTACTGATCCTGTGACTTTATCTTGGGTTATCCAGACTTTAGGGAGCCCATTGAGCTATTATAATGGCTTCAGAAGATCCCAAGATGAGTAAGGAAGGTACTCCTGACAAGTGGAAACATGTAACTTTGCTGATTCTTCAGAAAATTGAAATAGTTAAGAGACTAGAAAGTGGCAACAGCTGAACTGTGGTTATGGCTTCATACAACATTTTATTGTAAGCTGTGTATATTATAAAGAAACAGAAGCATCTGTTATGATCATTAATGGCATCAAGTGAAACTATGTAGGGCCTTTTCAAGAGACAGACATTGAAACAGCCTAAATTAGCATAATTGGACAAGGTATTGTGTAAGTGGCCTACAGCAAAGTTTTCAGAAGGAAAACCCATGATTGTACCTATGATAATGGAAGAAGCTAAGTGTTTCTGTCATGAAATAAAAGTAACTGACAGATGCACATTCTTTTTGGGCTGGCTGCAAAATTTTAAAGAACTAGCAGTTAGAGGAGGTATCCAAATGCATTACTCCTCCGATTAGTCGTGTAGCCCAAGTATAGGAACATTAACAAAAAAATACTTGAAAGAACTTAAAATAAATACATGTACTATCTGATAATCCAGAATATTTGATAATCTGGCACCTGTCCAGACCAGTGGGTTCCAGAATAAAGGAATTTTACTATACTGGGAAGAGTGCCATAAAATAGCAGTTTAGGTTATACAGGCAAGTCTCATTTTATGTGATTTCTTTTTGCTGATTTCACTTTAACGTGTCTTAAAAATCTCCACTACTTTTCGAATTTACACAATAATTTTTGTGTCCCACACATTTTTGCATACACGATCTGTGGCCACTCTTGTCTTGTTAGCAGGAAGTGACATCACTGTCACACTGTCAATCATTTGTATGGTTTATGTTGGTGATACAGTCACACAGCTCATATAGTTCCCCCTTCAATGGCATTGGCTTTTGTTATGAAAATGAGTGAGAAACACATCACCTAGTAGTGCAATGTGAGTGAAAAATTGGCAAAAGACAAGCAGTGTTGGAGAGGAATCGGTTGTAATGAACCGACTTGAAGAGGGTGAACAAATTGTTAAATATGCCATAATGTTAAATTCACTCATATTAGTGTACGCACAATTGATGACAATGCTGACAGAATTAATTAAAGAAAGTGCTAAGTCGGGAACTAAAGTGTTTGAGTAGCAATACTACCACACTACTATCAGAATGACTGGTGACCACAAGCTATGGATGTGGGTCGCTTACATTTTTATTGCCATAGAAATAAATATGTTGCGTAGAAATGTGTGTGTGTGTGTGTGTGTATGTATATATATATATATATATAATGTATATACAGTACGTATGTACTGTACAGGTCTGTATGTGCTATAGCGGTATAGTCATACATTGAATAGGATGAGGTTGTCGATCCCCTAACCCCTACGAAATACACTATAAATGGAAAGTTTGTGTTCAATTTGCTTTGTTTCATTTTGTGCAACATTTTTGAGGAGCATAACCTGATGTAAAATGAGACCTGCCTGTAATGAGATTATGTATCAAAATAAATGTAACAATGTGGTCATATGCAGAATATATTTGTGCTTATTTTGTAACTCTTGATATTCCAGTGGCTGCAGACACTCCCAACAAGTAACAAGAGTTTCACTTATGTTCGTGGAGAGTGTCCTAACTGTAGCATGGTAAGTTACTACAAACTGGAATTAAATGGATTCATGTTTTAATTGTACATGTCCACTTGCTGGCTAACTTTTGTGATCCATTTTCATTTCACTGCCATTTGTGTTACAGTAGTTGTCCCTACTATTGTAAAGGACCATATTAACTAACATCTCTAGACATTTACTCATGTAGTTACCAGGTTTTTTTATGTCACTGTACACAGCATTGAAATTGTCAGTAGGTATGAACAAGGTAAGAGAACAGAGGGTGGTTTAGCCTCAGGATAATGAATATCACAGCCTTCATTGTTCAGGTTTTTAACTTGATCAGGCAAATGGCTGCCCTTGTCCTGTTAATGTAACTCTTCGCAGTTGAAGGGGAAAGTGCTCTCCCATGCCTGTGCAAGAATGGGCATTTAAAAATGAAGAAACCTTCAGCCACCAGCGGCAACGTTGGGACTTGAAGGCTGGACTACAAGGTTAAATATGTTTGCAATACTGAAGAGGACAGCCAGCATGCCAGTGATGGCAGAATGGATTTCTCTCCCTCTTTGGACTATGCAAACAAATTTGTCTCCTACTGAGTTTCAAATCTTTTTTACTACACACTGATATTGTATTAATGTTTCTAACTTATAGGGTGGCCAAGAAATCACAATACCTTGCCTAACTTACCATATAGATCTATATTTACATTACTGTGTGCTGTGTACAGTGTACCACAGCCAGTCCCACATGGTGGGTAAGTGGGGTAGGGTTACTTCTTGGCCACTGTGTAAATTTGTGGATGTCTGTTTTGTTTCTTACAGGCAATTTCGTGTCCAAGACCAAAGTGATACGAGAATTGTCATTCTGTTCTGTGGGAACTCAGAGCTCATAAGTCTGTTCTTTCAGTCCTGCCAAATCAGCAGAGACCAAGAAAAAATTTGTTCTGCTCAAGTCAGAGAACTAGTGCCATTGTCATAGAAGGGGATGAAAGTATTCTGAATGTCCCAGAAGGCCTAACACCTGATTAACAATGAGCAACATAACTGTATCTTGTATATCTTCGTTTTGTTTCCCATTATGATGTTTATGGATTGTTTATTATTTCTTCTCTGTGAGGTTGTGTGTTTGTGTGTGTGTATATGTGAATTTCAATATGATCTTGTCTTCTACAAAGACTGCTATTTTTATTTTGGAATGACTTTCAGTATAAATATGTATTTACTTCACTGATTGAACAAATTGTATATTTTATTTAATAATATAAATCATTTAAAACATGCTGAAATCTTTTGTTACTTGAATATTAAAGTGAATTTTAGTATTGTAGGTAAACCACCTCTGTTTATTGTGTAACGGCAGGCACAGGTGCCAGCAGCGAGTTTTATTACTGCAGAGTTATATGAATTGATGGGTTCTTTGTACAGGCCAGGGAATGTTAATCTTGTATTTCATGTTTCTCTACATTGCGTTTAAAGGGATCAGAATCTGTAGTTTACACTTTCTATATCTCGCATACGGATTCTGTGTACAGTGAATATACAATTGTCAGTACCAAACTGCAATTTTGGTGAACCATCTAGCATTTAAAAGTGTTGAAAGAATTTCAGGCTGTGTAGGTGCCTGGTATGATTGATTTACAGTAGTGAAGGCAAACATGGACTTTTCTGCACTCTTAAAGTTAAAAACATTAATAAGAAATAACTAACACAAGCCACATTGACAGTGTGGGTAACAAATTCCAGAAAGTTAGACATGCTGCAGTGATTATTGCCTAGGATGTGTAGTAGTGTATTCCAGGGATCAATTCTGTAGCACTCTTCATCCAAATACGTTTGGTATTTGATCATAATGTGGGCCACAGTGTACACAAAGAGGTGCTGGCTCTCCTTGCAGGAAATGACCGTAATTGAGTGTGACTGACATGTGCTAGACACAAAGAGATGGCAGCAAATGCATAAATGTAGATGGTATGGTGGCTATGGGGGATGATGTGATAGGCATTCAACCAAGCATTAGAGGGCCAATTAAGAACACAGAGATACGAATATACAGTGTTTTAGACATGACACACGTAAATGATAGACGATAATCTGTAGGAAAGCAGTACTTGTTTTATCTCCTATGCATCCCTCTCAGGACAGACCATCCGACCTCAGTGGGTGCATTTCAAGAACAACATTCAAATGATGATTTGAGAGAGGAATGAAGCTCAGTGATTAGAGCAAAACTAAGTGATAATCAGCATCATTTAAGAATGGAGAATCCATGGGGGCTGCTGAATAGTGCTAAGAAGGGTGGCATTGTACGAGCAGAGGATTATACACTTATTCTGTGAATAAGGAAATGAAAATCATCGCTTAGGGAAAGGTTATTTTTTACATCAGAGGATAGTATCAACAGTTTAGAGAGTAGAGTGGGTTAGTGATAGGATGTTATATATAGTGCTGAGAGGTTGCTGGAGTGATATTGCTCTGAATGTGCATGCACCAACTCTGGTTAAAAGTGATGACTCAAAGGACACTTGATGAGGAATTAGAGTAGGTGTTACACCAGTCCTAAGTACCACATAAAAATTCTGTTAGGAGATATTAATGCAAAACTAAGAGAGGATATTTTCAAACTGACAGCTGGGAATGGGAGTTTCCATGAGGTTAGTAATGATAATGGTGTTAGAGTAGTAAACTTTGCCACAAAAAAAAAGTCTGGTTGTTAAGAGTATGATGCTTCTGGACCAAGCCATCATTAATACAACTTGACTTCTCCTAATGGGAAGTGGAGCTTATAGTTAAAATTATTAAATATATAGAATATAAAATAGTGTTGTTTATGCAGTGATAATATAATTTGTTTGTTGCTATGATTAAAAGATGTATAAGTCTCCACTACAATAATTCCCAATTACAAACATCTATTCTTGATCCAAACTGGATTCCATCCCAGTATGGTGTGTCTTGTTTGGAATGAACTGAGAGATTGTCTTCCAGTATTTATTCTGAGCATTTACACAAGAATTACCGTCTGTGTGCCATATGCACTGTTTACAAGCATTATGTGAGCAAGGCTTGAACAATTGGCAGAAGGTATGATAGGTGAATACCAAGCAGGATTCTGTAAAGGCACTGTGTTCACAGTGAAACAAATATTAGAGAAATGCTGGGAAGGATGTATGTATTTGATATATATCAAATATTTGTAGATTACCAGCAAGTATATGACTGTTTAGTGCCAAATTGAACAAGTCACGCAGGAATGTGGAATACTGATAAAGCTAGTGCAACTTGTGGAGGTAACTATGAAGAACAATAGTGTCAAAATTCAGGCACAAGTTGGTAACTCACTTCAGGTGAAGCAAGGCTTGAAGAAGAGTAAGATGCAGTGCTTTCAATTTCCAGTATCCTCTCTTTACCTTCAGGTCTTCCAGTAGCTGCTTGCATCTTCTTCCTATTCTTCCCATCACTCCAATCCTGCCCTCTATCTTTCCATCAGTAACATGATGGGAAGGCAGTCCATATATAAGATGTGACCAATCTAGGTAGCCTTATTTCTTTTTATTGTTTGTAGATATTCCTCTCCACCTTGAGTCTTTGTAATTCTTCATTTCTCACTCTATCGATCCCACTGATCTTCTCCATACTTCTCCAGCACCACATCTCAAAACTTTCCAGGTAATTATGATCTACTTTCTGAAGTGTCCAAGTTTCACAGTCTTTCAAAGCTATGCTCCAACTGTAGCAACTCACTAGTTTCTTCCTTAAATTTAAGTCACATTTGCTGTTGGAAAGAGACTTCTTCTTGTTGAATGCTGCTTTTCCATGGCAATCCTGGATTTAATTTCATGTGTACATTTAGCATAATTTATTATCATATTACCTGAACAATTTAAATATTCTGTATTCTCCAGTTGGTTTTTGATCTATCATAATCTGTAGTGCGGATGGTTGCCTTGAGATTCTCATTACCTTGGTTTATTCCACATTCATTTCCATTCAATAGCATCTTTCAATTTCAGTTAGTCTATCAATCATGCCCTGTAGCACTGTTTCTTTCTAAGCCAGTAGCACAAAAAGTCATTTGCATATTTCAAACAGCATCACCAGCTGGAGAGATGGAGCAGTGCTGTAAACAAGACTTAACTGTGGGAGTGTGGTACATGTTAATGATCCAGAAAAATGTCAGTATGACTCCAGTGAAAGGAAAATCTTCAGGAAAATATTTGAGCCTATGCAGGCTAAATTAGTGTGAATAGATACAATGAGGATATCTACAAATTATGAGGCGGTATTTCAAACATTTTTTATAGCAGAAGAGACTACAGTGGGCTGGCCACATGGTAAGGCCGGATTATTCTTGTGTCCCCAAAAAGGTAATGGGAAGATGTTTCAGAGGAAGAAGGCCTGTGGGAAGCCCTAGGGGAAGATGGGAGGATGCCATAGATTTGCCTCAGATACAGAACTGGAAGGCAGCAGCAAGGAATGGAGAATGTTGGAGGAAAATTGAGGCAGCCATAGAAGAGATGATTCAATAACCATGACAAAAAATCCCTGGTGCCATTACTGTTGGTACTTCTGTGCTTCACTGGTGTGAGGTGTTCATCATCCTTGGTAAGAAACTTTGGTCATAAAGAACAATGCTCTGGGCAAAGTACTTCACTTAATCATTGAACCCTGTTGCAATTTAGACATGGTGGCTAGTTTTAGTACCCACTAATTTTGATTTTATAGAAATGAGAAGTGAATCATAATAGGTCAGTTTGCCAAATTTGAGATAGAATCAACTGTCCACACTTTTTTTTCCTTATTCGTTTCAAGCCATGATTATTTCCCTCACATCCTTTTCTGCTGCAGTAATAGTAATCCCAGCATTTCGTTTGTCACGCAGTACGACTCTTTTAAGTGGGTCAAGAAATTCAAACTTGTGAGAGTAAACATCTTAAAAAGAACAGAGTCAAAAAGGATTTGCCTGTGCACATACCATGAAGGCATAGAGACTAGTGAAGTTACAGGTCCATGCACTCTCAACCTCAGCACTATGAGTGGTCAGCTTCATGTGTCAGCCACTTTACATGTGGGGTAAGAAACCCTACTATCCACTTAATAGGAAGAAGGCTGGATGGCCTAAGGAGCTAGTCAGGATACTTTGGTGGACGAGGTCTTTGCCTGCTGGGAATCAAACCATCATACCTGTCATACACCCTATAATCTAGACACAGACTTTTATGTAATTCAGAAAAAAAAAAAAGCATTAATTTAATTTTGGCAAGAAACATTCAAAAAATATTAATCATTAAGTGAAGTAGACAGTAGAGGCTGTCCCTAGACATGCCAAACAGGCAGAGGGGAGGCATATGTATAGCTCTACACATCCAAAAGCCCTATGCTAGAAAGGTGTGAGTAGTCAGCCCTACCAGGTTCTGAACCATGAACCATCCAGTCTGTGCTCTCTACACAGACTATGCCATCCCAGCTGCCAGTTAAGTAAATTAAAAATACTGAAATCATTATATAGCAATCATATAGAGCGTATTTATTACGAGAATATTAAATTGTGATTTAAAACATTTACGTGTCTTTCGTGCATCATTTTTACAAGGATTTATCTTTGTTGTGATATGGATGAGGCATGAACATATATCCCAACAAACTCCAAGACTTCTGCATTCTGACACTAAGGTCGCACAACAGCATGCTTTGTGAATAAATTTGTTTCTCACTGTGTCACCATTTTCCTAAGTTGGGTTTATAAAAGAATGTGCCACCTGTTGCTGCCGTACTTTCCACTTACATTTTAACCTCGTTAAGCAAGTTAAACACAATATTATGGTACAAAATTGTATTTAATTACAGAATCCTAACATCTTGATAACAAGGTACATTACAATAAATACACCACTGCAGTAGTATCATAGTTTACAAAATGTAAAACAACTGTGAGTCAGTACATGTAATGTACTACAGCCCTGGTAAATTGTCATCTACTCAATGTGTTTTGCAAAACTTCTCACAACCCTATCAATAACCTTATTTAGAATAAATACCACATTGACTTGTATGTCACAGCTACAAAGTTTCATGAACATTTCTATTTGAAGTTTCATCCCAAATACAAAAAAAAAAAAAAAGAGAAAATACAACACAGAAAAAAAAACAAAAGAAAA